>Ga0172380_10008980_pt1 | contig 10755 bp, 6 predicted proteins | sample Leawe162metaG_FD_119747 | JGI IMG/M metagenome (GOLD analysis project Ga0172380, IMG submission 119747) | Leachate microbial communities from a municipal landfill in Southern Ontario, Canada - Leachate well 162 metaG | ecosystem: Engineered > Solid waste > Landfill > Unclassified | place...
AAAGGCCGCGAGGCCTCCTTCTATCATTTTCATTCCAACGATTGCGAATATGTACAGATTTAACTGCCAAGCTATTAAACTGATTGATTTCGGAACCATTAGTTTTAGTATTTTCTTAAAGCCCGGATGATTTATTTTCAATTCCGGTTTGTATCTGTATTCCGTCGTGAATATGTCTATTAGCCTTATTGATAAATGTAAAACTGCTCCTATTAGAACACCTATAGCCGCGCTATATATTCCGAATTTATCATTCAAAAAAACTATTCCCAATATTATCCCAAGGTTATAAAGAATTGGTGAAATTGCGAATGAGAAAAAATGACTATACGTCATCAGGATGTTTCCTAGCGTGTTACTTATTGCGAACATGAATGCGGATGGAAGCATTAGTCTGGTCATAAATATGATGCTTTGTTGGCTTTCCGGATCTATTGACGGAAAAATTCCTGGGATTATTTTTCCCATAAATATAAATGCAATCACGCTTAAGAATGCTATCAATATACTGGCTCCGGATAACATTGTGTTTGCCAGCGAAATTGCCTGACGCTTGTCCTTGTATAAATAATCTGAAAACATTGGCATAAATGCTGCCGTTAGCGCTCCTGCTATAAATAAATTGAATAGAATATCAGGAATAAGAAAAGAGGCATTGTATGTGTCTGTGGCTGTTGTTGTTCCAAAATGTACTGCAATTGCACGATCTCTTACGAGTCCTACCGCGTAGCTCAAAAATGACGTGAACGCTATTAGTGCGCTTGCTCCGCCTATCCCAATTGGTTTGAAAATTTTCTTTAAAAACATCGATGGGTATTTTACACAATTAAACCTTTAAATCATCCTTTATGTACTTGATTTTATGCTCCTTTTCTTGTATAATGCTATATTAAATAAAGACACAAATAAATGGCAAAATTTTCTGTGATATTACGTAAGCTGTTTAATGTAAATCAGGGAGAATGGACTAGGATATCTCTGTCATGGTTCATAAATTTATTCTACAGAGTTGCTTTTGTTATCGCGTGGACGGTTATCGTTGGTATGTTCGTCGGAAGATATGGGATATTGATGTTGCCTGTTCTTTTTGTCGCTAACGCTATTTTTTCAATAATTGGGAGTTTTATTTACTCGACTTTTATAGATAAGGTTTCTAAGGAAAAGATTATTTTTTATACAGTTGTCCTGTCCTTGTTCTCTCTGTTTATTGCCGTTTTGTTTAAAAATCACAATGAGACAGTATTTTTCGCGCTACTTCTGGTGGCTGAAGCAATCTTCTTAGTTCAACTTAAAATTGTTGTTAATGGTTTTGTAGAGACTTTATTTACTCCTCTCGAGAGCGAAAGAACGTTTCCTTTTATCGAATCCGCCGAAACTATAGGTGGTATAATCGCGGGTACGTTGGTTGTTTCTTTTTCAAACTTAATTGATCCATCAAAGTTTGTTTATATGTGGGTGCTTTCTCTGGTTTTGATAGTTCCCTGTTTGCTTTATTACAAACTTGTTCTCCGTGGTATTTATAGATTCAATTTGGACAAAGATGAAGATAATGAGGCTTTGGGCTTGATTGATAAAATGAGGGAAGTTTTTTCGCAAGTCAGGCATGTTTCTTTTATAAAGGGTCTGTTCTTTGTTGTTTTGTTGCAATGGGTATTCGCCAATCTTATTGAGTTGCAGTATACGAGAGCTATTTACGAGAATGTTTCAAGTGTAATGCTTACATCTGGTAGTGGATTTGAGCATGCCTTGGTTCATGACTTGGGAGCTTTATTTATACTATTTAGTGCGATAGCTCTCGTGTTTCAGTTGATAGTTGGTAGTAGGTTGATTACTTCTTTGGGAATTGTTGGAAGCATGATGTTGTATCCTATAGTGATGCTTTTTAGCGTATTTGGTTTGACTGTTAAGTTCGGATACCATACCGCAATACTGGCGCAGGCAAACAAAAACATCACGCAGATTCTTCATATGAACGCGTATCATTCCGCTTATTACTCTATAAAGGAGCATTTTAGGGAGTATACACGAGAATTTTTGGAAGGTATCGTGAGACCAGTTGGAGCTCTTCTTGGCACTTTTATTATCTTTGGATTGCAAAGATTGTTTGTTGACGAAAATCTGATTTTGTCTGTTAACCTTTCCATGATCGGAATTCTTTTGCTACTATTTTTCGCTACGTATGGTCTTCAGGGCAAATATACAAAACTTGCTTGTTATAATCTTACGAGAGCTGAAGATGAGATTGGTAAAATTGAAGCTATCGATATTCTTTCGCAGAGGGGGCATAAATCTGCCCTTCCTATCTTAAGGAGTGTTTTGTACAACCAAAAAGAGTCTGACTTTGTTAAAATGAAAATACTCAAGGCCTTTGGTGAGTTGCAAGAATTTGATTCTATCGATGATGTTATTGGGGCTTTTAAGTCGCGTAAAACCGACGTTAGACTGGCCGCAGTTGAAGCTCTTCTAAAGTTTCATTCTGTCAGAACTTTCTTTTTCAAAAATGTTTTTTATGAATACAAGATAGTTGAGGCGTTGAAATCTTTATATAAAATCGAAAAAAATGATGAAATAAGATCTCTGATCATACATTTCTTGTCGAGGCTAAGTCCTGTAGGAACTTTTGGATTTATCCTGAACGTTCTTGTAAAATCTAAAGGAGACTTGAAAGCTGATGCAATTTTGGCGCTTGGGGCCTACAAGGATGAGCATATAATTTCTTATGTTAAACCTTATCTTTCGTCCAGAAAACCTAAAGAAAAAGCGGCTGCAATGATTTCTCTGTGGAGATATCCCCAGTTCTTCGACGAATTGGAGTTGAATCTTGACCAGATGTTCTTAAGTGACAATAAAAGATTGAACGAAGTAGCTTGCAATATTGCTGGTGAGCTTAAATTGAAGTCTAAATTTAAAAATTTGAAGCATTTTCTGAATTCTGACAGTCGAAAGTTGAGAGTTTACGCGGCTCTTGCTTTGGCAAAGATGGGGTATCTGGATTCAATTGCCGTAATCGTTGATCTTTTGTTTGAAAGTGAACCTGTTCTGTTTGATGAAGTGCAAAAAAGTCTTAAAAAACTTCCTTATAAAGTTTCTAAGGCGATCGAAAAAGAAGTGAAACAACTTGTTTCAGGTAAAATAAATTCTCTACTTGTTGAGACTAGAGCAAAATCTCTTAAATATTTAGATACAAAGTCTTTGAAATATTTAAAAATGCTGTATAGTTTAGTGGAAGAAAACGAAGAAGTCGGATTGATAAACGGACTTCTCTCTGTAAAAAAAATCTAATGCAACCAACCTTAACAATAAAGACAGAAGCTCCTAATAAAGATAAAAACTATCAAATTGTTAAGTTTGTTGGAGAATTTGATAAAGCAGGATACATGGGTACGAAGGAAGAGCTCGATTCTATTGTTGATAAATTCGAGTTAAAGGATATGATTTTCGATTTCACCGATCTTAAGTTCATTAATAGTGAAAGTATTGGGTATCTGATAGAAGTACATTCTAATTTGGTAAAAAAAGATAAGTCTTTGGTTTTAGTTAAGCCCGATACTCACGTTAAGGAAGTTTTAAAAACTATTGGTATCGACGAGGTCGTGCCAATGTACGCCGATTTGGATAGTTATCTTAAAAGTAATTGAGATGTTCGGTTTTAGTAGAAGTATGTTTTTAAAGTTTTTGGTCAGTTTCGCCCTATTCTCAGTAGTACTTGCTGGTGTTTTTTGGGCTATGGATTACTTAGGAACCGGAACGGTTTCTTTTGATGTTATTTTTATATTTTTCGGCATCTTGTTCTTGTATGTTTTAGTGTCATTTTTTCTTTTTATCGTGAAGCCTATCAGAACTGTTTTGTCACAAATGCAGTTAGTTTTGAATGGAAAAAAATTTAATAAATTGTATACAAAAAGAGTTGATGAGGTGGGGGTGTTGGCGCATTTTTTTAATCAGGTGACTGAGGGTTTCGCGAAGGTTGCAGAAGATGTTCAGGATAGAGATAGGATATTGGATGAATTGTCTGTTGCAGTCGAGCTTCAGAAAGAAATTTTCCCCGACAAAGTCCCCAATGTTAATGGTCTTAGTATTGTTGCGAAAAATAGACCCGCGACAGAGCTTGGTGGAGATAGCTATGATTTCATTGAAGCAAAGGATAAATTGTATTTTTATGTTGGAGATGTTACTGGTCATGGTGTAACCGCAGGTCTCATAATGGCTATGGTTAACTCTATGATCGATTCGTTCGCAGAGGTTTATGATACCGCGAAGGATATAATTATTCAGACTAACAGACATATCAAGAAGTATGTAAAGCCTTCAATGTATATGACTCTTGTTATGTTGTGTTGGGATAAGAAGAAAAATGTTATGTCATACGTTGGCGCTGGGCATGAGCATATACTTATTTATCACAAAGCTTCGGAACAAATTGAAGATATTTTGAGTGGCGGAATGGCTCTTGGAATGATAGATGATGTTGCTAAGAACGTTCAGGAGAAAGAGCTCTCTTTTGAAAAAGGTGATATTATTATTCTTTATACTGACGGTATTACTGAGGCTAGAAATGGTGGTAATGAACTGTATGGACTCGACAGGTTGAAACAATCAATCCTTGGATATGTTGCTAATTATTCCGCTAATTATTCGGCTTCTGGCTTGAGTCATCACATATCTCAAGATTTATCCTCTTTTGTTGGAGATGAGTCTCAGATCGATGATATGACTTTGATCGTCGTTGAAAAGATATGAAATTAAGTGATTTTGATTACAGTCTTCCGGAAAGTTTCATAGCTCAAGATCCTGCTGATCCCCGCGATTCTTGTAAGCTTATGGTTTTTGATACGTCTAGAGGTGTTGTCGAGCACAGAATCTTTCGTGATATTTTAGATTACTTCGGTGACGGAGATGTTCTTGTTTTGAATAGGTCAAAGGTTTTGAAAGCTCGAATTCTTATTGAATTGGATGGAAAAAAATGCGAAGTATTTCTTTTGAAACAGATTGATTGTGATCTCTATAGATGCCTTGTTAAGCCTGGCAAGATGTTCCCTAAAAATAAAAAACTTTTTGTTAATGACGATCTCAGTATTGAAATAGTCGATGTTGAGGAAGATGGGGTTAGAATTATTAAATTTATTACAAATAAAGACATTGAGGACTTTGGTGTTGCGCCATTTCCTCCTTATATAAAATTTTCACATTCATCTTTGAGTCAATATCAAACTGTTTACGCAAAAGAAAAAGGTAGCGTTGCGTCCCCTACCGCTGGGCTTCATTTTACCGAAGATCTTTTAGGCAAGATTGTTGAAAGAGGGGTTTCTGTTGAAAAGGTCTTGTTACATGTTGGGCTTGGAACTTTTTTGCCAGTTAGAACTGAGAATATATCCGACCATGTTATGCATAGCGAGATGTATGAACTTGAAGGTGAAACGGCTGAAAGGCTTACTGTTGCAAAAAATGAACATAAAAGGATTATTGCTGTCGGGACCACTTCTGTTAGGGTTTTGGAAACATCATTCTTGAATGATAGGTTTAGGCCTTGTTCAGGAGAGACTGATATATTTATTTATCCTGGTTATAAATGGAAGGTGGTAGATTCGCTTTTGACCAACTTTCATCTTCCCAAGAGTAGTTTGGTTATGCTGGTCGCTTCATTCCTTGAGAATAAAGGTGTAAAAAATGGATCTAAAAAAATCCTCGAACTATACGAGATCGCAAAGAAAGAAAATTACAAATTCTATAGTTTTGGTGATGCTATGCTGATTATTTAAAGCCATCCTGGAAGATATTTTGGTTCTGTTAATCCTGTTATCTCTTTAACTGTACTCAAATCGTGGATGTTTATTTTTCCGATGTAAAGATCCGCTATTTTTCCACCTTCTTCTACGTATTTCGATACCTCCTTGAATCCTTTGTAGTATATCGTGTCTTTTGTGAATGATCCTTTCATGCTCGTGTCAGAAATTCCTCTTTTGGTTTTTAATGCGATACGTAGCGCGTGATCTATTGGAATACCATACGATAGTACTTTCTCAAATGTTTCTACAAACGATCCGTTCATAGCTGTTTTTGTCGCAATCATAAGTGCTAGCGCCTTGTAACTGCCTCTTATCGTTGTCTTTGATTGTGTTGTGACATTATATACAGCTAACCCTTCCTGTGTTATCAGGTAGTCCGCGAGTCCCCTGTTGAATATCTCGTATGCCTTATCTTGCTCGTTTTCTGCCGTAAGTATGTGTGTTTCAATTTCGTGCACTATTAAACTTTGGATTCTTTTTTCTGAGAATTTTGCATCTTTTCTCAAAAACAGTCTATTGTTTTTACCTGCGACGCAGTCTGTTACCATTTCATCCTTGATTTTCACTTTCCAGTTATTGAGTTTGTATTTTTTGAATACTTTTTCAAATATATCTCTCGCTTCTTCTGTTCCTATGTTCTCTTCTTCTGTGTTTACAAACTTGCCTCGTTCGGACAGATAATTTTCGCATTCTTTTACAATTTCTTCTGATGGCTCTCCAAAAAGATTTATAGATTTTTGAGTGAAATATTCCGTATCGATGCTTTCAACTAAGTCTATTTTTTTTAATAACTCTTCCTTTTTTGCTTGAAAGATTGTTCCAATTGGTGACGAATCGGTTTCTATTGATTCCAGCTTTCTCTTGAGTTCAGTCGGGTCAAATTTTAATTCTGGATATACAAACTGTGGGTTATACGAAAAATTCTCTAAGAATTTCTTTTTTTCTTGTTCTAGGTTTAATGGGCGTAGGTGAAATAGAAGTTTTATTTTGTTATCGATATTTACTATCTCCTGATCTATTTCAAAATTGTTCTTTATTTTTTTGCCGGTCAATGGTTTTCTGATCGGTTTACTGTCTTTCTTGTTTGAAGATGGGTCTATAAGAAAATCCTGTAAATCTCTAGCGCCTACTATCATTTTAAACTCACTCTCTTCCGGAATGTTTTCTATATCAACAACTGTCTGGGTTCTTTTCTCTTTGATTGCAAATTTTATTTTTAGCGTTGATTGTTCGTCGTCATAACCTTGTTCTTCTAGTAATCCTAATTTTTCTGCGAGTTTTTGATCAAGTACACTTCTATCTTGAGCTGGATTTATCAGTGCTTTTATTTTGTGTGTGCCTTTTTTTAGGATTATTTCTACCAACTCTGATTTTCCTATAACTTTTTTCCCTGATATTTGCTGAATCTCCTTTTCTATCACTTTTCCAAACATGTCTTTGGCCAATCTCACTCCCTTTTCTGGCGAGGTTACTTTTATCCCCTGTATTCGTTCAAGTCTTTTTCTTAAAGGCGCAAGATTTGCAATCTGGACTCCGAGTCCCGCGCGAGCGTTAATCTCAAGCAGTACCGGTCCTGATGTTTTGTCTAAAGCTATATCGACCGCCAGATATCCGAGATTTGTAACCATCTGAACTTTTGAGGCAATATGTAGCATTTCATCCCAGAATGGTATTTTTAAATTTGTTATTTTACCAACATCTGGAATTTCGTCTATTATCTTGTTTCTCTTTGCTATGAAGGTTGTTTTTCCGGTACCTATGTCAATCCCTATTCCAACTGCCCCCTGATGAAGGTTTGCTCTACCACCCGATTCTTTTGTTGGAAGTCTGAGCATTGCCATGACCGGAACAAGATTGTAGACAATTATACGAATGTCCGGCAATCCTTCATATGTGTACGGGCTTAGGCTCTCATGAGGTATAAGGAGTTGTTCAAAAAAGACTGTGTCTGAAATATTTGAAATAGAAAATCTGCCGTCCAGAATGTCCACTATATGTTCTAGCAACATGTCTCTGTCTATTTTTTTGCCACTTGATGTTATCCAGTATTTTTCTCTTGTATTTGCTATAGGAATAATCCCTTCTCCACCAAATCCACAGTTTGGCTTCACTACAAATGCGTTTGGCAAAGTACTGAAGTCAAATTTTTCTGCTTCTTCTCTTGTGCTGATTGATGCAAGGAGTTTTGGGACCGGAACGCCTCTGGTCTCCAGAAATTTTTTGGTTTTGATCTTGTTGTCCGCAAGACGAATAGCCTTGTTCGGATTGTACGGTTTTATGTATAAAAGGTTTCTAGCGTTAATTCCTAAAATGCCTTTTGAGCTAAAAAATTTCATAGTAAGGATTATTCTTCAATATGTCTTAAGACCTCTCTGAATCTTATAAATTCTAGAAGTCGAAGTCCGCTCCATCTACCAAGTAGAACGTTTATTATTAAAAGTACAAAGATGAATTCCGGATAATTAAGCATTAAGTTTCTGAAAAATGACCATTGTACGGCAAAGAATCCGAGATTGACCTCTCCTCCCGCAACGAAGTATGCAATCAACGAAACCACTACAGTTTCAAGCATAAGAACGACCGCTGACATCCATCCTTTTTCCGTTTTGATACTTATAAACTTTTCAACTAAGGTGCTCAATATTACCATCGGAAATATCGCAAGGGAGAAAAATGTTGCGTTGAATATGTTTAAGTAAATACTCAAAATCAGTGCCAAGAAAAGAGTAATTGCGACTACCGTTAAAACGATTGCCATTTTGGGTATAAAAAGCAATCTTACTTTTCTCATCAACTGCCTGGTTATTGCTCCTACCGTAAGCACCATAAGGAGAGTCAGTAGTCCAAAATGAGGTCCTATTATTAAGAATGAAAGTGTTATTATGGTTGGCGTATAAATGCCCATAGTAGTTAGTCCAACTATTTGTTTCATTGCCGCAACCACTGTTGCTATTATTGGAAGAAGGAGAAGAAGGGCAATCGTATTGTCCGGAATTCCATTGTCGATCAGTATTGATAGAAAGTATGACATGAAGTTCCATGGACGAAGTTTTAGGCTCCCCTCGGTTACCACTTCATACTCATAACCCTTGCTTTTGAGACTTTCAATAAAATCTCCAGAGGTAAAATTGTCGATTAGTTGGTATATACCCGCTTCTTTTATGAGTACAAGATTCTTGGGACCTATGACTTGGAACTGTCTTTTTGTTCTATTTGAGTATCCTGAAATGTCATCTGTAACTACTACTATCGATTTTTGCGAAAAATTGATTTGAGAAGTTTTTTTAGATTCCTGTATGAAGCGTGACAACGCATTCATTCCTGAGTTTTCTTTTGTCCAAACAACTATTTGGAGCGCCTTATTTATAGGGTTCGTGGACTCTGCCAGCTTTTTTGTCAGGACTTCTTCTGAGATAAATTCTGATGCGCTTCCGAAGCTGCCCATTATCATTATGTATACCCCTTCTTTCTCTGCCGAACTTTTTATTCTCTCTACTTGTTCACGATCTGCATCGGAATCTGTTAACAAGAGGATTAGCTTCTTGAATACGTAAATCTCTTTTTGTACAGAAGACTCTTCCTCTTCGTTGCTAACTGTTAATGTCACCGTGTATCTTCCCGGATCTTTGTATGCGTGCAAAACTTCCACTCCTTCGTTTTTGTTTCCGTCTCCAAAGTCCCATTCATATGTAAAATCTCCTTCCGGGTCTGGAAGGAAGCTTTGTGACGCATCAAGAATTGTACTTCTTTTTACAGCTACGGTATCATCCGCGGTAATCGCAGCTTCCAGAAAACTTACGGTTGATTGTTTTATTTGTGATAGTTCCTGAGCTGATGCAACTTGGCCTACTAAGATTAGGCTTGCAACCATTATTCCGACAAATAACCCTGATAAAATTTTTTTAATCATGTTGCTAATCTATCAAAAATTACCTATTTTAGCAATCGTTTGTATTACCACTATATGAATTGACAGATTCCCTGATTGGATTCTGATAAATTGAATTTTTTTGGTTTTTGAGGTAAAATTAATCGATGTTTAAAAAGATATTATCTACAATTCTTCTAAGCGCGCTGATTGGGGCTACTACCGCCTCGATCTGTTTTGCTTATGATTTTGAAGCGTACTATGGCAATGGCGGTGACGAGAATGATAGTGACATAAGTGTTTCCGCGACCGACACTGTTGCCGGATTTCCTTCTTCTATGGAATCTTCGAATGTTGGACCTAATATCCCTGTTGTTTTTAAGGTTGATAAGCCGAACGGGGTGTCTTCTGAGTTCCCTGCCATTTCGGGGTTGGATGGGGTTGCTCGCGTTAAATTAAATGATTTTCATGTGAGAGTTGCCGGAACTTACAATGTATACGCTAGACTGCAGAATTCAACATTGTATGGCAAAGCTAGCACCTTCAAGGTGTTGCCCGGTGAAATCTCCGAAGTTTATTCGGTAGTGACTCCTACGGAACAAGTTGTGAAGCTTGGACGCGATGTCGGTGAAGTGGAAGTTGATCTAAAAGATTTGTTTGGAAACCCAATATCCGACCATATGGTCCAGTTGATTTCAAGCAGAAGTACTGATGGGGTGGAAACTTCTTCCAATTTGTCCGACTCCTCTGGAAAAGTTGTTTTTTCCGTTAGCTCTACTGAGGCCGGAGTTTCTTCTTATACAGTGTATGACCTAACTTCTAACAAGATACTTTCTCAACGAGCTAAGGTCGTTTATTTTGATTCGAATAAGAATTTATTTTCAAATACTCAGGCACTTTTGGTAAATGCTGTTGGGAATGCTTCTGGTCCTGTTGCTTATCTTAAGTTTGATGACATGCAGTCTTCCGCTAACGTAAATCAAAGTTTATCTTTTACTTTATCTGCACGTGATGAATCTGACCAAGTTGTTACTGGTTACAGCGGAGTTGTTCATTTCTCGGTTATATCCGGGCCTACGACCGGTGTCACTCTTCCATCTG
>Ga0172380_10008981_pt1 | contig 10755 bp, 11 predicted proteins | sample Leawe162metaG_FD_119747 | JGI IMG/M metagenome (GOLD analysis project Ga0172380, IMG submission 119747) | Leachate microbial communities from a municipal landfill in Southern Ontario, Canada - Leachate well 162 metaG | ecosystem: Engineered > Solid waste > Landfill > Unclassified | place...
AAGACGAACGTGGGTATACAGGTGGATTTTTGGACTTTTAATGATGGAGTACTTAAAAGAGGGTGGATGAGGTATACTTTAAATAATGGGGTATTTTATTGTCCTTGGGATCAACAGGATTCTCGTAGGTCTTTTTATAAAATTGATCTAGAAAACAATTCTTTAATGATCTGGTATAGTAAAAAGGACATGAAGAGATTAATAAAACCAAATCAAAATTTCCAAATCATTAAATATAACCCTTTAACACTTAAAAGTGCAAAGAATGAATGACCACTTATAAAGTAACTATAGGTAGACTGGGGATTAGTACAATACTTTACTTGAGTGTATGAAATACGTGTTGTTACAGTTTAATAACAACATTTATTAAAAATCCTAGTTTGCCCATATTTGCAAACCTTAGTAACAATATTATACAAAAAAGCTATACCTCTACTTTTAACCCTTACCGATCACCAGATCATATAGAAATATTGGTAATTAGTTCAATCCTTGACCGTTACTTGAACCAAGGTTATCCTGTATTTCAAGATTTACATTGCATAATTTTTTAAAAAATTCTCTTCAATTTTACAAATAACACTTCCAAAATCAGGGTGTTTTTGCATATATACCATTGGTTGATAAAATCAGTAATACTAAATACCTAAGAGTAACCGGATAATTTGAATAGACATGATGGATGTAAATAAAATGCAATTTCATTTTATAAGTAATTGTTTGTTAAATATTTGAATTCAAGAAATACAATAGCATATTAATTTTCACCTCTAAACACAGTAAAAACATGAAAAAAAACCTGTCAACTTGCCCTTTAGCGATTTTTAAACCATCTGAAGAATATAACAGTACATATGAAAGTTCACTGGTTTACCAGCTATCATTTCAGCATTTCATTGGCAAGAATCTGGTCATTTGGCTGGCTGTTTTTCTAATTGGAGTAGTGCCAGTATTTGCACAAAAAGAATACCTCCAACCTGGCAAAAAATACAGCAATGTTAAAGTTTATACAAATGACTATAAGACCATCAAAGTAAGTTCTTTAAAACAAATCAATGATTCAGTCGTCGAATTCATTGGACTCTCTAACAATACAGAACAGTTATCGCTTAACAACATTAAATATTTCTCTGTCAGGAGAGGTTCCCATGCCTTATCCTATGGTTTGATTGGCGGAGGAATCGGATTATTCAGCAGCGCATTAGCTGCTGCGGATGCACGGGCTAAATACCCTGATGTTAAATTCAATTCAGCGTCCTTCATATTAGGTTTTACACTGGGATGTGGAACAGTGGGTGCCATCATCGGAGCAATGTATCCCAACTGGAAAAGAGTTTATATCAAAGACAAAAGAATATCTCTTTACGGTATTTCAACATATTATCAGAACAAGATGCTAATAATCAATTTAATAATAACCATTTAAACCTTTATGAAATGAAAAAGTTAACGATGCTTCTATTGGCCGGTGTAATGTTTTCTGGAATGAATTTACATGCACAATGCTACACAAAGAAAATTGATAAGTTTTATACCAAAACCATTCGATCAGAAGACTTTAAAGTTAAACCCGAAATTGTAACCCCAAAGAAGAAAATTATCAACAAATTCTCTGATGCAGCAATTGTAAGCTTCGTCAAGGCAGACAACAATTACTACATGTTCTTCTATATCACAAGAGGAAACAGTTCCAAGTTCAATATTCATGATAACAATTCCATTGATTTAAAGTTTGAAAACGGTGAAACAGTCTCTCTAATGCCAAGTGGGAACTTTAATGCTGCTAAATTGCCATTACTGGATTGTAATATTGGCTGTTACTATAATGTTACCATAGAACAACTCAAAAAGATTGTTGACAACGGAAATCTCAATGGCTTTATTTTACACATCTCTTCTGATAAGGAAATACCCTCTGCGACTGTGGACGAAGGAGGGATGCAATACTTTGAATACATCATTAATTCTGAAAATCTGAAGCAAAACATCAGTGAAGCTGCGGCATGTATCTTGTCCAACTGATGTTAATTCTGAGAATATAAGCATATTACTGTATAAACATTTGCGTAGGTGGAATCAAAATTCTCAGTTTAAAATATGGATAAAGACTTAGATATGATGATAACTTAAAATCTTTGTATCATGAAAAAGCTAATTTATAATCTAATCATTTTAATCTTTCTACTTATCGCATCTTCAACCAATGCACAAACCAAGGAAACAGTATTTTTTGAAGATTTTGAAGTAGGTTGGGTAAGCTGGTGGGCAGATAATGGGGTCTGGGATGTAGGAACCCCAGCATTTGGATCGGTGACTCCTCATGCCGGACAGACTTGTGTTGGTACCGTATTAAACGACAATTATCCAAATTATGCCGATACCAGATTGGTTAGCCCGCAAATTAATTTACCCAATGTAACTGGTGATGAAAAAATTCAGTTAAAATTTTGGCATTGGTTTGATATTGAAAACGAAAACGATCAGGGTGTTGTCCAAATCTCTGTGAATTCGGGGAATTGGCAAACCATCTCCAACCCTGAATTTGATGGCATGAGTATGCTTTGGACACAATATATTGCAGATCTTTCACCTTTTGCCGGAACCTCGGTTAGAATTGCATTTTATTTTACATCTGATTTTTATTGGAACTACACGGGTTGGTATATTGATGATATCTTAATAGAAATTGGGGAGACAAGCTTCCCAAACCCTGAAGAATTTGAATTGGATATTGGAGATTGGTATGCCGACAATGGCCTTTGGCAAATAGGCCCTCCCACATTTGGGCCTGACAATACACATTCAGGAATGGGTTGTGCTGGCCTGGTTTTGGATGGAAATTATACCAATTACGCCAACACCAGGCTAATCAGTCCGGAATTAACAATTTATCCTGTACCCGGACAAACACCCTGGTTGTTTTTTTATCAATGGTTTATCATCGAAAATAACAACGACTTTGGATCTGTCCAATTATCAGTCAATGGGGGATCATGGCAAACAGTCTCCAACCTGTTCTCGGGAACTAATGAAATCTGGTCTCAATTTGGTATAAACCTATCTGATTATATAAACTCAACCATTAGGATCGCCTTCTATTTTACTTCTGATTTCTACTGGAATTTTGCTGGTTGGTATATTGATGATGTACGAATTGAAGGAATTATTGGTGTGGATATTAACGAACACAAAATTGAAGCACCAGATATCTCACCAAATCCATTTATTAACAAAACCACGATAAAATTCAACAACCCAAACCACTTAAAATACAAATTGTCAGTTTTCAGTATTGCAGGAAACAAAGTATTTGAAAGGGATCACATAACAACCGATAAATTTGAATTTGAAAAATGTGATCTCAAGCCTGGGGTTTACCTATTCGAGCTAAATGGCAACCAAGTTTTCAGAACTAAGGTTATTATTAACTAATGAATTCGAAAATTTCTAATCAGGTCAATAAACTTGAATCATGAAATTAAAAACATTTTTATTTTACCAGACACTGAAATAAAAATAAAAATAAAAAAGTGGAAACCAGAACCCATATTAAAGAACAGTGTGAAATCCAAAAGCCATATGAGTAAGAAATTAAAATTGAACCACATGAAAAGGAAATCAAATATTTTTATAAGTACGATGTTTGCATGTTCACTAATATTTTTAACCCTTTCATGCAATAATACAAAGAAAGAATGGGAAGAAGCCTAACAACAAAATACAGTTGAATCTTACAACTCTTTTATTGAAAAACACACCGAAAGCGAGTTTGCCCAAGATGCTAAAACAATGATAATTGATTTAGAATGGGAAAATACTATGGAAAGTACAAAAATTGAATCATTTAAGGCGTTTATTTCAAAATATCCTGTGAACAAATATTTGGAAGAAGCAAATTCAAAAATTGAAAAACTTGAATGGGATCTTGTTTTTGCAAATCCAACTTTGGACACTTTCTACTTTTACATAAAAAAGTATCCTGATTCCCCTAATGTATTACAGGCAAAAGAAGAAGTTTCAAAATTAAAATGGCCTCCAATTAAAGTTACGTCAGCTAACCGCATGTTTGTTTTATCAAAAGGGCAGGAAGCCTCTTATGGCTTTCCTTTTTTAAATTTAACTCCACAAGGTTCATTAGAATTTGCAGATAATGATAGAGCTATTATAATTTGGAGAGATTTTACACCTGAGCAAGAAGAAAGTTCTTTAAAAAATGGTATATGTACTGGTGTTGCTTATTTATGGCAACACAATGGGGATTATCGGTTTATTAAAAAAGTTGATCTTCAAAAAACTGATAATGAATTAAAAGTAGAATTTGGAATAGTTGAATAAGCAATTAGTCGAAACTAGAACCCTTAATAAAAACAGTGCGAAACCGAATAGCAAGGTGAATGAAACTTAATTTAAAAAAAATGAAAAAAACGGGTTCAGGATTTTTAATTTGGGCTGGCTTTCTAGCGTTTGGTGCGTTTTATCCTTTTTTATTATCGCCACTTAAACCTTATGAAACAGTCACATTAGGAGATGCCTTTGGGGCCAGAGCAATTGTCTCTGCTCCTTTGGGTATGAAATTAATCGCAATTGTAGCTGGTATTTTGTCAATTGTCATTTGCTACTTTTTTTATAAAATCGCCAGAAGAAGGCTTAAGCGAGTTTGGTATGCAAAGTTTTCTGGATATTTTCTCTTTGGGGTTGGGACAGGATTTATAATCCAAGGAACAGGTGAAATGGCCAGAACCGCATTTCTTCAATCAAGGGGTGATTATAATTCACTTGGATCACTTATCCCTATTATCTCTTTAGTTATTTTTATTGCATTGAGTTATTTATTAATTTTTAAAAATAAGCAATCAGCTGCTGAAATCGAAGAACAAATAAAAAAATGAAAATGATAAATAGAGTTCAAATCTGGTTATTGTTAGCGCTACTCTGGGTCGTATTTTCCACCTCAGGGTGCAAGAAAAATAATGATGACACCTCTCCTGAATCCGACACTGTTACCGACATTGAGGGAAATGTTTATAAAACAGTAAAAATAGGCAGCCAATGGTGGATGGCCGAAAACCTGAAGACTACTAAATACAACGATGGCACTGATATACCACAGGTTAAAGAGTATGAATCATGGAGGTATTTAGCCTCTCCCGGGTTCTGTTGGTTCGAAAACGACCCTGACACTTACAAGAATAAGTATGGAGCATTATATAACTGGTATGCAGTAAATACGGGCAAACTTGCACCAAAAGGATGGCACGTTCCTACTGATACAGAGTGGAATACATTGATAAACTATCTGGGCGGATGGCAGGTTGCCGGAGGGAAGATGAAGAGTACAGGAACCATTGAAGCCGGAACTGGTGTTTGGTACGCTCCCAATGCCGGTGCAACCAACGAAAGTGGTTTCTCTGCCGTTCCGACAGGGGGGCGGGAAGAAGGGGGAGGTTTCATACAGCAACTTCCTTATGAAGCTGATTGGTGGTCCTCAACTGAAGCAGATATTAACAATGCTTTGGATTGTTTAATCAGATACGATCATACTACTGCAGGATGCGAACCTGATGGTTTAGATAAAAGTTGTGGGTTAAGTATCCGCTGCGTGAAAGATTGATATGCACGATAACCAATAAATGAATCAACTACTCAAATCGAAAAGGTAGCACTATCAGTGATTATAAATACAAATTTAAGATGTGTAAAAAGTTAGTGATTAATAATCATTTTTATTAAAATTTTCTCAAAAATGAAAACATTAAATCTATTCTTTGTCTTCGTTTCAATTGTGTCATATTCTTATGCACAATGGCAACAAACCAATGGACCCTATGGGGGGAATATATCAGCTATTGCTGTAATTGATACCGGTATTTTCATTGGATGTTCCTCAACCTACCTATACACTAATACAGGAGGAGTGTATTACTCATCAGATGATGGAGATACGTGGACAAATGTAAATAACGATATGCCAAATTCAGATGTCCTAACATTAGCAATATTTGAAAACAACCTTTTTGCTGGTACATATGAAGGAGTCTTTGTTTCACCAGATAAAGGAAACAATTGGCCTACTGGAGGTTTATATGGTGTAACTGCTAATGGATTTATTAAAAAAAATGGAGAAATCTTTGCTTGTACCGATGAGGGTATTTATGTAACCACGGACTATGGTATCAACTGGATTTCTAGAAGTACAGGAATTTCAAACAACTACATATCTAAATTAGCAGCAAATGAAAGTTCTATTTTTGCTGGGACTAGTGATGGTTTATACGTAACATCTAATAATGGAAACAATTGGAATTCTCTAAATATTGGAATATCAAATCCTCGGATTGTTTCTTTAGCTGCAAAGGGTAATACCATTGTTGCCGGGGTTTATAATAAAGGTGTCTTTTTATCAACAGATAATGGTAATATCTGGAACCTCGTTAGCTCACCCTATTTTGGCGCAATGTCATTGACAATCAACAACAATAAAATTTACGCAGGAACATACAATGGATTATTCTCATCCACAAATAATGGAGTAACTTGGACTCTAACGGGACTGAATAAATATGAGGTCAATTCAATAGCTTTTAAAGGAAACAAAATTATAGCCTCAACAAGAGGGGGAGTATTCCTTTCAACTGACGAAGGTAATAATTGGATAGGAGCCAATAATGGGATCATATTTTCATCAATTGAAACAATGGTTATTCATAACAATAAAATTTTTGCAGGTACTTTTGGTGGCGGCATCTATCGGTCAGACGATGATGGGGGCAATTGGGTTAGTGTCAATAATGGATTGACAAATTATAATATTCATTCGCTTTGTACTGATGAAAATAGAATCTTTCTTGGTAGCGATGGTATTTATTATACCATTGATGATGGGGATAATTGGATAGAATTAAATGCAAATTTGAATAACACGGTTGTTTCATCATTAGCAGTAAATGGGAATTTTATTTATGCTGGCACTATGAACAATATTGGAGTATCAACTGATTATGGGGCAACTTGGAATTTTGTAAATATTGGGAATACTAATAATTGGGTTGTTTCAATTCTTGTTAAAGATAATACTGTTTTCGCTGGAACATATGAAGGAATTTATATTTCTTCTGATAATGGGAATAGTTGGATCGACTTAAATACGGGTTTGACAAATACAGATATCCATGGATTAGTTTCAATAGGAAATAGTATTTATACGGGAACAAATAGTGGTGTTTTTTCATCTTCAAATAACGGTTCCAATTGGGTTATGATGAACAATGGATTAACAAATGTTCATATTAATTCATTATTGGCAATTGGTACAAACTTATTTGCTGGAACATCAGGTGACATTTTTCTTTTGAAATCTGCTGAGAATAATTGGATTGGAGTTAGTGAAGGATTTGGTTGGACCCAAAATATTGTTCAAAGTTTAGTTGCTACCGAAAGTAACATATTTGCCGGGTTATATGGTCAGGGTATCTGGAAGAGACCTCTCACTGAGCTATCAGGCTTAGATGAGAAGAATAATAATGAGTATTTGAAACTGTTTCCTAATCCCGCCTTCGACCAGATTACTATTGTTAATAATTGGAATACTTCTCACCAGGAAATCAAAGTTACTATCAATGATATGACCGGAAAGCAAGTGCTGTGCACTTGCTTCATAAGTCAAAAGCAGATTGAGCTAGATATCAGCACGCTTGATCCAGGTGTATATGTTCTAACCCTTACCAAACAGCATGAAACTATATGTAAAAAACTGATGATTCAATAAATAATGACTTTCATAATCAAAACTATAATTATTATGAAAAAAGTATTTCTATTAGACGACTTTTTAATCATATTATCAAAATCATTTAAACCATGAAAACTAATACCATTCACTTGTTGGAAATTGTGGTTTTATTCGTGTGCTTTATTTCATGTGAGAGTAAAGATGAAAAATTAGTCCGCCAAGCGGGCGAATTAATTAACAAACAGGATTTAGAAGGAGCAGTGCAACTAATTGATCAAGCAGCTACCTTGAACCCTGAAAACACAAAAGCATATCTGCTCAAATGTAAAGTTTTTCTTTTATTGAACAGCAACATCCAGGCTGATGAATACCTTGAAAAGGCACTTACGGATACTGAATATGATTCTGATGGAGACTTGTTTTTTGAAATGGGGAATTTATACGCAAAGGCCAATCAATATGAAAATGCCATTCGCTGTTATCAGGTAGCGGTCAGGAATGGAGAAGAATATTCACACAGTTACGCGCTAACATCAAATCCTTCACCTGGTGCAGAAACAAAATGGTTCCGGTCATTCAGTTTTTACTTTTTTGCTTTAGGAAATGCTTACGCAATGAATGGTGATTGCAGGGAGGCACTGAACAGCTATAATTCGGCAATTGGAGCCGCAAACAAAGGCATGCAATCCAGGGATCTCATGCAGGAAGGTGTAGACCTAGCGTTTTCTGGAGAAAAAAAAGACCGAATTGACTACCGAGAGTATGTGGGCGCATTTTTATATAATAGAGGTTTGATCTTCAGTCAATTGAATCAATTTTCTGAAGCAAATGAAGATTTAAATCAAGCAAAAGAACTCAATTATATTCGTGAATTGGCATTGGATCAAAGCAAAATTAATTGTAAAAAATAAATTATATGAGAACAGTAAAATCGTGGATATTTCTATTCATCTTTCTTTTCACTATAAGTTCCGGCTACAAGAAAGATGACAACACCTCGAACGACAATCCACCAATTCCCCATGAAAATGCAATTCTCATCAATGCATTGAAAGATAGTGGGAGCTGTTGGGCACTGAAATCTAAAGTAACCAATTATGCGGAAAATTTAGCCCATCAGGGGAAACTACTTGCTGATTACCTTCGGTATCAGGGTTTTATTGTTGATGAGCTGCCCCGCGGAATAACCATCAGCAGTACAATACTAAGTAGGTGAAAGTGGCTGAAATCGTTCTATTACTTTTTTACACCGATTCAATTATAAAATAAAAAAACCATGAAAAAATTATTGTTCATTTTAGCATTTGTTTCTGCTTTGTCTAGCAGTAGTCAAAATTCAACTCAACTCTATTTATCAAATGACGAGTATAAAGATCCAAAAGGTTTCTTTTCCATTTTTCCACCTAAAGATTGGAAAATAAAAGAATTTCCAAATGATTCCCGGGGGAAAGTTCATTTTTCAAAAAATGATAATAATAATCTTATGATTTTAGTAAAGGCAATACCACAAAAATCCCTGCAAGAGCTATATGATTATTGCCTGAATGAAGGAAAAGACAAATTGGTTTCCATGGGGGCAAAGGATTTAACTATCAATAAATTGAAGATTGGAGGATTTGATTTAATTAAAAGAAGTTTTGCTGCACAAGGTTCTAAATGTATAATGGTTGATTATTACCTTAACGGGGTAAATCATAACCTTTTTTATTCTGCCCCTACCAATGAGTTTGGGAATGATATAGGCATAATTGAGTCATCAATATTAACTTATAACCCAAATTTAATAATTGTTTCGCCTGAAGATCAGAAATTTCACAATCTCCAATCAAGGAGAAGGGTTGCAAAACTTCTATTTGAGATGGGGGAATATGACCAAGCCAGAATGTTTGTTGAAGATGGTTTCAAAATTTCACCTAATGACACAGTATTACTTGAAATTGAGAAAAGTATTAATGATAAAGAGCATAAAAATCCTATTTTATTAGAAACAGGAATTAAAGCATCAGATTCATCAAGCAAAGATTTAGCAGGTACAAATTCAAAAAATGAAGAAAACACAAAGGAAAGTACTGAAGGTGACGATAATGCTGTAGTTTATATGATTCTTACTCTTGCAGGAGCATTAATAATTGTTTTTAGTAAAAAAATTGCTGATGGAACCGCATGGCCAGGGTTTACAAGACTTTCTACACCTGTGATTGGTATCGTTATGATGATCGGTGGATTCAATTTATTATTTGATAATGGGCATGTATTTTTAGGAATAATAACCATTCTATTATCAATACTAATTTTTGCATCACCCCTAATATATAGCATCATGATAAATAAAAAATGAAAATAAATATAGGTGCTATAAATCGTAATTTATTAAACGGAGAAAAATAATGAAAGAAGAAGAAAAGAGTTTTCCTATTGCAGGTTTCGTAGTTGGTGGTATTGGAATACTACTCGGAATTTTATATTTTCTGCCACATGATAAAGACATAAATAAATTGCTTGGTATTGGAATTTTCGTTGTTGGAGGCATCATTGGATCAGTTGTTGAAAATTATTTAAAAGAAATAGATTTCTTTGGTGATAATGATTAATAAGGGTAGTCTGGGCAAGAAATCATGGATATGCAATTGAAACAGGTGTTGGTTCAAACCAGGCAAGGTGGGGATTAGATAATTAATATTAACACCGTACAACTTTGATATTAATGATAACAGGCAGGGGAGACCAGAATCCAAAAAAACGGGGCGTAACCGAAAAGCCAGATGAGTAGGAAAATAGTAAATGATATGAAAATGAAAAATGTAAAATTAGTTGGTACAATGTTGTACACCTGGATTGTTTTTAGCATGTTATTAATGACAGTCGTACAGGCTAGTGGTCAAAATAAGAACGACCTGAAGCTTTTTGAAACCTGCAAAGAGGGTGATATAAAAAAAGCAGAAAAATTGATTTCAAAAGGAGCAAATGTGAATTACTATTCAGCGTTTCACGAAACCCCCTTATTGATTGCTGTTGATCGGAAC
>Ga0172380_10008982_pt1 | contig 10755 bp, 9 predicted proteins | sample Leawe162metaG_FD_119747 | JGI IMG/M metagenome (GOLD analysis project Ga0172380, IMG submission 119747) | Leachate microbial communities from a municipal landfill in Southern Ontario, Canada - Leachate well 162 metaG | ecosystem: Engineered > Solid waste > Landfill > Unclassified | place...
GCGGCGCCCGCGAGCCCAGCGACCGCGTTCCCCTGCACCGTCGTCGGGCCGTTCTTGTTGAGCGTGAACCCGTCCGGGAACTTCACGATGATGCGCGCGCCGCCCCCGAGCTCCGCCGGGACGGTGAGCAGGATCGAGACGTTCCCCACCTCGGCCGCACCGGGGCTCGCGAGCGTCACGACGGGCGTCACGAGCTTGCCGCTGGTGATTGCCGCGGGCGGCGCCTCCCCCTGGTCGATCGTGAGGCCGGCCGCCGTCTTCGTCTGCACCGTGAACGCGCCGGTCTTGCCCGCGACGCCGGGGTTCTGCACGCCCGTGAAGGTGAGCGTCATCGTCGAGCCGCGCTTCACCGCCTCGCCGCCCCCGCCGCGCGTGACGAGCGCGGTCTGGCCGTCCATCTTCAGCTTGAGCGAACCGCCGTTCGCGACCGGTGCGCCGCCGGGCGGCGGCACGACCTCGGCGCTCGCGCCCAGCTGTGCGTTGGCGATGCCGTAGCCCTTCGGGAACACGAACTGCAGCTGGCCGTCGCCCGGCAGGTCGTTCGCCAGCAGGAACGTCATCGCGATCTTGCCGGTCGCCGCCGCCGCGAACGTGTCATGCAGCGCCGCGACCTTGATCAACTGCCCCGGCGTCAGCGCCAGCGGCGGCGCATTCCCCGCATCGAGCACCGTGCCCTTGCCGTCCCGCACCTCGAGGGCGATCGGCGGCGTCGGGCCGCTCACGCCGGGGCTGCGCACGTGCGAGAGGACGAGCGTCACCGAGATGCCGCCCGCCGTCGGCGTGCCGTCGCCGCCGCGTGTGATGATCGCCGTGCGCTCGGCGGCCTCGAAGCGAGAGCGACCGTCGTAGCCGGTCGCGGCGACCAGCTCGGTCTTGCCGTCGGCGTTGAGCGCGAAGCCGTCAGGGAACGTCACCACGACGACGCCCGTCGATGGCAGCACCTGGGCGAGGGTGAACGTCACGGTCGCGGTCCCGCTCGCGCCCGCGACCAGCGTCTCCGCGTTGATCGATGCGGCCTTCAGCTCGCCGGGCTTGCCGGGTGCCGCCTCCGGGGTCGCGGTCGCCTCCGGCTCGTTCCCACCCAGCAGCTCGCCGCTCACGATCTTGTTGCCGGTGACGAAGCCGGCGACCAGCAGCACGGTGAGCACGAGGAGCCCGGCCAGCCGGGTCACGAGGTCCGGCAGCCACGGCGACTGGATGAACGTCCCGGCGGCGCTCGGCGGCTCCGCGTCCGGATCGCCGGTGTAGGCGGCGACGAGGAACGGGCGCTGTGCATCGATGCCCATGAGCGGGCGCCCCTTCACCTCGACGACCGTCCACGCCTCGTCGCCGGGCGGGATCGTGAGATGCGACGGCGTCACCTGGAAGTCGAGCGCGCTCTCCGGGTCGGCGCCGCGCACATCGACCTCCAGCACGGTGTTGCCGAGGTTCCGCACGACCGCCACGCCCGCGCCCGCGCGCCCGCCGCGGATGTTCACCGGGTGCAGCTCCAGCAGCGCGCCCGCCGTCGGCGCCACGTCCAGCGGCACCTCCTCGACGCGCGCGCGCTCCTCGGCGATCGTCGACCGCGCTCGGACGCCGATGCGGCGGAGGCCGGCCGGCACCGCGTACGGCGAGCCGACGGCGATCGTGACGGTCGCCGATCCGCCCGTCGACGGGAACAGTGCGATGCGCTCCGGCTCCACCGACACCCAGCGCGGGTCAATGCCCACGGTGTCGATCGCGTACTCGTCCACGATGTCGGAGGCGTTGAACACCTCGACCTCGAAGGTCGCGGCCGTGCCCGGCTCGACGGCGACCGGCTCGCCGGGGACGCGCAACTGGACGGCGTTCAGGCGCGCCATGGCACCACCGTCCTCGGGCGGGTCGTGACGCGTGAGAACGTCGCCGTCGCCTCGGGGGCGCGGCGTGGAGACAGGCAACCGAGGCCGGTGCGTGTGCGCATCGCCAGGCGGTGGTTTCCGGTCAGTGGGGAGGGCCGTCCGCGACGGCCTCTGGCAGCCGTCTCGCGGGCCCACGCGCGTCTTGCGTTGGTTGTGGGCGGGCACAGTCTACGCGATAATCCGCACCACCGGGACGGCTGGAGGGGTTCAAGCCGTGTCCTTCCTGCGCACGATCGCTGCAGCACCGCTACGCCTGCTCACCAGCACGCGCTCCCCCGCACAGGAGGCGGAGACGCTGGCACGCCGCGCCTCCCGGCAGCTCCAGCGTGACGTGCTCCCCGACGAGCTGAAGACCGCGCAGGGTCGCGCGCTCACCCGCCTCTTCCGCGTGTCGCTGCCCGGCCTCTTCGGCGGCAAGGGCGAGGACGAGCCGACCGAGACGCGCATCTCCGCCGGCCTCGCCGAGGCGCCACCCGACCTCCTCGCCCAGGCGCGGGAGCAGGCGCAGGCCCCGACGCAGCCTCGACGGCGACGCCGCGGCCCCGCGACGCTGTTCGAGCGCAGTCAGCGGCTGGAGAACGCCGTTCGCATCATCGCGGGCGAGGGACACGTCGAGTACCGCGCGAACACGATCGCGGTCATCAAGGATCCCGGCCTCATCACGAAGATCATGCGGCTGGTCGCCTGGGTGATGCTGATCGTGCCGAAGCTCATCGCGCGTGCCATCGCCTGGGTGCTCCGCCCGCGCGGCCGCGGCCGCCTGAAGCGTCGTGTTGTCTTCGTGGATCGACGAGGCAACATCGTCGTGTTCCGCGCGTAGTGACACCCTCAAACCCGCCACGTAGCGACCGAGGCGGCACCATGCCGCGTCTCGTCGTCGTCTGCACGCTGCTGGCCACGCTCATGCTCGCGCTCGTCTCCACGTTTGCGGCAGGCGCCGAGCGCCCCGCGCACGAGCTCGCGCCCCCCGCCACGCGTATCGACGCTGCGGACGCCGCCTCGGATGCGCGCGCGCAGGGGAGCGGCCGGGTCGCCGACCTGATCGCAGCGGGCAAGATCGTCGTCGCGGTCGTGAGCGTCGATCGCTACCCATTCTTCTACGTGGACGCGAAGGGCAATCTCGCGGGCAGCGATATCGATCTCGCGCGTGGCATCGCGCAGGAGCTCGGCGTCGAGCTGATGTTCAACCGCAGCGCCTCCACGTTCGATGGCGTCGTCGACCTCGTCGCGAAGGGCGAGGCGGACATCGGCATCTCCAAGCTCAGCATCACGCTCCCGCGCGCCCAGCGCGTCCGCTTCACGCAGCCGTACATCGAGCTCGGCCAGGGGCTGCTCATCAACCGCGTCGCACTCGCCTCGGCCGGCCTCAGCCACGACCGCGACATCATCGAGGCGCTGAACCGTCCGGGGCGGCGGCTGGGGGCGGTGCAGGGCACCTCGTACGTCGGCTTCGGCCACAGCCTCTTCCCGGAGGCCGATCTCATCGAGTACCGCGACAAGCAGGCGATGTTCGCCGCCGTGCTCGCGGGCGATGTGATCGCCGTGCTCTACGACGAGAACGAGATTAAGCAGTACATCTTCGAGCGCCCCGACCGCCTCATCGAGGTCAAGGTGCAGATGCTCCCGAAGCGCACCGACCCGATCGCGATCGCGGTCGCGGATCCGCAGCTCCAGTACTGGCTCGACACCTACCTGGAGCTCAAGGGCGTGCGCCTCACCGTGAACGAGCTGCTCACGCGCTACCCCCGCCCGGAGCAGCCCTGATGCCCCCGCTGTCGAAGGTGCTGCGCAGCACTCCCGTGATCCTGGGCGGGGCGGTCGGCGGCATCCTGCTCGGCGTGTTCGCGCCCGCGTTCGCGTTGCACCCGCTCGTCGGGAAGCTGGGCGATCTCTACCTCAACTTCCTGCGCATGTGCGTGCTGCCGATCATCGCGGCCTCGCTCATGGCGAGCCTGGCGAAGGTGTTCTTCGCGGGGTACGCGGGGCGCTTCCTGGGGCGCACGGTCGGCGTGTTCGCGCTCGCGCTGGTCGCGGTGAGCGTGCTCGGCGTCCTGGTCGCGGCCATCGGGCAGCCCGGCGCGAACCTCTCCGGCAACGCGCGCTCCACGTTCGGCAAGCTGCTGGTCGACTCCATCACCTCGCCCACCGAGGGCGCGGTGACGCGCTCGCTGCAGGACGTGCTCCTGAGCACCGTGCCCAGCAACCCCTTCGCCGCGCTCTCCGAGGCGAACACGCTGCAGATCGTCTTCTTCAGCCTGACCGTCGGCGTGGTGCTGGGCAACATCCGCATGCCCGCCGGCGACCACCTGGTCGAGCTGCTGGAGCTGATCACGCGGATCTTCGAGCGCGCGATGTCTGCGGCGCTGCTCACGCTGCCGTTCGCGCTGCTGGTCATCCTCGCGGGGCAGACGGCGCAGTTGAGCATGGACGTCGTCGGCGCCATGACGAAGCTCATTGGTCTGCTCTACCTCGGCGGTGCGCTGATCGTCGCTGGCAGCATCGCCGTGGTGCAGGCCAGACTCGGCATCGGCCCGCTGCGCCAGCTCCAGCTGCTGCGCGAGCCGCTGATCGTCGCCTTCACCACGCGCAGCAGCATCAGCGCGATGCCCTCCGTGCTGCGCGTGATGACCGATGACTTCCGGCTCGACCGCGACGGCGTGCACCTCGTGATCCCGCTGGCGGTGCTGCTCTGCAAGTACAGCATGGTGCTCACGTTCGCCGTGACGCTCGTGTTCATCGGGCAGGTCTACTACATCGACCTCGGCGTCGTGGACTACCTCGTGATCGCCCTCGCGGCGGTGCTCGCCTCGCTCGCTACGGTGGGGATGCCGGGGCTCGTCGGTATCGGCATGCTCGCGCTCGTCTCGGAGCCGCTCGGACTGCCGTTCAGCGCGATCTCGATCCTCATCCTCGCGACCTTCCCGATCATCGACCCCGTCATCACCGTCGCGAACGTCTACCTGAACGTCGCCACCGGTGCGCTGGTCGCCGGGACAGCCGACGACGCATCGACCGAGGCGGTGCGCGTGGCCTCCGAGGTGGTCGCGGCGCCCTGAGATTGCGTAACGCTCACCGCCTCATATACTCACGGCGTGAGTACTGCACGAGTCCGTATCGCCGAGTTCGATGACACGCCGGGGACGGTGACGCCGGCGCAGTACGCCGTGCTCGGGCTCCTGCGCGAGGCCCCGGCTCACGGCTATCAATTGCAGCGCCACTTCAGTCCAGACGGCGACCTCGGCATCGTGCTGCCGATCGAACAGGCGAGCCTGTACGGCACGCTCAAGGACCTCGCGGCGCGCGGCCTCATCCGCGGCGTCGAGCGGCGCGAGGGCCTGCGTCCGCCGCGCACCGAGTACGAGCTGACCGAGGTAGGTGTGCGCGCCCTCGACCGCTGGCTGAAGGAGCCGGTCGACCGGCTGCGCCGCGTCCGCGTCGATTTCCTGCTGAAGGTCTACTTCACGCGCGGGCATGGCCGCCGTGCCCTGCGCGCACTGGTCGACGCCCAGATCGCGGCGTGCGAGGCGTACCTCGCGCACCTGGACGAGCGCGCGGCCAACCTCAGCGCCGATGACTTCGCCCACCTCGTCGTCGAGTCACGCACGAGCGCCGCGCGCAGCACGCTCGAGTGGCTGCGCGCCTATCGGCAGCGGGTGTAGCGCATGTTGGTACGCGCGCTCGCGTTGCTCGCGGCTGCCACGCTCGCCGCTGCCTGCGGCGGTGCGTCGACGCCCGCGCCTGCATCGAGTGCGACCGCGCAGGCGCTGAGCGGCAAGGTCACCGTGTTCGCCGCCTCCTCGCTCACCGAGTCATTCAAGGCGATCGGCGCCGCCTTCCAGAAGGCGAACCCCGGCGTCACCGTCGAGTACAACTTCGCCGCGTCCAGTGCGCTCGCGACGCAGATCGACCAGGGCGCGCCCGCCGATGTCTTCGCGAGCGCCGACACCGCCAACATGGACAAGATCACCGCGAAGTCGCTCGCGGACGGCCAGCCCGCGCCGTTCGCGCGCAACGCGCCGGTGATCGTGGTGCCCGCCGACAACCGCGCGAAGATCGAGGCCCCGCGTGACCTCGCGAAGCCCGGCGTGAAGATCGTGCTCGCCGCTGCCGACGTGCCGATCGGCAACTACGCGCGCCAGGTCATCGACCGCCTCGCCGCCGACCCCGCGTACGGCGCCGCCTTCAAGGACGCCACCATGCGCAACGTCGTGTCGAACGAGGCGAACGTGCGCGCCGTCCTCACCAAGGTCGAACTGGGCGAGGCTGACGCCGGCATCGTGTACCGTACGGATGCTGCCGTGTCCGGCACGAAGGTGCGCACCGTCGCGCTCCCGGAGGCCGCCAACGTCATCGCGGTCTACCCGATCGCGATCCTGAAGGCGACGAAGCAGCCGGAGGTCGCGCGTGCGTTCGTCGCGTTCGTGCGCTCTGCGGAGGGGCAGCAGATGCTGCGCACCACCGGGTTCGACCCGGCGCCGTAAGGGATGCGGATGGCGGGCCGGCGCTCCCTCGAATCGCTGTTCGCGGCGCCGGCCCTGCTCTTCGCGGCCTTCGTCGTCGTCCCACTCGCCGCGCTTGCTGTGCGCGGCTGGCAGGACGGCGAGGTGCTGGCGAGGCTCACGAGCCCGTTCGTGCTGCAGGCGCTGCGGCTCTCCGTGCTCACCTCCACGCTCTCGCTCCTGCTCTCGCTCGCGCTCGGCGTGCCCGCCGCGTACCTGCTCGCGCGCGTGCGCTTCCCCGGCCGCCGCTTCGTCGCGCTGCTCGTGGAGCTGCCGATGGTGCTGCCGCCGACCGTCGCGGGCGTCGCGCTGCTCGTCGCGTTCGGTCGTCGAGGCGTCATCGGCAGCCTGCTGTCGGACGCCGGCGTGGAGCTCGCCTTCACCACCGCTGCCGTCGTGCTCGCGCAGCTGTTCGTCGCCGGCCCGTTCCTCGTGCGCTCGCTCCAGGCGGGCTTCGAGGCGGTCGACCAGACCTACGAGGATGTCGCGCGCACCCTCGGCGTCTCCGACTTCCGCACCTTCTGGCGCGTCACGCTGCCGCTCGCCGCGCCCGCGCTCGCCTCGGGTGCGGTGCTCTGCTGGACGCGCGCGCTGAGCGAGCTCGGCGCGACGCTCATCTTCGCCGGCAACTTCGAGGGCCGCACGCAGACGATGCCCGTCGCGATCATCGCGGCGTTCGAGTCGAGCGCAGGCCTCTCCGGCGCGATCGCGCTCTCGCTCGTGCTGCTCGGCGTCGCGCTCGCGCTGCTGCTCGCCGTGCACCTCGTGCAGGTGCGCCGCTGGAGCGCGCGATGATCGCCGTCGAGGTCCGCAAGCGCCTCGGCACCTTCGACCTCGACGTCGCCTTCGAGGCAGGTCGCGAGACGATGGTGCTGTTCGGCCGCTCCGGCTCCGGCAAGAGCCGCACGCTCGCCGCGATCGCCGGCCTGATGCGCCCCGACGCGGGCACGATCACCATCGAGGGCCGCACGCTGTTCGACGCCGCCCGTGGCATCGACCTGCCGCCGCAGCAGCGCGACCTTGGCTACCTCGTGCAGGAGATCGCGCTCTTCCCGCACCTCACCGTGGAGGAGAACATCGCGTTCGGCCTCGGCGGGTGGAAGCGCGACGCCCGCGCCGCGCGCGTGCGCGAGCTGCAGGCGCTGCTGCGCATCGAGGACCTCGGCGCGCGCACCCCCGCGCAGCTCTCCGGCGGCCAGCAGCAGCGCGTCGCGCTCGCCCGCGCGCTCGCGCGCCCCGTGCAGGCGCTGCTGCTCGACGAGCCGTTCTCCGCCCTCGACGAGGCGTTGCGCGCCGACCTCCGCGCCGAGCTGCTGCGCCTGCGCCGCGAGCTGGACGTGCCGATCGTCTGCGTCACCCACGACCTGCGCGAGGCGCACCTGCTCGCCGACCGCATCGCCGTCATCGAGGAGGGGCGCGTGCTGCAGTCCGCCCCGCGCGCCGACGTCTTCCTGCGCCCCGCCTCGCGCCGCGTCGCGGAGCTCACCGGCGTGCGCAACATCTTCGCCGCGCGCGGCCTGGGCGGCACCCGCGTCGAGGTCGCCGGCATGGCGTTCGAGGTCGGCGTGCCCGCCCCGGAGGGCGCCGCGCTCGACGTCTGCATCCGCTCCGAGCGCTGCCTGCTGCGCCGCCTCGACCCCGGGGAGGCGCTGCCCGCCAACTGCTTCGTCGCCGACGTGACCAGCGAGCTCGCGTTCGGCAGCACCTACACGCTGCGCCTCGACCCCGTCGCCGCCGGCCCCGCCGTGGAGGTCGAGGTCTCCGCGCACCCCTACGACGTGCTCGGCATCGCCACCCGCCCGCGCTGGGTCGTCGAGCTTCCCACCGCCGACCTCCACGTCATGCCCCGCGAGGCCTAGCCCCCACCCCCGCCCCCGAGAGGCGCGAGCCCGCCCGCTGCGCTACGCTCCCCACACCTCGGCCCGCCCGAGGCGACGACGGAGGGGTGCCGGAGCGGTTGAACGGAGCGGTCTTGAAAACCGTCGGGCGCAAGCCCCGTGGGTTCGAATCCCACCCCCTCCGCCAGTGTGAGTCGCGAGGCTGAGGCTAGACGCTGAACAGCGCGGGCTGCTCGCTATGTGCTGCCGCCAACGAGGCAAGTGCGGGACTGACGCCGTTCCGTGACACCACGTAGAGCGACTCCCGGTTGCGGAGATGGCTGACCTTGCCGACCTTCTCGCCTGCGGGGTTATAGATGCCGATCTGCGCCCCTACGTAACGGCGATAGTCGAGGCTAATCGTCGTCACCTGGGCCGTTCCACCCCAGAGCGAGGCGAGCATCGGATCCAGGTCGGCCTGGCTCAGGTATCCCTCATCGCTGAATGACAGGATCAGCGTCTCCGCCTTGATCGACTGCAACAGCGTAGCGAGCGCATCCCGGAACCGCGGCCGCGAGTTGAACACGCTCTGTCGCTCCCGGCAGTCGACGCGCTTGCAGGCAATGCCGTAGACCTCCGGCTTGTCCCACCGCACGAGCGACTCCCAGATGTGGTAGTTGCCTAGGTAGGAGTGCTGGTTGTACGGCGGGTCAACGTATGCGACGTCCGCACGAAGCGTCTGTGCCGCCTCGAAGGCGTCCAGGCAATACGCCGCCCCTGCGCCGCGGGTCGCGCGCGGCAGTACGTCCGGCATCCGCAGCATCAGGTCGTTCGAGGCGCGGGGCGCCCACTGCTTCAGGTACGCCATCTGCACTCCCGTGGTGGAGTCGACGCGATCTGCGGCCTCCATCAGCGAGACCAGTAGCACGTTCCGCAGATTGGGCGACAGATCCTTCGCCTCGATCGCCTCGCGGATCGCGTCGATGCGCGCTCCGTTCTTCGGCTGGAAGAACCGAGACTGGATGCAGAAGGTTTCGGTGAAGTATCCCGGCTTCCCGGGAAGCTGGTTGAACTCGCGGATCAGGCGCTCGGCGTCCGTCAGCACGACCTCGCGGTCCGCGGCGACGTAGCAGCCGGCCAGCGCCGCTGCGTACGCGTTGTGGTCGTTCGCGAGCACCTGGAATCCGGCGCCCTTGAGCGTATGCCCGACGCGCGACGTCCCGGAGAATAGGTCGATGACGCTCCGGGTCTCCGGCAGCGCCTGCACGACACGCAGGATCGTTGGGAGCAGTGTCCGCTTGGAGCCGAGGTACTTGATCACCGCGGATGCTCCCAGCGGTCGGCACCTTCGAACAGCCACGCAAGGAGGCCTTCGATGAAGCGTGTGTACTCGCCCACGCTGCTCGCATGCTCCATCCGGAACCATCGGAAGTTGGCGAGCCGATCCGCCTGCTGGTGGAAACTGACGTGGTACTTGTTGCGATAGCGCGCGAACGCGCCGTTCGCGATCACAACCATTGAGCAGCGCGTATAGCGCGTCGCGATCTCCAGGTATTGCATCACCTGAAATGACAGCCGTTCGTGGGCGTTGCCGTCGATCTGCCGACCACGACTCGACTTCGCGGTCTTGTACTCCAGGAGCACCTTCTCGCGGAGCACGCCGTCCTCCTCGAGGACGATCGTGTCGTCGAACCTCGTCGTGAGCCCGTCGTACATCTCCGGGTATCGCTCGCCCGCGAACAGCCCGTCAGGCGGCGCATAGCGGCGGACTGCCTCCGCTTCCGAGGGGTACGCGGCGACCAGTTCGGAGACCCGGAACACCACTTCCAGCCACAGGCCGTGCTCGGCAGCTCGCGCGCCCACCGACGGGGCGGGGACGGAGAGGCTGCGGTTACCGACCGAGAGCCGCACGTATCGTCGCCCATTAGGGCCTGTCATGGCGCTGGTGGTCGCGCCCGCGACGATCGCGTGCTCCTCGACTGCTGCCCACAGGCGGGCAATCAGTGCCTCGAACTGCGCGCCTTCACGGCGGGTACCGGTGCCAGTTGCCGCAACGCTTTCGGCGGCCTCGAACTGCTCGATCTCGGCGAGCAACTCCATCACAGGCAGTCCGATGGGAGGCATTGGTGTCATGCTTGGATGGTAGATGAAATGGCGCTGCAATGCCCCCTAGAACACCGCGAGCGGATTGACGGGCGAGCCCGTGCCGCCTACCACCGGCAGCGGCGCCAGCGTTAGCAGGAACTCCCACCGCCCCAGCTCCGCGCACGTCGAGGCGAGCGCCTCCAGGTCCGCGTTGTCCACCAGCGGCATCCCCATGAACGGGATCGCGATCTCGTGCAGCGGGATCGCCTCGCCGCCCTCGCGCAGCCGCGAGGGTAGCCCGGTGCCGCCCGCCTCCAGCAGGTCCCAGATCACCAGCGCCGCATCGGTCGCGTGCAGGAACTCCACCGCCGTCGCGTGCACGCCCGGCATCTGCCCCGCCATCCCCCACCCGAACCCCGGCGTCGAGGCGTAGAACGCCGCCGCGCCGGAGCGGATCACCACCGCGTCGCC
>Ga0172380_10008983_pt1 | contig 10754 bp, 10 predicted proteins | sample Leawe162metaG_FD_119747 | JGI IMG/M metagenome (GOLD analysis project Ga0172380, IMG submission 119747) | Leachate microbial communities from a municipal landfill in Southern Ontario, Canada - Leachate well 162 metaG | ecosystem: Engineered > Solid waste > Landfill > Unclassified | place...
GTCCTGAGCCTGTCGAAGGATGAACGGATTAAAAATAAGGTAGGTCGTGACGTTTCTTGGTATATCCAAAAACCGGGAAGCTAAAATTCGATAAAAACGCTGTATTTCGACAGCCTAGGACAGACCACGTTTTTTTGACTAATAAACCGTGGCCTGTCCCCTGTTGTTCTCGGTCACCCAATGTCGAACGGCATTAACAACTTGAACGCCTTCGCTTAGCGTTAGCGCTTCGGTGTCTTCAATGACGTAGCGCGAGGTTACCGCATAGAGATTCAGCCGACTGAGTTCAACGCGATAATTTCCGCGTGGGCACAAAAAACGTGCCCACCCTACTTGGCTGTTGAAGCAACTCCGCCAGTTCAAGCAAATCGTGGGTGCGACGGAATATTGCGCCTTGCGTCACCAGCATGGCTTTCATGACTTTCTCGACATATTGCTGGGCGTGAAAAAGAGGCATGGAAATATGAATATCTTTACTTGCCACCAGCGCTTCGAAAGCCAATCTGTCGCGTTCCGCCAGTTCGAGGAGTTCCTTAGCCTCGTCAGTGCTTGGCTTCATAGAGAACTTTACCTTCCCTGAGCGCCCAGTAGATGGGGTTAGTACACCAATCGCGTTTTTTTTCGATCTCGGCCTCGGAAAAAACCAGCACATCCACGCCGATGCCGATGAACCCCACCGCAGCACGCAGCCGCGCCATTTCACGTCCCTTGTCCACAACTTCGGACTCGACTACCAATAGGTCCAAGTCGGAATCCTCGTTCGCCTCGCCACGGCCATAGGAGCCGAACAGGATAACCCGGCTCGGCTGGGCGACGGAGACGATACGTTGGATGGCTTGATAAATTTGGTGTTCTTTGATCATTTCGATCCTTTGCCGGCTTCGTAGGACGTGGTTTCCGCCTGGAAGCGCATTGTTTGCGCATTCCGGTGGTGACGACATCCTACACCTTAGCTTTGCTGCTCCATCTTCGCGTCTTCGCGTGAAAAATTCTTATCAGAAATTGCGACCTTCACCTGAAATCGCAACTTGATCGTTCCCACGCTCCAGCGTCACTGCCATTTAAGTTAGGAAAAATCCGTTCACTCTTCGACAGGGCTTCAGGGCGAACGGATTTTTCCTAACTTAACTTAATGGCAGTGGGCTTCCGCTTGGGAGCGCATCGTTTGCGCATTCCGGCGGCAATACGCTATCGCTTATTGCACCTTACTTTGCTGTTCTTCCATCAACCGCATCCCTTCCACGTAGCAATCCGGTCGCAATATGGTGCGTTTGCCGCCTATTTCCTGCGCCGCGCAACGGAAATTGGCGCCGGGGTTGCGCAGCACCAGGGCGACGAAGTCGCGTAGCGTGTCGTCGTCGGCGGAAAACAGTTCCATCAGTATTCGCCGTTCTTCCGTGAACAGTTTGGCGAGCGCGTATTCGTCGGCCTCGAACAATCGGGAGATCACCGCCGGGTCGTGCAGCAGCAGGTTCCACAGTATGCCGGTGTCGTGGTCGAAGAGATGCCGCAGCACTTCGTCGCTTTTGCCGAACAGGTTTCTCAGGAACATGCCGTCGCTGTTGAACAGCGCCACCAGCACGGCGTCGGTGTGGCCGAACAGGCTGTTGATGACGCCCTCGCGATGGGCGAACAGCAGGCGCAGGTTGCTCGATTCCATGCCGAACAGGCTTTGGATCACCAGCGGCGAGGCGCCGAACATGCGCCGCACGATGGGTTGGGGCGCGGTGAGTGCGGCAGTCATCGCGTCGCCTTCTTGCCGCAGGCAGGAGCGTAATATGCTGGGCGGCAGCGACAGCAGGTGCCAGACCGTGTCCGTCCGGCATTCGAGCAATTGCCGGTAGAGCGCGGCTGGGCGCTCGAACACCAAGTCTATCAAGGCGGGGCGGATGTCCGCGTATTTGCCGTAGTAGTGCAGGAAGGGTTGCTTGTGCGCTTCGTTGCCCAGGGCGGCGATCAATTCGCGAGCGCGCGCGCCTTTCACTTCGTCTTCTTTCACGGCGTATTCGGGATCGACGATGCGCGTCTGGGTCAGCAGGCGGCGCACGGCGCCGGCCACGTCGCCGTGGGGATGCGCCACCAGGAAGTTGATGACTTCCGCGAGCACGTCGTCTTCCCATGCGAACAAGTCTTCGAGCAGGGGCTTGTCGCACTGGAACAGCGCTTCGATGGCTTCTTCCGGGCAGGAGAATAGGCGTTCCAGGATGTCGTCCGAGCGCAGGCTCATTTCCCACAGCATGGTGTTCGAGGTGAGGAAGACTTCGCGCAAGGTCTGGTCCGGCAGCCGGAAGATGCGCTGCAATACGTCGGCGGAATGCGAGAACAGGTTGATCAGGATGGCGTCGTGGCAATCGAACAGTTTCAGCAGCACATGGTCCGAATGGCTGAACATTTGTTCGATGACTTCGTCCGCGCAGGCCAGCACACGCCGCAGCGTATGGGAGGAGAGCGCGAAGAACGCGCGCTCCACCATTGGGTCGTGGGTCACGAATACGGTGTGAAGCGTGCGGTCGGGATACCAGAACAGTTTGCGCAGCACGTCCGGCGGCAGCATCAGCACGGCGGCAAGCGTAGTGTTCGGCATGCCGAACATTTCCTGCAAGACGGTGTCCGAGTGGGAAAAGACCAGGTCCAAGAGGTCCGCGCCGGACACCGATTCGCGCTGCATTGCTTGCAGCAGGATGGCGCTCTCCGCAGCACCTGCGGCGGGAACGGCCATGCGCTCCCGCTGTCGCCGCCGGCTGTCGGCGGACGTCACCGCGACGGTCAAGTCCACATCCGGCGCGACGTAGAGTTGCGAGAACATTTGTTTGAGTTCGTCGTCGCCCCGCGCCAGCATTTGCAGCAGCCGCGCTTCATCGGCGGTGAACAGCAGGGTGAGCGCCAGCACGCCCTCGTCGAGGGCAAATATCTTGCCCAGCATGGCTTCGGAGTGGCAGAAGAGATTCCACAGCACGCGATCCGATTGGGAGAACAGCCAGTCCAACGTTTCCAGCTGGTGCGAGAGCACTCGCCCGAGGACGACGTTGGAATGCCCGAACAATTTTTCCAGCACGGTGTCGTGATGCCCGAACAGTTTGCGCAGGATGTGCTCGGGTGTTGCGAAAAGCTGGCCGACCAGTTCGGGCGAGCGCACGAACAGGCGGCGCGTGACGAACGGCGGGTAGAGGAATATCCACCCGAGCAGCGTGTCGCCTTGCCCGAACAGCGCCTGAAAAGTGAGCGCGGGCAAGCCGAAGATGGCTTTCAGCACGTCCGGCGGCAATGCCAGCATGTCGTCGAAGGTGTCGATGGAAACCGCAGCAGCCGCGACGGCCAGCGTATCCGCATCTTCGAACACGCGGCTGACCAGGGAAGGGTCGGCGTGACGGTAATGGGCATGAAAACGCGCCAGCGCCGTGCGCTTGTCCAGTTCGGCGACGCGCCCCAGAATATCGCCGATGCGTCCCGTCGCCTCGCTGGGGTTAACCGCGCCGCCGCGCAGCCGTTGCTCCAGGCCGGCGATTTCTTCCGCGATGCGCCGGCGCTCGCCCATGATTGCGGGATTGTCCCGGATGCCGTGCAGGAAAGGCAGGATATGTTCCGTATCGAACGTGAAAAGCTTTTCCAGCATGTAGTCGTCGCAACGGAAGAGGCTGTCGAGCGCCGCTCCCGGCCACCTGAACAATTCGGTGAGGAACCGGTTGTCGTGGAAAAAGAGGTTAATCAGGTAGAAGTCGTTGGAATAGCCGAACACCCGTTGCAGCACGCGGTCGTCATGCGCGAGCAATTCCGCCATAACGCTGTCGGATGGGCTGCAAATCTTTTCGACCACGCGGTCGTCGTGGCGGAATATCTGGTACAGGGTGTCGCTGGATTTGCCGGCCAATTGCCTGAGTGACGCGTCGGAGTGCTGCAACAGGCGCTCCAGCACGAAATGCGAGTGCCCGAACAACGCATGCAGCACGCGCGGCTCATGGCGAAACAGCGATAGCAGGAAGCTATCCGTCAACCAGAAAAGCTTGCGCAACAGGTTGGGCGAGTGCGCGAAAATCTTTTCCAGCAGCAGGGTGTCCTGCGCGAACACGGTGGATATGACTTCGTCGTTATGCTCCCCCATCGCGTCCCACAGCGTGGATTCGGTATGGCCGTATTTCCCGATGAAGGAGACCAGGAGGCGTGCGCGCGGCATCCGTTCGGCGGCGCTGGGCGTGGGCATTTGTTGCAGATAGCGGCGGGCGTGGTCGAGCACGGCCGGATGCACCAGGGTGAGCGCGCCTGCGGGGAGGAGTTCTTCAGGCGTTTCCGCGACGGGGAGCGTTTCTGCTGCGGGCGTTGCTTCCGTCGTCTTTTCAGGCGCGGCCTCAATCTTGGTTTCGGGAGGCGGCTGGCGCGATTTTCCCGCGCCGAGAATTTGCCGGATTACTTGAATTATGGAGGCCATTATTTTGATTTTCCTGTTGATATTCTGGGTGGGTATGCTGGCCTGCGAGAGCCTTCCTGCAATTTTTTTTCATGATACGACATTTGTGTATTATCATGAAACCAGTAAATTCACCACCCACCCCCTGACCAAAAGGAGATGATTAATGTCTGAACAAAAATTGCTTCCAAAATCCAATGCACTCGTTCTGTCCAGCTCGCACAAATCGCGTCCTTACTGGGAAGGCCGCTCGCCGCGCTGGATTTGCCAAATGATGGTGCAGCGTGCCTGCGTGCCGGTCACCGGCGGTATTTATCGCCTTAACAAGGTCGCCGAGCCGTTCCTGCCGATTCAAAGCAGCGTAGGCGCTCCGCTCGTCAACCTGCCGTCGCAGAACCTGCACATCACCCATTCCCACAACGAAGGCTCCACGCTGGACAGCAGCTATGCGGCCTACGACGAAGCGCCGCGCGAAATTCACCTGCAAACGATACAGACCGTGGCGAAAATGCACACCCGCATTCCGGCCCTGTATTCCACCCACCACAACCAGCTCGAAATGCAGTTGAGCCTGGCGGCCGAGTGGATGTACGAGAGCAAGGAAAACCTGATTTTCAATCACCCGGACTGGGGTCTGGTCAACAATGTCGCCCCGCGCCTGCAAGTAAAATCCGAAGGCGGGCCGACGCCGGATCTGCTGGACGAAATGCTGAGCCGCGTATGGAAATCGCCCGATGTGTTTGTCATGCATCCCGAAGCCATTGCCGCTTTCGCGCAGGACTGCAACAAGAAGGGGCTGACGCTGGAAACCATGGAATTCAATGGCGGCCATTTCATCTGCTGGCGCGGCCTGCCTCTCGTGCCGACCAACAAGCTCTATCTCTACGACGGCAAGGGCCAGGCACTGCAGGACCGCAAGGTGGGCGAGTGCAAGACCAACATCCTGCTGCTGCGCATGGGCGAGGACAAGCAGGGCGTGATCAGCCTCTACGCCGCCGGCACCGAAGGCAGCCCGCGTTTCCCATTTATCACCGTGGATTTCATGGGCATTTCCGACGAATCGGTTGCGTCTTATCTGATGACCATGTACGCCGCCGTGGCCGTACTCACCGCCGGCGCTCTGTGCAAGGCTGAAGTCGTCATTTGATTTAGGAGGTCGCCCCCATGAGCAACCTAGTCGAGCCTTCAAGTGAGGCGCTATTCGCCGATCCGCTGAATTTCGGTGAATATGCCTACGGCTTGGGCACGCCGGTTTTCAAAGTGTTCGAAGCGCCGCCGTCGGCATCTCCCGCCGACGCGGACGAAACGGCGCTGATGGGCGCAGAGGTGCCGTTCGCGGCGTTTTCGCCCATCGCGACGGCTTTGCCGCCGCTGCCGGACGGGGTGATCCCGTCACCGTCGCTGGATTTGTCGTTTCTGACTCAGCCCGGCCATCTGCCGATGCCAAGCTTGAAACTGGCGGAAGCGACCCAGCCGGATCCGTCCAGCGGCGTCTCCCCGGCCATGCCGTCCTCTCCCGACGTGCATCCGACCGAGATGCCGGCAACGCCGGTGTCAACGGGGGTGGCGGAAACGAACGCCAATGATGCCAACGCACTTTCGGGGCTAGCGCCGGTGAACGTCACGCCACCCGCGCCTTCGGCAATCGAAACGCCGCCCGCACCCGTAGCGGCGCCGCCGGGCCCCATCGCCGGCGACCCCAACGTGGCAGTCGGACAATTGCCCACGGGCGCCGCGCTGCCGTCCGGCGCGGTCGGCACGGCGCCGATACACCCGGCGCCGCAACTGCCGGACTCCGCAGGCATACATGTGATGATGAGCCGGAACCTCGCCGAGCAGATGACGTCGGTATTGCAGGACGTGCTGCGCGGCAAGGCGCCGTAAGGTGATTTCCGGGGATAAACGTGCCAAATGGCGCAGGATTTTTGCTCAGCCACAAGGCGCAAAAATGGGCGCATAGCAGGGCTATGCAACTATTTTTGCAACGCAGTGGATGAGCAAAAAGACAAGCCAGTTGGTATGTTTATTCCTGGAAATCACCTTAGAGCGTTCCCCCACGTTCGATAACAAAACCATGCGCGTAGCGGCGCCGTCCTGACGCCGCTACGCCGCATCGGCGATATAAGGAATTAGCGGTGACACAACCCAACCAACCCGGCGCAGGCGGTCAAATCATCATCGACCAGAGCGCCATGACCGTCAATCAAATATTCATTATCGGCCTGCCGGTTCTCGGTTTCATTTTCGACTCTTACTGGCCGCTGGTTTTTACCGCGCTATGCATGGGAATCGGCTTGGTCATGCACAAATGGCAGCCGTTCACGCTGTTTTACAAGCATGTGGTCAAACCGCTGGGCTTGTTAAAGCCGCAACCGCGACCGGACGATCCGGCGCCGCATCGTTTTGCCCATTTGCTCGGCGTGATTTTCCTCTTCATGGCTGCCGCGTTTTTGTCTCAGGGTTACGCCATGGTGGGCTGGGTTTTATGCTGGATCGTCGTCTTCCTGGCGCAATTGAACTTGCAGGCGCATTTCTGCGTCGGATGCTTTCTTTATCTGCACCTGACCCGCTTTCTCAACGCCCAACATAGAGCGACGGGAGCATGAACATGATTATGATAGATACGACCCGCCTGCTTACCGCCATCGGCATCCTGATCGCCTTCACCCTCGCCATCGGCCTGTGGAACTGGATGCTGATGCGCATCGTCAAGTGGCGCACCAAAGGCCGCAAATGGCCGCTGGAAGTGTGGAACGGCAAAGCCACCCTGCTTTATTTCAGCACCAAGGAATGCGTCGTATGCAAGTACCAGCAGATCAAGGAAGTGGATGCCGTGCGCCAGGCATTTCCCGAAGACCTGCTGGACATCCACAAATTCAATCCGCTCGAACGCCCGGACCTGGCCAAGATGTTCGCCGTCGTCAATGTGCCGACCACGGTAGTGTTGGACGGACAGGGCAGCCTGCATGCCGTCAACTGCAATCTGGCCAAGGCCAGGGAACTCACGGTCCAGATCAAGGCAGCACTCGGCGCATGCCAGCCGGAGCAAGTAAAACCGCCGATACTGCGCCCGAACGTCACCGAAAAAGTCGTGATCATCGGCTCCGGCCCCGCCGGCTGGACGGCCGCCATTTATGCCGCGCGCGCCAATCTCGAACCGCTGGTGTTCGAGGGCGAAGGCGATAAATTCATGATACCCGGCGGCCAATTGATGTGGACCGGCGAAGTGGAAAATTTTCCCGGCTGGCCGTCCGGCATCGCCGGGCCGGAACTCATGACCAAGCTGCGCGATCAGGCCGTGCGCTGGGGCGCACGCGTATTCGGCGCGGATGTGCAAAAAATCGACGCCTCCAAACAACCGTTCGAACTTACCGATTCGGAAGGCAACGTCATCAAGGCGCACACCGTCATCGTTGCGACCGGCGCGCGCGCGCGCTGGCTGGGCGTGCCCAACGAAGAACGCCTGGCGCGCAGCGGCGGCGGCGTTTCCGCCTGCTCCACCTGCGACGGACCCATGCCCATTTTCCGCAACCAGCCCATCGCGGTCATCGGCGGCGGCGATTCCGCGCTGGAAGAGGCGATGCAGTTGAGCCACTACGCAAGCCGTGTGCATGTCATCAACATCAGCTCGGACCTCACCGGCAGCAAAGTGATGTGCGACCGCGTGCGCAACAACCCCAAGGTCGAATTCCACTTCAACAAGACCGTGGTGGAAGTGCTGGGCGAGCAACAGGTGGAAGGGCTGCGCATCCGCGACATGGTGCAGAACACCGAATCCACCATGCCGGTGAAGGGCATGTTCGTCGCCATCGGCCACAAGCCTAATACGGACTTCCTGAAAGACATCGTGGAACTCAACCCGCAGGGCTATATCGTCCCCGCCAAACCCTTCCGCACCAACACCAGCGTAGCGGGCATCTTCGCCGCCGGCGACGTGATGGACCCCTACTACCGCCAAGCCATCACCTCCGCCGGCACCGGCTGCATGGCCGCGCTGGACGCGGAACGTTGGCTGACCAGCCAGGGCATCGGCTAGAAATCGGGACGGGGCCGATGTCGATGCCCCGTCCATTCCTGGCTAGGTGACGCCGGTCGGTTGCAGGTTGGGCTGGCCTTCATTGGAGAATGCGCCAAATGCTGAAGTCACTGATCAAATGCAGCCTGTTGCTCGCACCGTTACTCTCGGCCTATCCGGCAACGGCGGCGAAGTTCGCAGTAAAGGATGTATCCGGCCAGCAATGGTGTTGGCCTGTGGCATTCCTGCAAGCGATGCAATCGAGCCCCCCTCTCCGCAATGCTCCACCAACCCTGTCGGGACGGTTGAACTAGTCATCACCCCCGAACCGGGGGAACTGCCGATCAAGTGTTACGACAGCGGCAATAATGGCAATCTCTGCATGTATTCGGCAGATTTTTATATTGCCGCTCACTACCGGGGAGCCTGGTTTAACAAAACCGGCTATGCCTGGACACCCGTGGATATTTCGCGAATTCCCGCCGTCACCGCCTGGCCGCCGTGGAGCGGAACAGGCAGCATGGGCTACGAAATCAACGTCGGCGAGTTGAATTTGAATACCAGCAAATTTGATCCTCCTCCCGAGGGCTTTGAAGTCTATGCGGGAATCGCCCCAGCCGGCAGCGCGGCATTTGCACCGGGCATGGTTGCGAAGGTGTATCCGGTTCCACCCGATGGATAAGCGTAGTATTGAATTGTCTTTATCCTAAGCCGGGCTATTGCCGGAGCCAAAAAATTTACCGCAGAGACGCGGAGATTCCGTGGTTTCTCTGCGCCTCTGCGTCTCTGCGGTAAATTTTTTTGATTCCGGCGCGTCCGGCTTAGGTTTATGAAATATCACGTTCTTCCGACACTAATAAAAATAATGGGATGCCATTTTAATGGCAATAGCTTTATCGATGTATGCGCGCATCGTAAAGCCATTTCCTGACTTTGGTTGCCACGATTGTTTTGATGTCGGGGTGTGCCGGGTTAATCAGGATGTTGCTTGCCTCCGGCGCCACCACCGAAGGCACAACCAAAAGCGATGATCGACCGGATTTAAGCCAGCCGTCGCCAAATTCGAGGCTGGTTTTTCCCGGAGGTAAGGCGTCCCAACCCACCGGGGCGGTGTGTTGCGTCAGTTCCTCGCGTTGCCGCCAAACGGCATCCGGTATGTCGAAGCGAACCAGGTAGCGGTTCAGCGGCAAGCTGCCTGCGCCCAGGTGGATGAGGGTTTCCAGCACTGCCAGGGGGATGGATTCGGCAGTGTAAATTACCGCGTGCCCGGCTCTGTTCCAGCGCCCGCCGGTTTTTTTCGCTCCGACGCCGCTGGTGTCCTCGGCTACATAATCGGGGGTGTCCGTTCCGATTCGCCAAACAATCAAGCGTAAGCTCCAGATTGCATCATGCTTAAGAGTTTGGATGCCAACGCCTGCCCTTCGGCAGTATCCATGTATTCCGCCGGTTTGGCGCCGCCCAATGCCGGGCATGGCGTGTTCAGCCAATTGGCAACCCATTTGGCCGGGTCGAACCCGTCGGCTTCGCCGGATTCGGCAACCATGGACTCGACTTGGCCGATCAGTTTTTGCAACCCGATTACCCGCTCGGAAAATTCAGGCGACAATACTTCATGCCGTGAAATTTTTCTGCTGACAGTGGCCCGCGGGAAACGAAGCGTTTCAAACAACTGTTCGTTTGAAATACCCATTGCTCTGCCGGTCTTAACGAGCGCTGTGGCGGGTATGCCATTGCGGATCAGCTTGACGCGTTCGCCGGGAGCAGCCTTGTACAGGGTGACATACGCGGCGATTTCCGATATGACGTTTAGGCCGTTATATGTCTCAGGTGCTTCAGAGAATAATTTTGATCGTGCAGGTTGGGCTTTCCTGAGCACTCGCTTTTCAGAAGCTTGGCTAACGATGGCGCTTGGCATGACTATCTCCTTTGAGTGTTAATATTAGCTCAATTGAGACAATATTACCCGATATTTTTGCCGTTTTTTGGAGATGCCGCCCGCATCTTCACATCAACGAGATGAAAGGATTAACAACGGTCAACCTGCCTTCGAACACTTGCTCATTCTGCATGTCTTCCGAATAGAGGGTGTAGCACTAGTGCCATGTAACATTATTTATTTCGCATTTAGGAAGATTGACCGGCAATTTACAACTTCAGACCACCTGATCTCAGGATAGACAAATCAATGGGTTATTGTATTTTGTCAGATTTATCTTGTAAACATTCGGTAAACCCGTAAGGAAAGCATCTTAACGCGCGCAGCTGCCCCGGAACTGCGGCACATTTTTGGCGACAGCTCAATTCCGAACGACGACACGACCACGCCACGCGATCGAA
>Ga0172380_10008984_pt1 | contig 10753 bp, 17 predicted proteins | sample Leawe162metaG_FD_119747 | JGI IMG/M metagenome (GOLD analysis project Ga0172380, IMG submission 119747) | Leachate microbial communities from a municipal landfill in Southern Ontario, Canada - Leachate well 162 metaG | ecosystem: Engineered > Solid waste > Landfill > Unclassified | place...
GGGCAATCACTTTCTGGAAATACAATCAGGGTCGGATGGTAATGTATGGGTAATGATTCATTCTGGGTCGCGCAATTTAGGGTCAAAAATCTGTCATGAATATCACACAAAAGCAAAGGAACTATGCGAAAAGTATTATTCTGATATTCCAGATCCATATCTATCATTTCTTCCTATGGACACAAAAGATGGGCAAGATTATTTTGTTGCTATGAAATTTGCTCTTGCTTTTGCTAAAGAAAATCATAGACAAATGATGAATGCAGTAGATGAATCTTTTAAGACAATTCTCGGAATGGGATTGACCGGAGAAATATCATACATCCATCACAACTATGCCGTAATGGAGCATCACTTCGGTAAGAATGTCATGGTCCACAGGAAGGGAGCGGTAAAAGCATATGAAGGAGATAAGGGTATCATTCCTGGCTCACAAGGGACGTCTTCATATATCGTCCGTGGTCTCGGAAATCCCGAATCATTCAAGTCGAGTTCCCATGGAGCGGGAAGAAGACTCGGACGCGGCGCTGCTATCCGGAGTCTATCGCTCGAAGATGAAAAACGAAAGCTTGATGAAAAAGGAATTATTCACGCAGTAAGGACGGCGCAGGATTTGGATGAAGCATCCGGAGCATATAAGGACATTGAAACCGTTATGGAAAATCAAAAGGATTTAGTTGAGATTGAAATCAAGTTACTTCCTATGGCCGTTATAAAGGGATAGCATGCCAACACGCAAAATAGAAGACGCTAAGATTCCATGCATGGACCCGGATCATAGTCCGCACATGCATATGTATTATAGTCCAGGAACATATGAGCATGAATGCCCGAGTTGTCATGAGAAGATTGTTTTTACTGTTCCGTATATTAATTAATAAGGAGGAAATATGGATATCACATTAGGGTTTTCAAAAAGCATCATGGATGCATTAAGTGGAGTTGCAGAATCAATCGGATCAATTGCTCCCGATATTTTGCAGCGTCAATTGCTATTTCTTATATGGCAATACAAGTTTGAAATTATTGTCGGATGGATTTGTCTTGCAATCGCAATAGTAATTGGATTGTTTTTTATTATAAACTCTAAACTCGAATGGTATGATTGCGATGATCATATTGGAATATCTGCAACATTAGTAACTATTGCAATTGTGTGTTTAATCGCAGGAGTTATTGTGGTGGTTGATGGATACGTTGGAGCAAAAAATATCGAAATTAACGGAATCTATGCGGCGGCAAAATCACTAATAGGAAAATAACAAGGAGTACATATGGCAAAATACACAATCGATGAAATCGCGCGACTAAAGGGAATGAGCAAGTCAAATACATGGTGGCATGTAAAAAAGCTATGGTCGATTGATGAACGCGCACCTATGTTTGTACGCGGCACGTTTACCATGAATCAAGCTCAGGCGCATAGACTTATGGAACGTATTGATAGCGTGCCTGATATCAAGAAGCAGGCGCGCGGGCCACGGGAAGAGAAGAAGGAAAGGAAGTAGGCGCGCACCATGAGAACCGCGAATCAGATAGCAGCGGAGATGCTAAAAAAATATCCCTATGTGTTTAGGAACTCTTGCGGCATGGCGGTAGATAAAAAAGGACATAAGTTCAGATTTGGTTTATATGTCGGAAGCGGGGACTATATAGGATTTGCTGATACACAAATTGAAGATGGATTTGGACACGATATTACTATTCCATGTTTTACAAGTATTGAAATAAAAACATATGGAGATAAATTGTCTCCACGGCAAAAAAAGTGGAATAAAATAATGTTATCACATAATGCCATCGTAGAAGTATGGAGCGAGGACAAGCAGGGAAACATTGTAATAAAAACCGGGGAAGAGATTTGTTGAAAGCATGATATCACCTATTGATTTTCAAAAACAATTAGATGAATCTCACGCTCACTATGATCAAACTATGGCGGTACGAACACTCGTAATACCATATTATTATAATGGCGTGCTTATTGGGCAAGAGCCAATAAATATGCAGTATGCAATATGCAAATATGACATAATAGATGATGAATCATGGCCTATAATATGGTGCAGAGTATATGATGAAGATAAAACTTTTAGTTTTATTGGCGATGTTATATTGCCATGGTTTATGAGAAATTGAAAAGGAGTTAATATGATCGAACAAGTAGCAACGCAAGCAAGCGGAATTAATTGGACTAATATATTTATTATTGCCGGTTTTGTTATTGCGTGGATAGCTTGTGGCATATATAACTATGGACGATCATTTGCATACTTTCAACGAAAATATCCCAATCTGGCAAATATGGATTATAAAGATGATAAATGTTATGCTATTATTAATGGCATTGCTGGATTTTTAGCACTTCCTGCGGTTTTGATAGTATGCAGTCCATCTTATGGATTTAAGTGGAAGTAAATGATACGCAATTAAAGTATAAAAGGAGTCCCCTATGTGCGATTGCTACGAACATAAATGTGAACATAAAACTTGCACGCAAACAATTCCTATGCATATCGGTGGATTTGATTTCCCGAGAACTGATTTCAAGGTATGGTGCAGTACGCATATTAAAGAAGCTGAATCAGGAAGCGTTATTTTCAAATGGCGCGAATGGAATAAAAATTATAAATGCGCAATCAAAGGCCCGCAAGTAGGACTGATTAACAACGGAGATAATGCTCCCAATACAGCATCAGAATGCAAAGAAAGTTTAGTTGAATGATCCGCCGCATATTCTCGATAGCTATAATTTGCGTCGGGGCTCTGCTTGAGATCTACTATATGGCTTGGCGCTTCCTTAATGACGGTATAGCGCCATGGCTTGCTATCATATCCGGCGCTTCATTAACTCTTTTACTTGCGCTTGCCGTTGCGAATCGTAAACGCAAATGGGCGTGGATTTTAATGTTTTGTCTTATCGGATTTTCTATTCTATCCACGTCCGCCGGTCAATCCTTTTCTCTTGGCGTAAAACAAAAACAAGCCGCGCTGATTGAAACCAGTGAAGCATATCAGACTGATGAAATAAATAATCTTACAAATAGACGCGATGCTATCGATAAGGAATTATCAGATATCACGCAACAAATAAATAAAACTGTTGCAACACTGGAAGATCGCGCGATATGGCGGACTACGCTTGCGGCGGCCGAAGCAAGGAAAACAGAGTTATCCAAGGAGCGCGCAGAAACAGACGACAAGTTAAAAAGTCTATATAGTAAAAATACTATATATGATAATTCTGATGCAAGTGTTACTGTTAATATCTACGATTTTTACTCCAACCTAATTGGAATAAAATCCGATACTATACAATTTATTCTGCATACTATCCTAAGTGTTTTTATTGCCATCATGTCGCCGATAGGGCTACTTAGTTACCCGCAAAAAAACGAAGTAAGGCGCGAAGTAAAAAACAAAACAAAGCGGCATGTAAAAGTAAAACATGAACCAAAAACGCTATCTGATAAATGGCAGCCATGGGTAGAAAAATGGGTTCACGCAAATTGGGTCGGCGTGAAATCCGGCAGTAAGGAAATACTTAGTCGCATAGAGTTTGACAAGTTTTGTATAGCAAGAGGATATAAGTTTTCCGAAGCTAAATACAATAAAATAAATAAAGCGGCATCACGTACGAATTGTGTTGACAAAACACTAATACAGTGTTATTCTGAGAATGAAGCGATAGAGAAAATACTTGCTGGAATTGTAGAAGGACAGATGGATCGAAAAGAAAAGCGGGCGTTGCCCGTAGATGGACAAAAAGGATTGTTTGAGTAAAAGGAGAGAGAAATGGAAAAGATTATTAAGGTTGTCGGCACATCTGTACTTGCTATGGTGCTTATTGCATTCGGATCTGTTTTTTCGGGTACAATTCTATGGCTTGTTTGGCCATCGGCGGCGCAAGTATTTCCAGCAGCGATTCAAGCAGGATATTTTATTGCGCGCCTTACATGGTGGCAAGCCGTAGCATTATCATGGGCTATTGCAATTATTTTTTCCAAGTCAACGTCTGGTAAAAAGGAGTAACTAAATGAGCAAGCGTATTTTTGGCGATGCGGAAACAATTCGCAAGGCAAGGGAGGCCGGTACGGCAAACAATTATATCAATTGGGATGCCATTAACGAGCTTCCGGAGGAATATGAAGCCGTTATTACTGAAATCAAGTTTGATCCAAAGAAGCTTGAATCTGATTTTTCGGCGGTGGACAGCAAGAAAACCACATGGATGCCGCAACCGCAACTAATGTATCGAATAGCGGAAGCTTGCGGAATCTCGGGTGGAAATGATTCGCAAGTTGAACCGCTTTACGAGGAAGTTGATATCAATCCTATGCTTATGAAGCCGATGGATGCGGAGCCTTGTATCCGCAAGATGATTGTCGGTAGACAGGTAACAAAGTATTCCGAGCGATTGCAGGAGGACGGTACATTCCTGCGGTCTTCGCCTTGCACTGTAGCGTATAACGCATTCGAACGTTGTGCCATTATGTGGGCCGATGAAGAAAAGTGGACGGAAGGATATTCCAAGCCGAACAAGTTTGATAACAAGTATGACACGCCGTATCGTCGTCGGTCGCATTTCTATGATGAATTGAAGTTTGCGCATTCAAAGGCCGAAACCAAGGCGCATGAAAAAACTATCCGTGAACTTGCCGGATTGCAGACGGGATACAAAACGGAAATGCTTCAGGGCGGTAGCCTGACATTCGCCAAGATCCGCCGATCGCGCGAAATTTTGAAGATGGAAAGCGCGGCCCGGCTTGGCGCCATGTCGCGCGGGGAAGTTGCGCCGGTCCGCGCTTTGTTTGCTCCGGATGCCGAATCGGAACCTGCCACCGAACCGGAACCCGTTACGCAACCAGCCTCGTCTTCCGATCCATTCGCTCTCGAAGTAACTGACGTAACTGCAACGCATGAAACCGAACCAGAACCTAAGAAAACGCCTCGCGAATGCCTTATCGCCACGCTGGAACACTACAAGACTGAAAAGCTTGTGCCAGAAAATATGATCAAGGAAACTGATAACGTTTTGACATGGCTTACTAAAAACGCAGACGCAGAAACTAAAAAGGATTTGTGGCCGAAGGCGATTCTTAGACTTACGCTAATCGAGAAGACGATCCCGGAAAAGGGAAGAGTTACGCACGATTTGTACAAGTAAAATATGCCGGGATGCGCATGGTAGAAACGCATAAAAAGGAAAATGGAAATGAGTAATGATGCAATAATGATTCTAATTGGAATCGCAATAGGATCTTTAATTGCGAATACACTATAATCATAAAACGATTAAAAAGATAGAATCCATATATGAAAGTAAAAATAACATTTGACAATGGCATAATAGTGTATTATTGTATGGGAAAGGAGAATATGATATGGAAAAGAAATATGATGATATCGATATTCATAGAATGGTTGTTTATTTGAATGCTAATCCGCATATTATTGCAACGTATCCAAGCTTAGAAAAACTTCCCGATATATTGAAGCATCTAATAGATGATAGAAACGAATGGAGAAATAAATACTTTACATTAGAAATGTCTATTGAAAATGCGATGGCGGAAGGTGGTTTTTAATGCGCGTATTCGATCATCCTAATATGCACAATTTCAAGTGTCCAATTTGCCATACATCGGATGATAAGCCTGTTGTATTGGTTGGCATAGGTGGAACCGAATCCGATGGCAATATGGAAGCAAGGCAATACCATCTTGAATGCATAGAATTGACAGAAAGAAATCTATTATCCCGTGGTATCATCATGCAACAATTCGATTTGATAAAGGAGAAATAAAAAATGGTTGACTTTGATTTATCATATTTAGAAAATCTTCTTCTAAACATGTCGGCCGGATTGCTTCCAATAAATTTATCGCGTGGTGAAATAGAAATGCTTATAGAAAAGTATGGTCCTGATTGGTTTGAAAAACTCGGATATACAGAGCCGGAATATGAAAAACCGGATAATCCAACGAAGGACGCATCATGAAATATATCTGTGCTCCAGACTTCCACTTCGATCCTAAGTGGCATGACATTTCTTTCCAGTGTGCCGAATCCGTCGCACTTGCGGCAGTAGATAACGACGTCGGCTTTATTACTATTCCTGGTGATTTTTTCAACCGTCCACTGATCGCAACGGATCGCGGCGGAATAAATGACGCGCGCAAAATTATGCGTTCATGGTTGAAAATATGCCCTGTTGTAGCAATAGAAGGCACGCCGAGTCACGATGGACCTGGGAGTTATGGCGTATTCGAGGATATGGGGCTTGTAGTATTGAGACCTAATAAGGTTTATGGATATACCAAGGGAAAGTTTGCCAAAAATCAAACGCGATTCAATATATCAGAATTGGGAAATAATGATAAACCCGATTGTATTTTATTTGGAATCCAAGAACTAAATAAATCATCACTATTTTCTCAGTTATCACTTCCCGCCGAACAAGCAAATGCGGAGATTGAAAAAGCATTCGAGAATTATATTACAAGTTTTATAGCTCCTATGCGCATGAAGTACAAAGATATTCCAGCAATCGGACTGCTTCATGGTAACGTATCGGATTCTGAACGCGAAAATACGGAAGACAAGATTTTGCGTGCAAGTGATATTTTAATAAGAACGGAAGTATTGGAACAAACAGGATTGACGCGGTGGAGTTTAGGACACTTGCATACGCCATGGGAATCAAAAAAAATTAGCGCTGGATATGCTGGATTTACAGGCATCGATGATAATCCATGGGGTAAAACTGGATTTGTACCGGCGATGAATCTGGTAGAAATACATGATGATAGCGCGATGGGACTTGATGATGGAATTAGTCCATTACGTGTTGAAATTAAACGTATCCCGTACGGTACTCCGCGTCGTGAAAAAATCTATTCCCCCCTTGCATCCTACGATCCCAACGTAGCCTATTGGCTACATTCCAAAAATCGCAACGCGGTAATAACCGGCGGCCATGAATGGTCCCGCGTTACAACGGAACCGGAGAAAAAGGAAACGCGGCGTGCTATAGTAGATACTTCCACGCTATCAAGTTTATTTTTGGCCATAGATCCACTTTGCCGTAAATCTGTAATTCTAAAAGTTGAATCCCTACAGCGCGAACATTCCGCGCCGCATTTGCCGGTTGATGTAACAGTAGATTATGTCACTATTGCTGGTTCTTTATTTTGGCATGGCAAAACCATAACATTAAAAATTAAGGAATTGCCACAAGGACTGACGGCTATTCGCGGAACTCCTGAAAATGATAATGGCTCTGGAAAATCTTCCTTGCTTGCATTTTGTTCCCCATTCCCAGTAGTTATCGGCAAGGATACAAAGTCTGGCCGCGCGTCTGCTATCAAAGACTTTTTTACCGAGCCAGATTCTTCTATTGAAAAAATCCTAACAGTAAATGGAGAACAGCATAGGCATCTAATAAATATCAAAGGTGCACATACACAAACTCCAAAAGTTGAATGCTATTTGTATATTGGAACTGCTAACCAATTGGATACAACTTCATGGGATGATATGTTTGCGAAGTGTGAAGAATTGTATGGAAGCTTTGCGGATTATTTGTTGACTACGTTTTATGTCCAGCCGCTACAGGGGAAAAGCGGATCGTCGCTCATGAGTGCCGGAATGACTGATATCAGAAATCTTGTCCAGTCGATTGCGGGTGTTAATCGAGACATGGAACGCGAACATGCGAATGAACAAGTTGAAAAGTATAAGAAATCATTAGAAGATAACACTGCATGGATTAAGGGCGCGGAGGAGTTTGCCTTGGACATCGACAAGCTTGAATCCGACAAACTTATTGCGCAAGCCGTATGCGCGGAAGCCGAACGGAATATCGTACTAACCGTCGAACGCGGAAAAACTGCGCACGCGAATCAAATTGCTATTGCGGAGCAGAAGACGGCATCAGACGCGGAAGCAAAACAGAATGCAAAGGACGAAGATAGAATATCTGAAATATCGGATTCGATTTTTACGTTACAAAATAATATCACAGATCTAAACGAATTAGTTTCCCAGCTATCTATTATGCGCGATAATATGGCGACGATTGAAAAACGTGATAAAATTGTATCCGATAATGCCGCGTTGAAAAATAAGTATGACGCGGAAGTTAATGCATATAATAGGGAATTGGGAACGGAACAGGAAAAGGTTAGGAAGGCGAATAGTGAAAAACAAACGGAATATGATAAGAAGAAAAGAGAATATGATAATCTAAAAGCAAAACTCGAACGTGATAAAAAAACGAATGAAGCGGAAATAGAACGAAACAATCATCCATGTGTTAATTGCGGATATATAACGCCTGATGCAAAAAAGATTATTGAACTTGCTACAAATACAATAAAGGAAATCGATGAAAAACTATCCAAGTTAAAGCCTCCGGTTGAAATTACTCTATCGTCAATTCCAACAAAACTTGATCGCGCTATTCCAACCGCTCCTATGTATACCGCACCTATCCCATATTCCGGTCCCGCAAAATCCAATCTTCAATCTGATATCGAGCGTGCAGTCTCCTCCGAAGCGACTATCAAGGCAAAAGAATCGGAAATAGCAAAACTTAATATCGAATGCGACAAACTAACCGTAAAAACTTATAACATCATCGAAGGAATCGCGGAGCAACTTACCGAAGCGGAAACAGCATATAACACGCTACTAAAACAGCACCGTGAAGAAACCGCTAAGATTGCAGCATTCAAGGAATCGATTAAGAATCTTGAAACGCAAATCAAGGAAGCGGCAGACAAAAAAGAAGAAATTGCAAAGCATCGCGCTATGATTCCAGTATTAGAAGCAAAAATTGTAGACTGGAAATATATCGCATCCATGTTGCAAGCAAATAAAATCCCGGCGCTTGAATTGGAATCGGTTATCGGAACGATTGATGCGGAAGCTACGCGAATACTTGAACCATTCCTTGATGGTGTACTATGCGTTACAACAGAGACGCAACAGGAGGGAAAGAAGGGAACGATAGATAAGTTTGATATTATCGTGCATAATAACGCTACGGGCCAAGAACAGTCGTTTATCACGTTTAGTCCAGGAGTAAAAGCGTTTATATCCGATGCATACGTTAAAGCGCTTGTCATGGTAAGAAATAATAGAGCGCATAGGCACTATAGCCCGATTATATCAGATGAAGCGGACGGACCTATTCAACCGGAGCGCGTTGCGGCATACTATGAAATGCAATCGGCTTATTATGCCGGAAGCACGGGCCGCGTGTTGGTTGTATCACACGCGCCGGATGCACACAACTACGTGCAGAGTCATGTGAGAGTGGAAGATTTGTTGAAGGGGGAATGAGTATGGATATACGAGTGTTTGCATGGCTTGGTGTTTTTTGTATCGGTTTTGTTATTGGATATCTTGTATGCATGATAATATACAGGAGGATTGGAAAATGAAAATCGTAACTAATCACTGTTATGGTGGTTTTGGATTATCCGAACAGGCTATAGATGCCTATATGGAAAGGAAGGGTAAAAAAGTATTTAGATATAAGCAGGATGATTTTCATGGTCCCTTCATTCGCGTTAATAAGGCAAAAAAGGAAGGGCTTAATATATTTTATCATTTTAGTGAAGATCAAGGCGATTCGTTTGATGATGAAAAAAAATTGGGAACAACGCGGTTATTTTTCTGATAGAAATATTCCGCGTGATGATCCCGATTTAGTTTTTGTTGTAGAAAAACTCGGTTCACGTGCTAATGGAATGTGTGCTAATCTTGAAATAACAGAGATACCTGATGGAATAGAATGGGTTATCGGTGAATATGACGGCATGGAACAAGTAGAAGAAGCACATAGAACATGGTAAATTATAATACATGAAAGGAGAAAACCTATGAAAGTAAGCGTTGACGGATTGCGTAGGAATCTTGCAAGAGCTTATTGTAAAACTGTACGTGGATATCAAGATCATAAAAAGGATGATAATGATATATATGCACTTGCTGATATCAAAGATGGTCTTGATGATCTGCGTCAAATGATCGGCGCATTTATGTGCATGTATTCCGATGATCCCGACGACCTAATGACTAATATGACAGATGAAGCGGAAAAGCTTCCATTTGCAAATCCAAAGGAGAATGAAAAATGAACGATTTGAACACAGTGGTTTTAGTCGGAAGACTTACAAGAGATGCGGAATTGTCTTTTATTCCATCCGGCACCGCAGTCTGCAAGTTTGCCATCGCAAACAATCAAAGCAAAAAGAAGGACGACAAATGGACCGATGAAGCGCACTTTTTCGATGTAACCCTCTGGGGGAAGACTGGCGAAGCTCTCGCGCAGTATTTGAAGAAGGGAAAGCAAGTTGCTATTGAAGGCAGGTTGACACAAGATAGATGGACTGACACGGATGGCAAGGCACGGAGCCGAGTGCAAATTGTGGCGTCGGCAGTACAATTATTGGGCAGTAGTAAACAAGATGGAAAGCAAGAACCGCAGAGAGAGCCAGGACAAGATAACGAACCGTCAAAACCAGAACCTGGAACGGATGAGATTCCATTTTAATAGGAAATAAAAGGAGACATCATGGGAAATACTATGGAAACCAATAACCGCAATTATTTCCAGCGTTATCTACGCAACGGGAAATATCCCTATGGATTTTTTATTGCAGACTTGAAAACCGGAGCATATGGATGGAGTCTATGTAATCCATTGGATAAGTTTAGTAAAAAAGTTGCAAGAGAAAAAGCA
>Ga0172380_10008985_pt1 | contig 10752 bp, 8 predicted proteins | sample Leawe162metaG_FD_119747 | JGI IMG/M metagenome (GOLD analysis project Ga0172380, IMG submission 119747) | Leachate microbial communities from a municipal landfill in Southern Ontario, Canada - Leachate well 162 metaG | ecosystem: Engineered > Solid waste > Landfill > Unclassified | place...
GTTTTAACGGTCATCATCAACCTGTTTTTCCGCAAGTAATAACGCACACAGCCTGACGTACAATATTTCACTTTTGCCAGCGCCCAAACAACAGGAGACAATAATGACTAACGAACCGAAACTACGCTGGGGTATTTTAGGCGCGGCGCGTATCAATGAACGCCTGATGCCCGCTATTGTTGAAGCCGCCAATGCCGAATTGCTCGCCATTGCCAGCCGCCGCCCCGGCGCCGCGGCAGAAACATTAGCGCAATATGCGCCTGGGCAACAGGCACGCACTTACGACCATCTCGACGCCTTGCTGGCTGACGACGATATTGACGCCGTGTACCTGCCGCTTGCCAATCACGAACATGCCGAATGGACATTACGCGCTATCGAACACGGCAAGCATGTCTTGTGCGAAAAGCCTATGGCGCTGAATGTAGCCGATATTGACGCCATTGCCGCCGCCGCGCGTCAACACAGGGTCAGCGTCATGGAAGGCTTTATGTACCGTTTCCATCCGCAACATGCGCGTGTTCTGGAGCTCATCAATTCCGGCCTGATCGGCGACATCAGGTCGGTCCGGGCCAGTTATTCTTTCATGATGCGGCCGGCGCGGATGTATCGCCTGGCCGAAACGGTCGAACGCGGCGGTGGCGCTTTATGGGATATCGGCTGTTATGCCATCCATTCGGCACGCCTGTTTTTCGACCAGCCGCCTGTCGCTGTTACCGCCATATCCCAATATGCCCCAAGTGGCGCGGACATAAGCACCAGCGGGATCATTGATTTCGGCGCAGGAAAATACGCCCATTTCGATTTCAGCTTTGAACGCGCAAGGCGCTGTGAATATGAAATTACCGGCACCAAGGGAGGCATTGCCTGCCATACCGTCTGGCAATTGCCGGGCGACGTTCCGGTCATTTCATGGTGGACTGAAGATGGCCGGCAAGCCCGAGAGCAGCTGCCGGCAAGCAATCATTTCCGTTTGGAGATTGAACATTTCAGCGATTGCGTATTAAACGGCAAACCGCCGTTGCTGTCGCTGGACGATGCGAAAAACAATTGTAAAATCCTGGTAGCCGCGTTGCAATCCGCAGCACATGGACAACATGTGAAACTGTAACGAGCGATATTGACGCCATCTGTGATCACCGCAGCAATCGTTTGTCATGCACAAACCGCTTTAACATAAATACAGCCCTCAAACTCCATAGCTCTAAAATCATTGCGCTGGGGCCATAACGATTCTGTAGCCCCCAGTAGCAATGAGCCTTCTGGTGTGAGCATACTGACCATGGTCGATAAAATCTTGCTGCGGACTTGAGGCGTAAAATAAATAGTCACATTACGGCATAGAATCAAATCAAATTGCCCCAAATGAGAAAAATCGCGCGTCAAATTAATCGTGTCAAAATGTACCCGCAAACGAATATTAGGACGTAACACCCAATGATTATTTGCCGTTTGCTCAAAATAGTGAGTACGCCGCGTTAATGATAAACCGCGGTTGATTTCAAAGGTGTTGTAACTAGCCAGCCTTGCCGTTTGCAATGCCGTTTCGGAAATATCCATTGCCTGTATCGAAAAATGCCGCACCCATGCTGTTTTTTTTTGAGCCTGGCACAATTCATCGATTAACAGCGCTAAAGAATACGCCTCTTGACCGGTTGAACATCCGGCGATCCAAACCTTAACCTCTTCCCCGCATTCTACTTTTTTAAATAATTCCGGCAAAATCGCTTTTTCCAGCGCATTCCAGCACGACTGGTCCCTAAACCACAAGGTCTCATTTGTCGTCATTAAATTAATTACCGCAGGTAATAATTTCTCAGGTTCAACTTGCAAGCGCTCGACTAATTGGCTAAAACTATTTAAGCCCAGGCTTTCAACAAGATCGCCTAGCCGCGTCTGTACTAAATAATCTTGATCATCCTGTAAATGAATACCGCACTGTTCATGTAACAGCTTACTGATGTGCTTAAATTCCAATGCTGTAATCGCTTGCATCTTATTTTATAACGACCAATTGCGTTATTCTCTGGCTGAGCCGGCTTAACGGCACGATTTCATCGGCCAAACCCGCCTCATAAACGCTACCCGGCATTCCCCAAACCACTGAAGAGTCCTGATCCTGGATAAGGCAGATGCCGCCTTTGCGTTTTAATGAGCGCACGCCTTCGGTACCATCATGCCCCATGCCCGTCATGATAATCGCCAGTACCTTGCCTTTAAAAACGGCAGCGACCGATTGAAATAACACATCAACGGAAGGACGGCAGTTATTGACGGGAGGTGTTGCATCGATCGCTAAATAAAATCCCCCATCGACATCCGCTCTTACAATTAAATGATTACCGCCGGGGGCAATATAAATATGTCCCGCCGTTAATTTCTCGCCCCCTTTCGCTTCACTCACCTGCAAGGCTGATTCCTCATGCAGTTTCATTGCCAATGATTCAGTAAACATCGGCGGCATGTGTTGTACGATAATAATAGGGCAAGGCATTGCCGCATTTAACTTGGGCACTAATTGATCCAGCGCTTTTGGGCCGCCGGTAGAAATACCGATGACGATTAAATCAATTTTCCTTGTAGCGATCGTCGGCACAGGCAATGGATTCTCCCGTCTAATGGCAGGCTCTGTTTTTTTCGCATCGGGTATTACCGGCTGGCTACGGCTAAAACGGGCATATTTTTTCGTTTGCAGTAAATGAATCAGCGGCTGTAAATATTGCACCAATTCATCAATGCCTTGTTCCGGCTGACTGACTTTGGGTTTGGCAATAAAATCCAATGCGCCTATTTGTAAAGAACGTAAGGTTTCCTTGGCATTATTCATATCAAAACTGCTGATCATAATCGCTTCAACAGCGGGATACTCCTGTTTAACCTGCTGTAATGTCGCTACGCCATCCATTTCCGGCATGACGACATCCAATAACACTAAATCAGGTTGCAGCAGGCTTATTTTTCTCAAGGCAATCTGCCCGGAGGCGGCGGTACCCACGCATTCAGCATCACTGATCCTGGCGATGACCTCCTGCATAACCTGCCGGTATACGATACTGTCGTCAACCACAAGAACTTTTATAGGGTTACTCATTAGGGCTTATCCGGGGGGTGATTAAAAGAGCAAAGATTTGTATGCGCCTGGCTATCACTTCGGGTGCTGCCGCTGATCTTTCATTTTTTGATGGCGTCCCGAATATCGCGCTCATCAGCTTGCTGTGGAGCGAAAGCTCAGGGCTATCGAGGACATGCAGCAGTTCATGCTGATTTTTCTCATTCGTTTTAATACTGGGTTGAGCGTTACATAAGCGCTTATTGTGCCACACATCACTTCGAAGCGTCGTTTGATCTCTTCTGCCTGCTGGGGAGTTGGGCAAAGTTTATCCCACGGCCTGGAGACTGTGAAAGTATTCAATATAAAACTAATAACCACGAAGGACACGGAGAGCACGAAGTTTCAATATACTGATCTACTCTGTATTTTCTTCGTAATCTTCGTGGTGAATAATCTGTTTTCACGAATACTTTCACAGCCTCTCTGGTGTGGGAACGATGGTGGAGGGCTTATTTTTTGCGAGTTACCTAATACCCCGCCACAAGGCGATCAAGCCGGGTTTCGCGTAATCCATTTCAAACGCCAGCACATTGGCTGTGTTGCGCTTATTGCCGCGACATTCTGTATAAGCATCAAACAGTTCGTGGAGTTCAAGCCCGGCGTTGCGGCTGGTGCTGAATTGTTCAAATAAATCCAATTGCATACATTTTACGGTTAAAATGAATCAGCTTACTTGCCATTCATGAATCTCATCGCAACAACGAGGGGGCTATCACAATGACTGACGACGAATTAAAACAACTGGTTGCCAGTTTAGCAATTGCCCAAAAAGAAACCAGTGAACAACAGAAAGAATTCAGTAAACCACAAAAGGAAATCAGCCAGCAACAAAAAAAACTCACTGAAGAACAGATAGAATTCGATAAAAAATTCAATGAAGAACGGAAAAAAATGGCTAGGGAAGCCGATCAACGAAAAAAGGAATTTGATCTTCAACTCAAAGAATTGGGCAAGCAAATCGGCGGATTGGGTAAAAAGTTTGGCGGCTTTACCGAAGGTCTTGCCTTGCCGTCGATGACCAAAATCCTGCGCGAGCGGTTTAAAATGGAAGTGATTAGCCCCAGTGTCCGAGTGAGTAAAAACGGCATCGATGCCGAGATTGATGTATTAGCGTATGCCAACAGCGTGATTAATGAAGTCTATGTTGTCGAAGTCAAAAGCCATTGTCGCGAGGAAGCGATTACCCAACTCAATAGTTTGATGGCGAACTTTAAAACGTTGTTCCCCGAACATAAGGACAAAAAACTTTATGGTATTATCGCTGCGGTGGACATCAGCGACGCTTTAAAAAAGCGGGTATTGGCGGCTGGATTTTATATGGCCCGCATACAGGATGAAACGTTTAGCCTGGATATACCCGATGAGTTTCAAGCAAAGTGTTTTTAAGGGAATTCGCTATTAAAAATAATGGCTTGACTTACCGTAATTACCGAATAAAACGTTCCAAATAATCAATAACGACAAAGAGTCTAATCGTGGCAAACATGAATCATAGCAACGCAGTAAAATTAATAGTAGCGACGATACTTTCAGGATGTGCAAGCCATCCGGTGGAGCAAGCTGCTGAAATAGCCATTCAACCCGTCGATAAACCCGCCGCAAAATCAATCATCCAGCCCATAAACCCTTATCCTGGCACTTATGCGGTAGAACCGAATTTCCAAAACTATTTCGCCAGCACCTTAACCGGAACCTATGCGAACTCGTTTACAGTGCGAAATTTTATCCAGCACATGGTAAGCCAGCACGGTTTTTCAGAAACCTATCTTAATGGCTTGTTTTCGCGCGCTAATCGACTGGAATCGGTGATTCGCCTGGAAAGCCCCGCCCCTTACACCGGCCCGTCAAAACCCAGCGTCGGCAGCTGGACCCGCTACCGCAATAAATTCCTGACCGAAGCGCACATCAACAATGGCGTCGCCTTTTGGCGTAATAATGCCGATGCCGTTGAACGGGCGAGCACCACCTATCATGTCGATCCTGAATACATCGTCGCGATTATCGGCGTAGAGACTTATTTCGGCAAAAACATCGGCAAAACCTGTATTTTTGATGCATTGACGACATTGGCATTCGACACCCACAGGCGCGCGAAATTTTTTACGTCGGAACTGGAAAATTTCCTGCTGATGACCCGCGAACAGGGTTATGAACCGCGCCAACCGGTAGGCTCATGGGCGGGCGCAATGGGTTTGGGACAGTTTATGCCCAGCAGCTACCGCCGCTTGGCCGTGGATTTTGACAACAATGGCCGCTGTGATATTTGGCAAGCGGATGATGCCATAGGCAGCGTGGCGCATTACTTCTCGCGTAGCGGCTGGCAGTTAAACAATCCGGTCGCAAAACCAACCCGCCCCGCCAAGGATTCCAGTGTTATTGAACTCAGCACCTACAGCGGCAGTGAATACTGGCGTGTTCATCCCAATTTCAAAGTGATCAAGAAATATAACAACAGCAACAAATATGCGATGGCCGTGCATCAATTGGCACAGGCTATCAAGCAACGCTATTACTGATGGCGCTGTAGGCGGTCGCGCGGAGCATGAGAACACCCCGGCATCATTTTGTCGCACTTTATTGTCGCTTCATTTTTCCTTAAAACAGCATTGTCAGCTTTCGGACAAGCCAGTAATCAATAATCCTTGTAAAATCAGTTAGATAAATTCTGGCATACGGGTTGCTTTAAGCAATATTAATTTTCCCAAAAGTTCTTGCGCAGTACTCTGAATATACTGTGCAAGAACTTTTGGGAAAATTAATATATACAACGCTTAGGCCAAGACTATGAAAACAACCAAAGACATTGCCGCATTACTCGACGAACCCGCCTGCGAACATAACAAAAAGGAGAAATCCGGCTGCGCCAAACCCAAGCCGGGCGCTGCTGCCGGTGGTTGCGCGTTTGACGGTGCGCAGATCGCGTTATTGCCGATTGCCGATGTCGCGCATATCGTTCACGGCCCTATCGCCTGTGCGGGCAGCTCCTGGGATAATCGGGGCACCCGGTCCTCGGGGGCGACCTTATACCGCATCGGCATGACGACCGACTTGACGGAAGAGGACATCGTCATGGGCCGCTCAGAAAAACGCCTGTTTCATGCGATCAAACAGGCGATTGAGACGTACCAGCCGCCAGCCGTATTTATTTACAACACCTGTGTTCCGGCCCTGGTCGGCGACGATATTAGCGCCGTGTGCAAGTCGGCGGAAGAGCGCTGGGGCGTCCCGGTCGTACCGATTGACAGCGCCGGCTTTTACGGCACTAAAAACCTGGGTAACCGGATCGCCGGGGATGCGATGGTCAAATACGTTATCGGTACGCGCGATCCCGATCCGGTGCCGGTTCAGCGCAAAGATATGACCGTACACGATGTCAACCTGGTCGGCGAATACAATATTGCCGGAGAATTCTGGCATGTACTACCGTTGCTGGATGAACTGGGTCTGCGTATCTTATGCACCTTATCCGGCGATGCCCGTTTCCGCGAAGTGCAGACGATGCATAAGGCCGAAGTCAATATGATGGTTTGCTCCAAGGCGATGGTCAATGTTGCCCGCAAATTGCAGCAACAATACGGCACGCCGTGGTTTGAAGGCAGTTTTTACGGCATTACCGACACCAGCCAGGCCTTGCGCGATTTCGCCAAGGCGCTGAATGACGCAGACTTAAGCGAACGCACCGAACAGCTCATCGCCCGCGAAGAAACTCGCATCAGGGCCAAGCTGGAACCGTGGAAACAACGGCTGAACGGCAAGCGCGTACTACTGTTTACCGGCGGCGTAAAAAGCTGGTCGGTGATTTCGGCGTTGCAGGATTTAGGCATGGTCGTCGTTGCGACAGGAACGAATAAATCCACCGAAGAGGACAAGGCGCGGATTCGTGAATTGATGGGCGAGGATACCTTGATGATTAACGATGGCAGTCCAAAGGAATTGATCCGGATTGTGCATGATTATAAGGCTGATATTCTTATCGCCGGAGGCCGCAATATGTACACGGCGTTGAAAGCGAAGATCCCGTTCCTGGACATTAACCAGGAGCGTGAATTCGGCTATGAAGGTTACCAGGGCATGCTGGAACTCGTACGGCAGTTGGCCCTAACGATAGAAAGCCCTGTATGGCAGGCGGTTAGGGCGCCTGCACCGTGGAAAAAAATGACTGCTGACGCTTAAGTTAGATATAACGCAATCGCTTTGCCTATGTCGCGCTGGAACCGGTGACTAAAATCGTTTTTCATCATTCCCACGCCCCGGCACTCATCTTTATACACAAGTCTGCGTGAGACCATCATTCCGGAATGAGATGCTGGAATGCAATGTAGGGCGTGCCGTGCGCGCCTTAGCTCCCAAGGCGCGCACGGCACGCCCTACAGGGGTATTCGATAATTTCATCATTTAGCGCTTAGTTGTTTTGCCAAAAACAAAACCGCAATATCCCTTGGCAAGAAGGCGCATAAGTTATACCCCCGCTTGCTGTCTTTTATAGCGAACCGATGAATAAACCGATAAGCCGATCAATACCGCACCGATCAGGCCAGTTACCACTTCGGGAATATGGTGCGTCATGCTGACCAGCATGATCGCGGCCAGTGTGCCGATCGCATAATGCGCGCCGTGTTCGAGAAAAACATATTCGTCCAGCGTGCCTTTGCGCACCAGGTATACCGTTAGGCTTCTGACAAACATGGCGCCTATCGCCAAGCCCAGCATAATAATGACGACATCCTGCGTAATCGCAAACGCACCGATAACACCATCAAATGAAAACGAGGCGTCCAGCACTTCCAGGTACAAAAAACTCATGACGCTGCCTTTTTTAAGCACATCCGCGAGCTCTTCGCCTTCTTCTTCGTCTTCAAACAGGGTTGACAGGCTGTCTACGATAACAAACAGGATGACCCCGGAAACGCCGGCGACCAGGGCCTCCAGGCGAATCGCATCGGGCAGCCAGTGTTGGGTGATTAACAGCAGCGCCAGCGCCAAAATAATTTCAATCGATTCAAGTTTCCCGAACGACGCTATTTTTTCTTCTATCTTACCCAGCCAGTGCAGTTCCTTGCCTTCATCAAAGATGAATGAAAAAAACACCATCAACAGGAACATGCCGCCGAAAGCTGCAATCTGGACATGGGAGGCCTCCAAATGTTTGGCATAGGTCTCAGGGTCATGTAGGGCCATATTGCTTACGCCGATAAAATCAATACCGGTAGCCGCCGCGACGATCGCGACAGGGAATAATAAGCGCATGCCGAAAACGGCAATCAGGATCCCCCAGGTTAAAAAGTAGCGCTGCCAACGCTCATCCATGCGTTTTAATATCGATGCGTTGACGACCGCATTATCAAATGACAGGCTAACTTCCAAAACGCCCAGGATAATCGCGATAAAAGCCCCGATTACCCCTCCCCAATAAAACGCTGCCGCCAAACAAAGCGCTGTGATAATAATAGAAAGACGAAAATGCTGCATGCGATGCCTCTTGAATTAGTAAATGGTAGCCGGCAACTATAAGTGTATTGATATTAAAATCAATATTAATTGTTTCATAAGTGCTTGCACTAGGATGGCCTCTTCGTTAAATAAATTCGGCAAGCACTTATGAAACACACATAGCTTATTAAATAGGTATTACAATCCCAAAAGTTCTTGCGCAGTGCTCTGAATATGCTGTGCAAGAACTTTTGGGATTGTAATACTTGCGGCAATCTTATTGCGTATAGCTTACTCAGTATCACGCTCATAATTCAATTTTATTCTTTGCGATGTGCCTGTTTGCGTTTCCACATTCACGGTAGAAGTCAATTTGCGCTTAAATACCAGCACGGCCTGTTTATTGAACAGGCCGACCTTTGTGCCGACATAAAATTCCGGCGTCAGGTATTGACCTACTGAAACCAGCGTATCCTGTAGCGTTTCACCTTCCTGGACATCAAATTCATCGATACCCAATTGCTCGGCAATCCAGGATGCCTGCCCTGCGCCGTAAGACAGCGCCGCACTGGCAACCATATTGCTTTCCGATTTACTCACCTGGTTTAACGGCCGCCCCGTAACCAGATAGGCCAACGCATCCGCTTCCGCCAACGGCGGCTCGGAAGATATACGCGTTTGCGGCGACTTTAAAGGGCCGGTCACGTTCAGGATCGCCGTCACTTTCCTGCTATTTGACAGGCGTATGGCTTCAACATCCAGCCACGGATTATCGGCAGGCCCATTAAATATGAAGCGGCCTTTGCGCACGCTAAGCGCCTGCCCGTAACTCTTGTAACTGGCCTTATTCATATCCACATTGCCTTGCATAAACATGACGCCGCGCGCATTAGTGACCTTCAACCTGCCCGACAGCTTGGTTTGTAAGCCCTGCCCCGAAAAACTGACGTCTTTACCCAGCTCCAGCGCTATATCGGCATCGATAGCGGCGCTTACCGGTATTTCCCGCTCATGCGGCGGCGCGCCGATAATTGTTTCATCGCCGCTGACTTTTACCGCATTTTCAGGAAGTTGCTTGAGCTGTACAGCCGCCTTCGGAATGTCTATTTGTCCGCTGACCTTGCCTTTGTTCCCGGCATAAACTATTTTCAAATCCGGCGAAACCGCTATTTGCGCTTCCGGGATCCTGAGCACCTCAAAATTCTCTCCCGTCAGCATTAATTCGACAGGCCAGCCGGATTGCGCCTGCAGCAACAGGAAACCATCGAGATTGACGGTCCCGGCGCCCGATTTCGCCGACGCTTCCAGTTGAATGCGTTCGGCATTTTCACCGGCAGCCGATGCCTTCAGGTTAATATCCCGCAGTTCAATGCCCAATTCACCAATATCGGCCTCGGCTTTAGCCACATCAACCGCGCCACTGAGCAGCGGTTTTTGTACCGTGCCCGCCACCGCCACATCAGCCTGCATTGTCCCCTTGAGTCCGGATATTTGCCGCGGCATCAAGGGTTCTATCAATGCGGCATCGGCGAGCGATGCCGTTACCCGCCCGGACAGGTTTTGCGTAGCAATATCCAGCTCCAGTTTAGCGCGGCAATAATCCTGTCTTGCCAACGCCAGGTCAAGATCGGCCGACAAGCTGTCGCCATAGAGCCTGCCCGTTAACGACGATGCGCCTAATGCGGTTTTGGCTGCGGCAGTCTGCCATTGCAAAAAAATATTGCCGGGCGCTATATCAAACCGGTAGCGTCCTGAATACCTGTTTTTCTGCCGCTGTATATCGACATCGCCGTTAATCACGCCATTTGTTACATCGATTTGCTTCGGCAGGTAAGCCTGCGCCAAGCCAAGCGGAAACTCTGAAACGTTCAATTTAAAAGCCTGGTCGCCTGCGGCATACCGGCCTTCTGCGCACAGGAAAGCCGATTGCCGCACCAGGCAAACGGTATCGAAAGCCGCATAAAAACCGGCTGCTGTTTGCCCGGCGCGTATGGCTACGCTGTTATGCGCGGGCATCAGCCGCCACAATCCCGCCTCCCGGCTGTCCAGTTCCAGCCGGGCAAGACCACCGGCCCAGTCCTGCCCGTTAAGACGGCCGTTTAATGCCAAGGATATGCCGCCGCGCGGCGTCGTGATGTCGGCGTTAACGCCATGCTGCGCCAGCGTGCCCACGGCTCCGGCACTGGCCTGTGTGATGGCGAGCGCGCCAA
>Ga0172380_10008986_pt1 | contig 10752 bp, 11 predicted proteins | sample Leawe162metaG_FD_119747 | JGI IMG/M metagenome (GOLD analysis project Ga0172380, IMG submission 119747) | Leachate microbial communities from a municipal landfill in Southern Ontario, Canada - Leachate well 162 metaG | ecosystem: Engineered > Solid waste > Landfill > Unclassified | place...
GTTCTTTTCATTCTGTACAGATAGTGTAAGGTACTACTGGAAGGAGACTGCTTATGCTTAAACAAGTGTTACTAATCAGTATGGCACTTGGCGCTGGGTTTTTGCTCGGCTCCCTAGGAAACATTTTTACAGCAATAAGTGCCTCCCTGGGTATCGGACTCGCCTACTACTTTTGGACCAAACCATCAGATACATCTCGAGACAAAAAGGTGACACCTACGAATGCATACCGAGTAGACTCTCAATCATGTGCTCTCGAAGGACATCCAGGGTTCAACAAAAGAGTGCATGATTGTTGTCCAAATTGCGGAACAAAAATCACGTGACGTACTACCAGGGAAAACCCCCGAGAAGAGCCAGGCTCTTCTCGGGGGTTTTTAATTTACACTTCCTTTTTCCTGTGTCTTTGTTACTATATCCCGCATGACACACAACAATTTTGAAAACAACGAATTTGCGCAGCTTGTACCGATGGTCATCGAAAAGACCCAATTCGGTGAGCGTGCATTTGATATTTATTCACGTCTCTTAAAAGATCGTATTATTTTCCTGGGCGGAGGTATTAACGATCACATGGCGAACCTTATCATTGCCCAACTTCTCTTTTTGGAGTCGGAAGACCCTAAGAAAGATATCTTCTTGTACATAAACTCACCGGGAGGATCAGTGACGGCAACACTCGCCATGCTTGATACCATGAACCACATCAAGCCTGCAGTTTCCACCGTATGCGTCGGTATCGCCGCATCAGGTGCCGCAGTACTTCTCGCAGGAGGAGAAAAGGGTAAGCGTTATGCGCTTCCTAACGCTGAAATAATGATTCACCAGCCTTGGGGAGGTGCGCAAGGACAAGCAACTGACATCGAGATTACCGCGCGCCATATCTTGAAGACCCGCGATCGCCTAAACAAGATATTGGTGAAAGCGACAGGTCAGGCCCTCGCAAAGATTGAAAAGGACGTAGAACGTGACTTCTTTATGGATGCAGAAGAGGCTAAAAAATACGGCATTGTAGACGCCGTGATGAAATAAATCTCACATACAAAAACCCCCGGGCATATGCCCGGGGGTTTTTGTATGTGAGCTACTTAGGCAGCAGTTTCCATATCTTCGAATCTTCTTCCCCATCAAACTTAAAGAAGGCCACTCCCGCTAGACCAAATTCTTTACTAAGGTCTATTTTGTCTTTCATGGCACCTGCGTCACTCCACCACAACATATTGAATGTTATGGTCTTTCCTGTTTCATTTGCATAGGCGAGTGCTTGGGCAGCAACTTTATTACCACTCGTAGTATCTTTAGGAATCTTTAGGTTCTTAGGAAATTTGAATTTTGCACTCTTGGGGATATACGTCGCACTCATTTCTCCGGCACGGTTTTCACTCGGCTTCACCTTATAGTCTTTTGCAACATCCAGGATATCAGGTACATTAAGTGACCCTATTTTCTTGTAGTCACGATACCAGTCAGGTGAAACAGTTACCTGGTAGTGGTGACCATACGTAGCAATGCCTAAGAAAATCTTTTCTTTTGGTAACGACTCCACTGCGAGATCGACTACTTTGCGCACCCAATCCACATCAGACACCGGCATGTATGGCTGCCCAGCTTTTGCAGCATTAAGCTTGATATCTGCACGCTGCTGGTCGTATGCCATGATTTCGATACGATCACATACCTTCCCTATGACCGCGTAGTCATTTGAATACTCTAACGTCTTAGGCACCTCTTTATAGAGTGAGTCAGGCGGCGTACGCGCTTCTAGCGTACAGGTGAGAGTTTTATTGCCGAGCTTCTTTTTAAGTTCAGTAAGGAACAGAGAGAAGGAGTCCTTTGTTTCGGATTTTTTTCCTTCGTAATCAATACCGACGCCGTCATACCCTCCTTTTTTTACCATCGCCACAATAACGTCTTCATGCAATTTTCGTGACTCAGAATTACTCAAAACGGTATGCATACTCGCTCCATCACTCCACATAATAGTGGGGATGACTTCGACGTCTCTTGATCGCGCCAATCGAAAGAACTTTTTCCATGAAGAGCTTTCGAGACCAGCAAGGTCTTTAATGCTCCCATCTGGCTGTGCCACAAACGCAAAAGGATAGACAGAGTCAATCTGTTTAATGTTCTTTGTAGCATCTTTTATTCCTTGCTCATCGCGCCAATAGGGAATCCAACCTGCAACCTCAAGATCTTTTGCATGCACATATGCCCCTGTGCCAGAAAAGAATATGCATGCAAAAGCGAAAGTGATAACTGTTTTTTGTACAGATGAAATATGTATCATATAAATGTGACTATGTACTACTTGTGACGCCCTAGGGACCGACTCCTTACGCGACATATGGACTGTGTCGCGTAAAAACCTTTACTTACCAACACTTTTTGACAAATACCCAAGGAACCGCTCTATTATAGTACTACGGACTGTAAAAAAGTGCCTCGCACCCAGGACGCCGAGCTCTCTGCGCTCAAGGCTCTGAACCAGGGGTTCTTTGCTAGCTAGGGTGTCGCCACCGCGACACTATTTTACCAGCCCCTTCATCCCCGAGCCCTTGGCTCGGGGATGAAGGGGCTGGTACTAGTAAGAAAACCTCTTCCCACCCGTCTAGAGATTTAGAGGTATCGCCTCCATAAAAGATATATGGGGGTAGAGAGCCCGTTCTGCAACGTCGCAAAGGTTGAGAGTTTGACTCGAGTACGAATCCTCTTATACATCGTGATTGGTCTCGTTAGCGGAGGTGCTACAACACACACCCCTACTCACACGACTGGTCCCATGATGATGAAAGCAAGTACCTACGGGCTTTTTCACCATGGAAAAACGATGGCATACGGGGGAACGTTCGACAAGAACAACCCCATCATCGTTGCGCATTGGACTCTTCCCCGGAATACCATGCTTCTCCTTACGGAGATCAAAAGCGGGAAAAGTATCATTGCGTGTGTGTACGATCGAGGACCTGACCCTGCCATTACCAAAAGAAATGGTACGGTTATCGACCTCGGTACCGCAACTGCCAAGAAAGTCGGCTTTGAGACGGGTCACCGCACTCTCAAAGTCGAAATCATCGGCATCTGCGAACCGTACACACCCATGCAACCCAAACTGTCTTCGGACACCTCACATCTCCTTACCGGCGATCTCTTCCCACACGGGAAGGGGTTGCCGTTTTTTTATGCATCATAGCCATGGGCTGTGCACACAAGAAAGTACATAATACGTGCGTCATCGCTATACTACACGTATCTCCTCTTTATGGTGCAGACTTCACACCACATAGTAGAAACACCCTCCATTGCTGATTTTTTCAACGCCCACACCCACTCTATCGCCACACTTCTCGATACACTCGTACGTCACTCCTTTGATCTGCGGGCGTCAGATATACACATACACCCGGAGCGCACCTTTGTGCAGGTGCGTATACGTGTCGATGGCGTACTGGCACCACTCTGCACCATACCTCATGCACAGTACCAAGAATATGTGTCTCGCGTAAAAATATGCGCCCGACTCCGTACCGACGAACACCAAACGCCCCATGATGGGCGTTTTTGTGTTGCACATACACCCGAAACATCTATTGATATACGCGTCTCTATAGTCCCGACGTATCATGGCGAAAGCATAGTGTTGCGTCTGCTCGCAGAATCACGCGACACACTATCACTTGAGTCTCTCGGTTTTTCAAAAAACGACACTCTTCTGCTCATCCGAGCTCTTGAAAAACATACCGGTATGATTTTGACGACCGGACCTACTGGCTCGGGAAAAACGACCACTCTCTATGCGCTCATGCAAACGCTCCACACACCAGAGGTATCCATAGTGACTATAGAAGATCCTATTGAATACTCGCTACCCGGTATCAAGCAGATACAGGTAAACCACAACACCGGACTCACGTTCGCATCAGGATTAAAATCAATAGTACGCCAAGATCCTAACAGCATCATGGTAGGCGAGATTCGCGATCACGAAACAGCCTCACTCGCGATCAATACTGCACTTACCGGACATCTTCTTCTTTCAACACTTCACACGACAGACGCAGCGACCACCATCCCCCGACTACTCGACCTCTCCATAGAGCCTTACCTCATCGCATCAACAGTCTCCTTAGTCGTGGGACAACGACTCGTGCGGAAGATTTGTCCGCATTGCACGTATGAGCGCCGACTCACTGATGCCGAAAAGAAACATCTCTCCACTCTCGTACCCGATTCACTGACCGATACCTCGTACGCAGAAGGGGCTGGGTGCGACAACTGTCTCCACACTGGCTTCAGAGGACGCACTACCATTTGCGAAATACTCGTGATGCATGCCGCCATGCGCGACGCTATCATACAAAGAGCTTCTTCAGCCGAGATCGACGCACTCGCTCGCGCCCACGGCATGACACCCATGTTGCAAGACGGATATACAAAAGTGCAACGAGGGATTACGACACTGCGAGAATTATTTCGTGTCGTACAAGAGTAATCACATCACTCTCATGCCTACACACCCCATTGAGACTGTCACTCATTTTTTTCAAAGGAAAAAAGTCATTCGGCTCTCACTCTCACAACAAGTATTTTTTGTGAAACAGCTTTCCTTTTTGCTCGGCGCACACACACCACTCCTCGAAAGTATCACACTCCTCCGCACACAGGCCAGCGAGAAAAAAATGATACGTCTCTTAACGGACATCGAGGACGATGTGGCGAATGGGTTTTTTCTTTCGACAAGTCTCGCGCGTTTCGCGCGCTCATTTGATCCATGCGTCGTAGCACTCATCCGCATCGGAGAAGTCTCAGGGACACTTGCGCGCAACCTGCACTACCTTTCCGAGGAGCTGCGCAAAAAACATCTCCTGCGAAGAAAAATGATGGGTGCGATACTCTACCCTTCTATTGTGACACTTGCGACAATGGGCCTTGTCAGCATGCTCACCATTTTTATATTTCCCAAAATCATGCCGCTCTTTACGAGTATGCATGTCACACTTCCGTGGACGACACGCACGGTGCTTGCGGGTAGTACTTTTTTAAAAGACTACGGCATACTGACCGCTTTCGTTTTGATACTTTTAGGAAGCGCTTTTTCTTTTTTGTATCGCACGCACCATCCACTCAAACGCATGGTCGATAGTATTTTTCTTTTACTACCTCTTGTAGGACACATGCTCCGTACCTACTACAAAGCAACCTTTTGTCGTACGTGTCACACCCTTCTTGCGAGTGACATACTCCTCCCTGACGCACTCCTCGTAGTACACGAGACTACGTCAAACGCACTCTACGCAGAGGCCTACACGACGCTCGGCAAAAGAGTACGCCAGGGAAAACGACTCTCTGAAGAAATGCGTACTATGCCCAGTCTCTTTGATGCGTCACTCTGCCACATGATTAGCGCCGGTGAACAAACAGGAAACCTTCCTGACACCTTTGCGTACCTCTCGCACCTCTACGAATCTGACATCGATGATCTAACCAAAAACCTTTCCAATACTGTTGAGCCTGTACTCATGAGCATACTCGGTCTTGTCGTTGGTTTTGTCGCACTTTCAATTATTACGCCCATCTATGAAATTACCCAGCATCTCAACCGCAGGTAGAGCAGGTTTCACGCTTATCGAAGTACTTTTTGTGATTGGGTTTTTCCTCACGATCGCCACGTGGGGCACGCTTGCGAGTGTGAAACACTTACAACAAGCCACTCTTCTCTCTGATAGAGACACCCTGGTCACCCTCTTGTGGGACGCGCGTGTACGAGCACTTGCCAATCTCTCTGAGGCTCCACACGGCGTGCATATCACTGATACTGCCTTCATTTCCTTTTCGGGCGACGTCTTTGATCCGCGCGAAACACCAGAGAGTATTGTTTCACACGAACACTCCCTCTCTGTTACGGGGGCACGCACTATCATTTTTGAACCTATTACAGGAAACGCACAAGAAGGGAGTTCCACCACCACAATTTCAAAAGACCACGAAGAAGCATCTATCGAAGTGAACGCACTTGGTCGTATCGCATGGTAATGACATATGCGCAAAACACACACTCGACAACAAGGCTCACTCACACTCGAGATACTCATCGCGCTTTCCCTCCTCGTCACAGCACTTGTAGGCGCGACACTTGTCGTGCACGGCGCGTACCAAACCTCCACTTCCATCTCCCATGCCTATGGAGAAAAAAGTGCTGCGCACCAAACTCTTGAAGAACTGACTGCGTCGTTGAAAAAAGATTGGTACACAGAACAACCACCCGTGCACATCTCCGATAACTACACCCTCTCTTCGTATATCGAGGACATCTCCTCATGCACCAAAAAAATATCCGTCACCGCACAGTATAGCGCTGACGCAAGTATGCCGTCAGAAACCCTCTCTTCTTTTGTCGGATCACTGGACGAAGCGAGGCGTCGTGGTGGCACCTGCGACCCTGCTCCACTTCTCGACACATGGGACACACCCGAAATCCTCGGGAGCGTCGCCTTGCCACAGGGCGGGAGTACAGGCATAGCGCTCCACGCACAGGGCACTACTCGCTACGCCTACGTCACCGCGACTTCCACGCACGTGCTCGATGCAGATTTTTTTGTACTCGATGTAACTGATGTTTCTAACCCACACATTGTCATGTCACTCGATACTGGAAATGGACTTACGGGCCTCGTGCGCGGAGGCGAGTACATTTACGCACTCAACAACGACAACACGGAACAGCTACACGTTATCGATGTAACGAATCCGCAACAGCCGGTTCTCATCGCACACAGTTCACTTCCCAACCTCCCTAGTACATGCTCTGCCACCACGACGCCGTGCTACGCAGGCCGAAGTATTTTTTATTACGATGGAACTATTTATATCGGTACCTCCTACATAGCGTTTGGAAGTACCCCCCTCCACCATCATGAGTTTCATGTTTTTTGCGTGTCCAATACATCGGTCGCGGGATGTAGCCCCACTAATCCCACGTGGCAAGGAAGTCTCAACGTAAATCACCACGTCAACGATATTTTTGTACAGGGCCGTTACGCATACCTTGCAACCTCTGATACCGAAGGCGAGATGATGATAGTCGACATCACAGACCCTGCGCATATGGTGCACCCCGACGACACTGACACACGTTTCAATGCGCGGACTATTGCAGGTAATGAGAGTACTGAAAATGGCACCAGTGTTTTTGTACTTGGACCATACACCTATCTCGGGCGAGAACGCGTCAACAATGCACTCGAACGCGATTTCTATATTCTCGATACGCGCACACCAGACGACATCACCACCGTGTCGTCTATGCGCCTCGGACTTTCCACAAGAACAGCAGTGTCCGACATTATCGTCCATGATTCACGAGCCTTCATAGGGACAACCGATGTCACACACCCTCTACTTATTTTTGACAGCTCCGACAAAGAGAATCCTCTGCTACAAAATTCCTGCACCATTCTCTCTCGACCGATTCCCTACCTCGCCTACGCCGACGACTTTCTCTTTGCCATGGAGGACGGGGCAGCGGTAGCTATTATCGCGGACTCTTCATCATCATGCACATCTCTATGAACCGCGGTTTTAGTTTTATCGAAATGACCATCTACAGCGCACTTCTCGGTGGCATACTCTCTCTGGTACTTCTTTCGGTCTATCCACTCTTTCGGTCTATCGAAATCCAGAACGCACATACCGCAGAAGATATGGAGGCACTTTTTATCATGCAAAAGATTGCCCACCTCGCAAGCGGACTTCGCACCGTAGATACACCTCTTCCAGGTGCAACGTCCACCTCACTTCATGTGCACACGTTTTCAAACGAAGAGCATTCTTTGGTCTACAGCGACTCCAGTCTACTTCTCGACAACGGCAACGGCACACCCCTCCCGCTGAATGCACCACGTGTAGCAGTCACAGATTTTATGGTGTCACAGAGGGCAGAAAATGCGAGCAGCTCTGCACTCCTTGAAATCACCTTTACGCTCAATGCCACATCGTATGGACCTGTCATACTGTCACTTCCATAACATGATATATCACACCTCTCATAACGGATTCATTGCACTTATATCCTCTATAGTGATTTCTTTTGTGCTCCTTGTAAGCGTCCTTTCACTCGGAGAACAAACCATTCACGCACGACTGCTACTACTTACACTCTCACACAAAGAACAGAGTGCGCGCGCCGCGAATGCGTGCCTCACCATTGCCCGTATCACACTCCTTAATAATCCTTCCTATACTACAGAAGACCGTGCTGTTTTCTCCCCTCACGAACGGTGCACTTTTTCAATTTCAGAAAATGCAGCCGGACATATTGAGATTTTTTCTCGCGCACAGATATACCAAGCGACCACGAACCTCTTCACCATAGTCGATACTCTTACCGGAGAGATTCTCTCACAAGAAGAACGCGTGACTAAATAAACACATCCCTCTCGCCAGAGATTCTGTACACGATATACTACGGGTAAATACTCTCTTGTTCTTTTTTGAACTCTACTCATAATTATTTTCTTCGTATGCATACACATGCACAAAGACGTGGTTTCACGTTGATCGAGGTTCTTCTTGTGATCGGAATAATCGCTGTTCTCGCAGGTGTCGTATTAATCGCCATCAACCCCACGCGGCAATTTCAGCAAGCGCGCGATTCTCAAAGAGTAAGTAATGTAAACGCCATACTCAATGCTATTGGCCAATACATCGCTGACCACAAAGGCGACTCCCCATCCGCCATCGCTTCTACGACTGCCTCAGAAGACATCGGGAGTGATGGTATCGACATCTGTAGAGATTTAGTCCCCACCTACCTCCCCTCACTTCCCACAGACCCAACCTCAGGACACAACGGTGCTGGACTTCTTGAGACTGAGTGTGAAGCAAGTGACACCTACAGTACGGGATACACTCTCGAAAAAGACACCGAGGGTCGCATCACTATTTCTGCGACAGCTGAGACACCCGGCGCAGATGCTATTTCTGCAACACGATAGCGAATTGAGAAAGAAAACCCCCGCATATTCCCAAAGGGAATATGCGGGGGTTTTCACATAAGCCACCACATTCGACATTCTCAAAATACTCTGGTATGGTGTGGATGTACCCCTAATGAAAGAAACGCTGCACGACCGTATCGACTCCAGAAAATATACCGCACCGACTATAGACCTATGCATTTCCCTTATTGAAATCCCTACCTTTTTCACCCGCATTTTCTATACTCGTATCCGATAGGTCGCGTGGCATACACGCACCATGAACACATTCACCATCTTACTCGTTCTCCTTGCCGGAGGACTGGGCTTAGGTATTGGATATTATTTCCGCTACCTCAGAGCCCTCGGACAAAAACAATCTATAGAGCTTGAAATCAAGCGTATTCTTCTTGATGCCAAAGCAGAAGCGACAAAGATAGTAGAGCACGCCGAACAAAAAGCCGAAAAGCTTGAAACAGAAACAAAGAAAGAAGCGACCGAAACAAAAGAACGACTTGAGAAAGCAGAGGAGCGTCTCATAAAGAAAGAAGAATTGCTCGACAAACGACAGATTGATCTTGACTCTGAAGTGGAGGCCGTACGCGCCAAGATTGAAGATATTAAAACTATCAAGGTACGTCTCGACGAACGCGCCGCACAGATTGACACAAAACTCGAGGAAGTCGCGGGCATGACCCCTGAACAAGCTCTCGAAGTCATCATTAAGCGCTTTGAAGACTCTCACGAAGAGGACATTATGGTTCGCCTCCAAAAAATGGAACTTGCTGGGCGTGAAAAACTGGAAGATAAAGCGCGCGAGATCATCACCACTGCCATCCACCGCATTGGAAACCAAGTACGCGCCGACATCATGACCTCGACCGTCGATATTCCAAGCGACGACCTTAAGGGCAAAATCATCGGAAAAGAAGGTCGCAATATTCGTACCTTTGAACGTCTCACAGGCGTCGATGTGCTTATAGATGAGTCCCCGGGCGTCATTACTCTCTCCTCCTTTGACCCAGTACGTCGCGAAGTGGCACGTATTGCACTACAAACCCTCATTAGCGATGGACGCATCCAACCTGCAAAGATTGAAGAGGCGATAGAAAATGCTCGTAAAGAAGTGGGTGAAACTATGCGTAAGCAGGGTGAAGCTGCTGCCTTTGAGTGTGGCGTACACAACCTTCATCCTGATGTCATTAAAATCCTCGGACGCCTTCATTACCGCACGAGCTACGGACAAAATGTATTGTGGCACTCCGTAGAAATGGCGCACATAGCTGCAATGATCGCAGAGGAAATTGGCGCTGACCCACACGTGGCGCGTGCAGGATGTCTTCTTCACGACATTGGAAAAGCAGTGTCTCATGAAGTGCAAGGAACGCACGTGGAGATCGGACGCAAAATCCTCCAGAAATATGGCGTGGAAGAGCCTATTATCCAGGCTATGCAAGCCCACCATGAAGAATATCCGTACGAAACACCCGAATCCATCCTCGTACAGGTAGCTGACGCCATCTCTGGCGGTCGTCCTGGTGCACGTAGCGATAGTATAGAAAAGTATGTGCAACGTCTCGAAGACCTCGAAGCAATTGCCAATAAACATGAAGGCGTTGAAAAGACCTATGCCATACAAGCTGGACGCGACCTTCGTGTCTTTGTCACCCCTGAAAAAGTGACTGATCTTGAGGCGCTTGAACTCGCTCAGTCCATCGCACGCCAAATCGAAAAAGAACTCCGCTACCCGGGAGAAATCAAAGTCACCGTCATCCGCGAA
>Ga0172380_10008987_pt1 | contig 10751 bp, 14 predicted proteins | sample Leawe162metaG_FD_119747 | JGI IMG/M metagenome (GOLD analysis project Ga0172380, IMG submission 119747) | Leachate microbial communities from a municipal landfill in Southern Ontario, Canada - Leachate well 162 metaG | ecosystem: Engineered > Solid waste > Landfill > Unclassified | place...
AAGGATCTTGCTGACGACGGCACCTATAAGAAGGTGTACGGACCTTTCCCTGACGGGATGTTGTTCAAAAGTGCGCTCAAGATCATCCGCAAGCTTTTCCGCTTCTACGACACTACCGCCCCTTCGGATGCACATCGAAATAAGATGCGCAAGGGAAAACTGGACTTCAATAGGCAGATAGGCCTCTACCCTGGGGATATATCAAAACAAGAGTATGCACGCACCATACGGCACCTCATGCTCTTTTTTGAGGGTAAGAAGGAGCGAATCATACGCGAGCTTGAGCGCGACATGCATAAAGCCGCTAAGCAACAGGCTTTTGAGGAAGCAGATATGTTGAAGCGTAAGGTATTCGCGCTCAAACATATTCAGGATATTGCCTTGATACGTGATGATGTCCGCATCTATCGTGACGAGAAACGTTTCAGAACCGAGGCGTACGACGTCGCACACCTTGGTGGTACTGACATGGTAGGTGTCATGACTGTTCTTGAAGGAGAAACCCCAGATCCTTCAGCATATCGCAAGTTCATCATACGGACGATGCATGACGCGAACGATCCTGGCGCGCTTCGCGAGATACTTGAAAGACGTCTTGGCCATACCGAGTGGCCGTATCCAGATCTCATTGTCGTGGACGGTAGTACTGCTCAAGTGAATGCCGCGCACAAAGTACTGAGCGCACGGAGTGTACACATACCAGTCGTTGGTGTAGTGAAAGATGAGCGCCACCATCCTAAGCGGATTATAGGTCCTGCAAAGCTCATAGCTGACCACCGCACGTCGATACTTTTTGCAAATGCAGAAGCGCACCGTTTTGCGATAGGTTTTCATCGCGCTAAGCGTCGGAAACGCATACCACAATAACAAAGGTCGAGGGGGTCTGTGTTAAAATATGCGCATGTCAAAGGTGCGTGTAGCAGTATTACGCGGTGGTTTGAGCGATGAATACGCAGTCTCAATGCAGACGGGCGCTTCAATACTCAAGCATATTGATCGCACGCGCTTTGATCCTCTCGATATCGTCATCACGCGTACCGGTGAATGGCTTCTCAATGGAAAGACCTGCCTGCCTGAAAATATCCTTCACTGTGTCGATGTTGTGCTCATAGGACTCCACGGTACCTATGGCGAAGACGGTACGCTTCAGCGTCTTCTTGATCGCTATGGCGTTCCGTACACAGGAAGTCGCGCATTTGCCTCAGGTGTTGCAATGAACAAGGTGCTTACAAAACGGTATCTGAAAGATACTGGTATCAAACTCGCGCCGCACACGCAGGTGAGTAAAGATTCATACTATGAACTCGCATCCGTGGCTGAGCGCATAGCAGACACTTTTGGTCCTGAATATGTCATAAAGCCTATCTCTTCAGGTTCTTCTGTCGGTACCATGATAGTCAAGGAGAAGAAATTGCTCGAGCAGGCGCTTCGCGATGCATTGAGTCGTTTTGATGAGGTGATGGTAGAAATGCGCATTAAGGGTAGGGAAGCGACATGTGGCGTCATTGAGCGCTATCGTGAGACGCCCTACTACGCCCTACCACCTGTTGAAATCATAGTCCCAGAGCGTGTCGAATTCTTTGACCAGGCGGTTAAGTATGATGGAACCACCCAAGAATTGTGTCCGTCCTCTTTTAATAAAAAAATAAAGCAGGAGATAGAAGACGCTGCACGCTTGGTGCATCAGACACTCGATCTCTCTCAATACTCTCGTTCCGATTTTATCGTTGCCCCTGATGGCGTGTACTTCCTCGAAGTTAATACACTCCCAGGACTCACGAGTGAATCACTGATGCCGAAGGCTATTAGCGCCGTAGGAGGAACATACAAGGACTTCATCACGCACCTACTCACAGATGCACAGCAACAATTCTGTCGTATTCGTCTATAATAGTGAAAGTATGGCTACTCTAAAAAAGATGAGTGCGACTGATGTAGGAAAGCGCGTCGAGAAGTTTCAAACATGGACGGCAAGTGCTAAGAACGACATGCTTACGCAAACGTTCGAATTCTCATCAGCAGTATCTGCACTTGCCTTTGCAGCGAAGGTCACCTTGCATGCAGAAATTCTCAACCATCATCCGACTATTGAGCTCAATGCAACAAAGGTAAAGATAAAGCTTCAAACTCATGATGTGAAAGGACTCACGAGCAAAGACTTCGAACTCGCAAAGAAGATTGATGGTTTAAAGCTCTAATCTTTAAGCCCAAATCCGCAGACACAAAAATGCCCTCTTGATATGATCGCGAGGGCTTCTTCTTATTTAGGATATTGTGCATGGAACACAATTTGTTCCTGCGATTCGCGTTTTACACCGACTCCAGTCAGTTGGACACCGTAGCGCCCATAGTTCACAAAGTCCATCAGAGGAATTGTGCGATATCCACGACGAGCGTACTCGATTTCCCATCTTGCCCACCGCAATCGCGCGCCTTCAAACCCTCCACGTACACTCATTCTTGAGAAGTAACTTGCAGTGTCACCAACCAACCCACCAGCAGAGACATATCTTTTTTGAACCTGTGTATCAGTCAAGAATCGTAGAAACAATCGGAGCATCGCACATTACCTTTGTAGAAGACCAAATTAACCGAGAGCAGTATAGCTCCGTTGTTCTATTTTTTCAAAGAAGTATCGTTTTAATAGGTTACGCGACAAATGATAGAGCAGGGCAGGCACTTCTGAAAGAGGTTGTGTAAGCATACAAAAACCCGTGAAGACACGGGTTTTTGTGATATTTGTATGTACTTCTATACTTTGTGGACCCGACAGGTGAGAAAGTCCGGGGGACTTTCGCAAGACCTTGAGCACGGCTGTGCGAAAGGTGTACTGCGCCTGTAAGGCGTCGAACCTTGGGAAGCACCCCATGCTTCCCAACCTCCTCAGTGCAAGTGAGGCGCTCTACCAGATGAGGTAGAGCAGTCTGGGAGACTGTTCTACGGCCCACCATCTTCAATTCCCAGCTATCTTCATTTCAGTGTGGACCCGACAGGACTCGAACCTGCCGCCTCCTCAGTGCAAGTGAGGCGCTCTACCAGATGAGCTACGGGCCCACACTGAAATCAAAAACTATTCAATAAAGAACCCGACTATCATACGGATTTTCAATTCCACGGTCAATAGCTTTATTTTCAAGGTGGGAATTGCTATGATACGCCCGTTCTATGAATGTTGCGTACGCTGCAGGCAGCGAAGGTATTTCTATCCATTTAAGCGCTCCTGTGCTGGGGCATTTCTTCGGTATACCTGTTACGAGCACCCTCATAATGGTGTGGACGACCATCATTCTCCTTACCGCATTTCTTATCTATATGCGACCACGGCTCAAACTCGTGCCTGGTAAGACACAAATTGCAATCGAGGCAATGATTGGCGGAGCCTTCGACTATATGGCCCAAGCCCTCGAAAGCCGCGCACTCGCACAGAAGTTCTTTCCGCTCATTATGAGCATTTTTATCTTCATACTCGTTCTTAACTGGATAGGACTTGTCCCTGGCGTGAACTCTATCGGCATCTATAGCGACTCGCACGGCGAGAGCGTACTCATTCCGTTCTGGTACCCAGCAAATACGGACCTCAATATCACGATTGCACTCGCACTCGTTGCATTCTTTGCGATAGAGATCGCAGGTATTGCCGCACTTGGACTTTGGAAGTATGGCGGTAAGTTCATCAACTTTTCGTCACCCCTCAATTTCCTCATCGGTATCATTGAGCTCTTCAGTGAGCTTGCCCGCCTTGTATCTTTCTCATTCCGTCTTTTCGGAAACATCTTTGCAGGGAAAACGCTCCTCGTCATTGCCATATTCTTCGTACCATACGTACTGCCAGTACCACTCATTGCGTTTGAGCTGTTTGTAGGACTCATTCAGGCATTCATCTTTGCGGTATTGACCTTGTTCTTTATCAAGCTTGCGATTGCCGAACCCGAGCATTAGTGTATAGGGCTCAGCGCACATAGAGTGTACGTTGAGCCCTGTCCATTAGGACATTTTAATAACATAAGAAAAGAACAGTATGGAACTAGAAGCAATGAAGGCATTGAGTATGGCACTCGTTGTTGGACTCGGTATGATCGGTCCAGCATTCGGTATCGGTATTCTCGTGTCAAAGGCACTTGAGGCAATCGGACGCAATCCAGAGGCTGCAGGAAAGGTTCAGACTACGATGTTCATCGGTATTGCCTTCACTGAAGCACTCGCGATTTTTGCGATTGTTGTCGGCTTTATTATCAAGTTCGGGTAGGACAAGCGTAAAAGAATTCTATGCAAGAAATACTTCACGCATTCGGGATAGACTGGCGACTCATTGTCATCCAGATCTTCAACTTCGGGATCCTCGTAGGCATCTTGTGGTATTTCTTGTATACGCCGCTTCTCAAGATCCTTCGTGATCGTGAAGAGAAGATACAGAAAGGTGTAGCGGATGCAGACGCTGCTGCACAAACGCGCGCGAATGCAGATATCACGAAGCAGGAGATCATCAAAGAGGCACATACGGAAGCTGCACATATCGTGAACCGAAGCACCGTGCATGCTGAAGAGAAGAGTGCTTTGCTTGCTGCTGAAGCGCAGGAAAAAATCGCTCGAAGCCTCAGAGACGCTGAAAAAGCGGCGGCAGAACTTAAGGCTGCTGCTCTCAAGGAGAGTGAGGCGGAGATTGCCAAACTCGCTATTCTTGGCGCAGAGAAAATTCTCAAAGAAAAACTTGATTAACCCATGCGCATAAAAGACTACGTACAGGCAACATATGAAACTCTCGGCAAGACCGGAGACACTGAGCTAACACTCGGTGGCCTTACGAAGTACCTAGAACGCCGTGGACTTACCTCGCTCTACCCACGCATTCTTCGTGGACTTATCGAGAAGCTACAGCGGAGTAGTCGTATGGAGGAGACTACACTCACGGTTGCACGTGAGAAAGACGTGCATGATGCATTAGCGGAAGCAAAGAAGCGTGCGGAAGATTTTGGTACCGTTGAAAAGAAGTCGGTACGCATTGATCCGCATCTCATAGGAGGTTTTATACTTGAACGAAACGGAAAACGTCTCGACCAAAGCCACAAACGAGTATTACTAGACACGTATCGCAAACTTACCAGTTAAACCATCATCATGAGCACAATAATTGAACACATAAAGAAAGAACTCGCATCAATCAAGACTGACGCACACGCTGAGGAATCAGGTGCGGTAGTTTCCGTTGGTGACGGCGTTGTTGAGATTGAAGGTCTCGCAAACGCACAGATGATGGAAATGGTACGTTTCGATGATACTGAAGGAGTATCGCTCAAGGACAGTATCGAGAACAGCACTGCACTCTTCGGGCTCGTCTTGAACCTTGAAGAGGAGACGGTGAAAGCGGTGGTGCTTGGTAATGCATCACGCATACGTGAAGGAATGCTCGTAAAGCGCACAGGAAAACTGCTCAGTATTCCTGTTGGCAATGACATCGTAGGACGTGTGGTGAACCCACTCGGTGAAATAATCGATGGCAAGGGCGCTATCACGGTAGAACGTGAAATGCCTATCGAGCGCGTCGCATACGGCGTGATGGAACGATCGTCAGTGAATACGCCGATCCATACCGGCATCAAGGCGATCGACGCAATGATTCCTATTGGTCGCGGACAGCGCGAGCTCATCATCGGTGACCGCGGTACGGGAAAGACCATGGTCGCAATCGACACCATCATCAATCAGAAGTACGAGCCTGCGGCTACTCGTCCAATTTGTATCTACGTAGCGGTTGGTCAGAAGGAGTCAAAGACCGCACGCATTGTACAGGAGCTCAAGGAGCATGGCGCACTTGAGTACACTGTCGTGGTTTCAACCTCTGCAGCAGATCCCTCTCCACTTCAGTTCCTCGCACCATTTGCGGGTGCTGCTATCGGAGAGTTCTTCATGGAGCAGGGTAAGGACGCACTTATCGTATACGACGATCTTTCAAAGCACGCTGTTGCATACCGCCAGATGTCGCTCCTCCTACGTCGTCCACCAGGACGTGAGGCATACCCAGGAGACATCTTCTACCTCCACTCACGACTTCTTGAGCGTGCTGCAAAGCTCTCACAGGAACTCGGTGGAGGATCACTCACCGCACTGCCAATCATTGAAACACAGGAAGGTGACGTGTCTGCATACATTCCAACAAACGTGATTTCAATCACCGATGGTCAGATCTTTCTTGAGACCGACCTCTTCAACAAAGGTATTCGTCCAGCGCTCAACGTAGGTATCTCGGTATCGCGCGTAGGATCAAGCGCTCAGACAAAAGCTATGAAGAAGGTGTCAGGCAAGATTCGTCTTGAACTCGCACAGTTCCGCGAGCTTGAAGCCTTCATGCAATTTGCAGGAGACCTCGATGCAGAAACCAAGGCACGTATCGAAAGTGGACGAAGGTACACCGAGCTTCTTAAGCAGAATCAGCACGCAACCCTTCCGTTCTATAAGCAGGTGATTTCAATCTTTGCTGCAAACGCAGGTATCCTCGACGGAGCACCGGTATCAAACGTACGCACCATTGAGCACGAGTTTCTTGCACTCATCGAGCGTGACGCACCACAGATTATGAATCGTATCGAGACCGAGAAGGCGCTCGATGACGACACTGCAAAGGAACTTGAGACAATGATTGCGACGTTCAAGAACTCATACAGCAACCTCTACACAGGATAGGTATTATATGGCGCTCAAGCACATCAAAAGCAAAATAAAAGCGACACAACGCACCAGCAAGGTCACCAAGGCCATGGAGGCTGTGTCTGCGGTTAAGATGCGCAAGTCACAAGAGCGTGCACTTGATGGTCGTTCGTATGCTGAGTCAGCGCTTCGCATCCTTGAGCGCGTCTCACATGTCCGTGATGCACAGGAGCACCCACTCTTTGCCGCACACACGGAAGGACGGCACGCATTCATCGTCGTGACCTCAGACAAAGGTCTTGCAGGAAGTCTCAACAGTGCGGTACTCAAAGAGGCATACACCCGCGTCCTCGCGCATGCGAGCGAAGACGTTGCGGTGATTTGTTTCGGAAAGAAGAGCTACGAATTTTTCACGCGCCGTGGATATTACGTACCAATGCACTTCCTCAATCTCCATGATGAGGTGACTCTTGAGGATATGGACGAGGTAGTGACCCACATCACCGAAGCCTTCACCACGCGCGCATACCGAAGCGTCGATGTTATCTTCCAGACCTTTATTTCAACCTTTGAACAAAGCGCCGTACACCGACGACTCTTGCCGCTCCGCTCTTCAGCACTTCACGAGATTGTTGAAGGCATCATCCCTCTGCGCGGTAAGTACAGCGAGCCAGTACACACCGAAAAAGCGGTTGCATATACCGTTGAACCAAACCAAGAAGCGGTATACCACGAGCTCTTTCCGCTCCTTATCCGCATCATGCTCTACCACGCGCTTCTCGAATCAAAAGCGAGCGAGCACTCGGCCCGCATGGTCGCGATGAAAAATGCGACCGATAAAGCGAAGGAGGTGACCAAGATACTGACCCTTAAATACAACAAAGAACGACAGAGCGTCATCACCAGAGAAGTTTCAGAGATTACCGGCGGTATCGAAGCAATGAAGAATTAAAAATTAAATTAAAAATCATGAGCACGAAATCACACACAGAGGACAACGCACGAACAGGAACAATCACGCAGGTGATTGGCCCGATCGTCGACGTACACTTTGAAGGTACTGTTCCGGCACTACAGAACGCACTCACGCTTGAGCACGAAGGCCGAACACTGACCCTTGAAGTGGCACAGCACGTCGGTGGCAACCGTGTGCGCGCTATTGCGATGCAGGACACCGCAGGTATCACCCGCGGACTTCCTGTTGTCGACACGGGTGCTGCAATCTCTGTGCCGGTAGGCGAAAAGTCTCTCGGTCGTCTCATGAACGTACTTGGTGACGCACTCGACGGAAAAGGCGACATCACGGACGCACCAAGACTGCCTATTCACCGTGAACCGCCTGCATTTACCGAGCAGTCTACAAAGACCGAAGTCTTTGAGACGGGTATCAAGTCAGTGGACCTTCTCGCACCATTCATCAAAGGAGGAAAGGTAGGCCTCTTCGGAGGAGCAGGAGTAGGAAAGACGGTGCTCATTCAGGAACTCATCCGCAACGTTGCAACAGAGCATGGTGGTTACTCAGTATTTGCAGGAGTAGGAGAGCGGGTACGTGAAGGAAACGACCTCTACCACGAAATGAAGGACTCAGGCGTACTCGAGAAGACCGCACTCGTGTTCGGTCAGATGAACGAGGTGCCAGGTGCACGCGCACGCATTGGCCTCACGGGTCTTACGATGGCGGAATACTTCCGTGATCACGGCGGAAAGGACGTGCTCTTCTTCATGGACAACGTGTTCCGCTTCACACAGGCAGGTCAGGAGGTTTCATCACTCCTCGGACGCGTGTCATCAGCGGTGGGCTACCAGCCAACACTCGCTGAGGAAATGGGTCAGATGCAGGAGCGTATCGCTTCAACCACAAAGGGCTCTATTACGTCCGTACAGGCCGTCTACGTGCCCGCAGACGACCTTACCGACCCAGCACCTGCAACAACCTTCTCTCACCTCGACTCTACCGTAGTACTTTCACGTGCACTTGCGTCTCTCGCAATCTATCCAGCAATTGATCCGCTTGAGAGTAAGTCTTCAGCACTCGACCCGTTTGTTGTGGGTCAGGAGCACTACGACGTAGCACAGGGCGTAAAGCAGGTGCTTCAGCGGTACAAAGACCTTCAGGACATCATCGCAATCCTTGGTATCGAAGAACTTTCAGAAGACGACAAGCAGACCGTGTACCGCGCGCGCAAGATTCAGCGCTTCCTCTCACAGCCATTCTTCGTAGGTGAGGTATTCACGGGAGCACCTGGAAAGTACGTGCCACTCAAGGAAACAATTCGTGGCTTCAAGGAAATTCTCGAAGGTAAGCACGACGATAAGAACGAACAAGCCTTCTATATGAAAGGTGGAATCGACGAAGTCGCATAATCACGCATGCAGAGCAAATCAACATTCACATTGGTCATATCAAAGGTAAACGAGCGCATCTTTCATGGCGAAGCCACTTCGGTGACGCTTCCAGGAACTGAGGGTGAGCTCACGGTGCTCAGCGGGCATGAGCCGCTCATCACGTTACTTTCACGTGGTATTATTACCGTCCACACAGCAGACGGAGGGCATACTGAATTCCAGATTGAGAAGGGTGTGCTCGAAGTGAGCCAAGGGCAAGTGACCGTATTGATATAGGTTAATCAAAACAACGCATATGTTCGGAAAAGTAAAAAATTTCATGATGAAGAAGTTGCTTGAGAAGCAGCTAAAGAATGCACCTCCTGATCAACGCGAGATGATCATGACCATGATGGAGAAGGATCCAGCACTCTTTGAGAAAATCGCAAAGGAAATGCAAGATGAGATGAAGTCTGGCAAGGATCAAATGGCTGCTGCCATGAAAGTCATGCCAAAGTACCAGGCGCAAATTCGTGAGCTTATGGGCGACAAGATGCCAGCGGGACAGCAGGGAAGCGGAACTCGCTTCAATCCAAACGGTAGCATCCACCGATAGCTTTATCCTTGGAGTTTCCCCAATTCAGTGAGAAAACGCCCGCATGGAGACATGCGGGCGTGCTAGTATGTGCGTATTCTATGAATCCAAAAAAGATCCTTGTGTTCCTTGGTAATCCAAATGCTGACACCTATTCTGGTCGTCTTGCTGATTCCTATGTCGAAGGTGCTCGCGCTTCAGGCTTTGCAGTAGAGCGTATCAACATCAACGACCTCAAGTTTGATCCTATCCTCCACCAAGGATACAAAGAGATTCAGCAACTTGAACCAGACCTCCTCATGGTTCAGGAGAAGATTAAGTGGGCAGATCACGTTGTATTTATCTATCCAAACTGGTGGTGCTCAATGCCTGCGGTTATGAAAGGTATGTTTGACCGCATGTGGCTTCCTGGTTTTGCCTTCAATTTTGATAAACAGACAAAGAAGCTCATTCAGCGTCTCAAAGGAAAGACTGCACGCGTTATCATCGTCGCAGGTACCCATAGTCCGTTCATGACTTGGTGGAGGTTCGGTGACTATACAAACGAAATCGCACACGGCATCCTTGGCTTCTCAGGCCTGAAGACCTCCGTCTCAGCATTTGGCCCTACAGAACGCGTCTCAGTACCCGTCCTCGACCGTTGGGCAGAGAAGGTTCGTCGTCTTGGCAAGAAGGGAGCATAGATTGACACCTACCTCTTTATAGTGTATAAAATAGCCAATCTTGTTCATTGGCAGAGGTGTGTATGGTGTACGTTGATGTCACCACGAGTAGTGAGGAGAGCCGAGAGTTACTCATCTCAGGCCTCCAACTGTTTCTCTGGGATGCACGCATGGGCCTCGTCCAGCGTGGCGTGAATCGGTTTGCAGGAACCAAGATTCTCCGAATCAAGGTGCAGGACGAGTACTACGCAGAAATGCTCGCTTTTCGGATCGCCCACGATTTGGTCGAAACATACTCCTGTTTCGTCCACCGCCCGCCAGACCTCTGGGTTCCCGACACCGACTCTCCCTTCGGATACGAGGAGTTTCGTCTCCAGCCGTTTCTTGGGTCCAATACCCCGCACTGACGTAACGAGAAGACTCGTTACGTCAGTGCGGGTTTTCTCTTGTCTGACTCTCAAAATGCAAAGCAGGATTCATGGCCTGCTTTTTGGTATTATGCACCCATGACGCGCACACAGTTTGAG
>Ga0172380_10008989_pt1 | contig 10751 bp, 11 predicted proteins | sample Leawe162metaG_FD_119747 | JGI IMG/M metagenome (GOLD analysis project Ga0172380, IMG submission 119747) | Leachate microbial communities from a municipal landfill in Southern Ontario, Canada - Leachate well 162 metaG | ecosystem: Engineered > Solid waste > Landfill > Unclassified | place...
CGTGAACGCGGCTCAGAACATCCTCCTTAGATCTAGTTTCTCGGGGCTCGGATCGAGCCTTCGTACGCAAAGCGGACCTGATGCTACGGTGAAGCTTGTACGAGAAGCCGTCTGCTGTAGGTGACGGAGTGATCACGTTTGACTTCCTACGCAACGTCTTCGCCACTCCCCGGACCGATGAGGCGGACTATCAGGCGTTCTTGCGCCGGCGGGACTTTGTCAGCGCACTTCCGCTGCTGCAGGCGGCGATCCGGAAGGACGACGGCTATGCGATGGCGATCTTCGGCACCCTGCTCATGTACGGACGGGGCGTCGAGGCGAATGATCAGGACGCGGCCGACTGGTTTCGGCAGTCCGCTGTCCGCGGTGTATTGATCGGACAAACCGCCTATGGGGCGTGCCTGGTCAGTGGCACGGGTGTCGCGCGCAACACGCGCGAGGCGGCACACTGGCTCTATAAGGCGGCAAGAGAGGGTTACCCGAGTGCGATCATCGCACTCGACCAGGTGGTGACGCTCCACCCCGACGTGGTCGGGGAACACTTCTCCCTTGGTGATTTCAGCCAGATGATGACCTCGGCTGGCCGGCCGGTTCGCGTGAAGGTGGCGTGAAATATAACGCAGAAGCGCGATGCCCGAATTGGTAGTCTATACACATCCGAACAGCGATTGAGGATACCAAGGGGCCGATGGAGTCGGCCGCAGTGGGAGACGGGACGCGCAGTCCGGTACCAGAAAAAACCTGAGATGCCTGAATCGAGTAGGGCTGGTCCGACGAGTAAGGGTTTCGGTAAGGGGACGGTGACGCGGCGCGGTGTGGTGGCGGTGCCCTTCGGGGCCGGGAGTGCGGAGCATCGCAGCAGCCCTTGTAGCCGACGACGAGCCCGACACAAAACTGCCAGTAGGCGTTGAAGCGGTCCCTTGGTTCCCGCTTGAGAATTGAAGACGGCGGCAGATCGAGCGGTCGCATGGACAGCAAGGGGAGCGGAGATGGCACTGACTGTAACGTACGCGGGCAAGGCGGCCCGGCCGGGGCAAATGTATCTTGGGACGGACTTATCCTACTTCGCCGCGGTGCGTCTGGCCGAGAAGGAACAGGCGCACGGGGAGGTCCTTAGCATCGTCGTGGGCAACCTGGTCTTCCCGGAGAAGCCCATTTTCTGTGTGGTCAGGAGCAAGCAGTAGGCACGCAATTCACAATCCCCGATCGACGTTGAGCACACTGCAAATGACAGCCCAGCAGATACGCGATTCGCAGCTTGAAGGGGAAATCGATCGTCATTGACGATTGCCGGCCGGGTGGGAAGATCCTCTATCTCGATGATGGTCCAGCCCTGATCAACGAGAGCTACGGCAGTCGTCGAGTCGTCGATCTTGCGCCATTAGTCGAAACGCCGGGAAGACCGGCGTGGACGGCGTCAAGCAGCATGGCCGGGCCTGCTGACAACGGCATACCCGGTGGCCGGACCACTCAATTTCCTGCCGTTCGGCGCCAGCTTTATTGGATGGCTCTTGCGTGCCCAATCCGGTCTGCTGACAATGGCATCCTCAATGGCAGCTTACTGATCATAAAGCTGCGGTCGCAATGAAATACCTGACGGTCAAGACCTCGGCCTAAACTGTCAGCCGTGATCCCCATATTGCGGCCGTTCGCCAATGACTGCAGCCCCCAGCTTCGAATGGACGTATCAGACCGAGGTTGTGCGAAAACGCTGAGCAATGACAATGCCATTGGCACTCGCCCTCATAGAACGCGCTACAAACGATCTTTTCGACCTCGGCAATGGTCGAAGGACCCCCTAAATTTGAGTATTATTGTGTTTTCACAAAGTCTCGACGCGAAACAGACGTAAGAAAGACTGCAGCAAATGTCCGCTCGCCATATAACTACACTACCCTTATATTCTTGAACTGCCAAGGATCGTCTTTGTCGATGTCTTCTGGGAAGAGAGTGCTGCGGCCCTCGACAGGATTCCAGTTACTATATTCGCCGAACAGTCTTCCCCAATAGGGGGCAGCAATGGCGAGCACTTCATCGAAGTCAATTTCTTCCGCTTCCACAATTCCGCGATTGGGGTTGCGTATTGCCCAGACCATTCCGGATATGACCCCCGCTACAACTTGCAGCGAAGTTGCGGAGTTGAATGGCGCGAGTTTGCGTGCCTCATGTATATCGAGGCGTGAGCCAAACCAGTAAACGCCGCGCTTGTTCCCTGCAAGCAATACCCCAAGTTCGTCTATGCCAGAAACAATCTCGTCGGTAATCGGGCGCTTGTTTTTCTGTAATTCCCAGTTATTCTCTTGTAGCTCCTGAATCGAGAGAACTGCGTCGTCACATGGGTGATAGGCGTAATGCACAGTGGGGCGATACTCTGGGCTATCACCACTTCCGAAGGTGAGGTAGCTTGCAAGAGAAATTGATTCGTTGTGGGTAATTAGGTAGCCGATTTGCGGACCAGCTAGTGGTAACCAAGTTCGTACGCGCACGGCGGCACCAGGCTTATTCAGATAGATTGCGGACCGATCACCGAACTCATGCCTGCCCCCATCTTCCGGAAAATATTTTTCGTGGTTTCCCCAGCCAAGCTCGGCCGGTTGCAGACCTTCGCCGACCAAGCCGTCGATTGACCAGGTATTGATAAATTCACCATGTTTCTTCCTGTTGGCTGATATCTGAGTGTCGCGTTCGGCAATGTGGATGACCTTGATATCGAGCGATCTAGCCAGTTTTGCCCAATCTTCTCGTGTGGCAGGTACTTCAACGTCCTTAGCTTCATCGCGCGCTATGTTGAGCAGAGCCTGCTTGACCAGATGTGAGACGATACCGGGATTAGCGCCGTGAGCAAGCACAGCAGTCGTACCAGTTTCTTTCCACTTCTTTTTTATTGTAAGGACCTCTTCCCGCAATGCATATAGTGAGCGGCGAGATACTGATAGCTCTGGGTTGATGCTTTCACCAAGCCAAGAATCGATGCAAGTGTCTAGGTAAAGGATTCCATGTTCGCTACAGTAGTCAATCAGAATGCTACTCTGGACATCTGATGAAAGATTCAGGAAAAAGTCACCTCGTTGTAGATTCTGGTCAAGGAGGCCCTTGTAGTTTTCTTGAGTTAGCGGCTTTATGGTAAAGGAAACCTGATAATAGTCAGCAACATCCTTACCGCGCTCGTCCGCAGTGATGATTGAAATCTGTTCTGGGCTGATGTTAATGTGCCTGAAGATGAGGGGGAGCAGGCCTTGCCCAATAAATCCGCAACCAAGAATTACAAGTCTACGGTCAAAGCTTACATTTTTCGGTCCACTCATTGCTCTGGTTTATACGGTCAACTGGTTTGTGTGAAGAGCAAAGGCTATCTCATCCGGCACATCAGAAGTTGCATTTGCAGACGGCGCTCGAATCGCCGAAAACGCGGACACGCTCTTTCAATAATTTCCATGATCCTGACGTCAACTCAAAGCAATACAAGTGATATCTATCCTGCCGCCTTCGGCGGTCGCAGGCAATTGTAAATCCTAGATTTTGCATGAGCTTTTCTGACGCCTTAGTAACTGCTATTGCATAGAGTATTCGCTTCTTCCGCACGCCGTATAGCATTTCGATGTAACGTACCATCGCCCATATCATAGCTGCAGCACGCTTGTGGCCCAAATGAGTATCCGGGTCACGCACAACAACGCCGCTAATGTACAAACTTTGACTCTTCTTAGATTTCTCAAAATCTAGGATGTCATTGCTTTTCAACAACAGGTCAGTAACGTTACCCTTAAAGAATTGATCAGTGAAACCGGGTGTGAGGGCGAGTACGCCGAACGTTGCACTCAGTTCTCCATCTCGATTCATCAGATGAACAAATGCTTTAGGATTCTTCTCACGCCACGTCTCTGCCTCTTCATCAGAGACGTATTCGTCCCGGTAGTGAGGTCGAGTGAGATCGCAAGCCTCTGCGAGAGTGGCTTGAGTACAATAATCACAAGTGTACGGTGTCTCGGTATTTCTCGCTTCATCAACAAGATTCTTAGGGAATATCTGTCCGCCACCTTTAAGGTACGCAGTGCATAACCCTACAGTACTAGAGAATAACCCAATGCCAATAAAGACTGGAATTCCCACTAACCCAGCGAGTCCAGCGGCGGCTGATGAAAGGGCAAATGTCGCTATGGTAGAAGTCCAGCCAAGCTTGCTGCCGGTCTTAAAGCGAAGAAAAATTGGCGTACGAGCCCCCTTTCGTATGCGCCCCATCAAATACCCCACCAAGATTCGAATGACTCACGTGGACGGACGAGTTGCGGTACATCATCCCGGTCGAACCAAACGATCGGTGCGGTGCCGGAAGAAAAGCGTGTTTCCCATGCAAGGTGATAGGCTCCAGCATTATGCCAAACAAGGATATCGCCAATCTTAATGTCACTCGGCAACTTAGTTCTGATAAGCGTGTCATACGCCATGCAGGTAGGTCCGCAAACTGTGGTCTGGACCTCATCTCCTCCTCGGCTTGGAACTACAGTCAGCCCGTGGGTTTCCCAGTCGGATGGTAGAGCGTGATTAACACGTCCTCCGTCACAGAGAAGATAGCGCATGTCACCACGATATTTGATATCCCATACACGGACGAGAAGCACACCTGCGCGCGACGAAATAAATCGGCCGTTCTCAAGCCACAGTTCTTGTAAACCGGGAAACAACTCCTTCGAACGTTCATAAACATCTGACATGGTATTTAAGTCAAAGGCGATTCCATCAATTCCACTAGCCGTTTCTCCAGGCGCTGGCAGTCCGCCACCGATGTCAACATATTTCGGTTTAAGTCCGTGTTTGTAAGCAACCCAAGCTATCTCATCTAATGCTGATAGGTAGGGGTCGATCGTCCGCAAATTTGAATGCAGATGGAAGCTAATGCAGTTTACTGGGAGATTGTTCGTTTGGAGAATATCGAGAGCCTCCTGAATCTCCATAAATGTAATACCAAACTGATCTGAATAGCGTTCGTCGTCTGGGTCACGATTTCCTGAAGTGTGAAGGCGAAGCCCGATCTTCCATTCGCGTTGCCGAGCTACTGATGCCAATGCGCGGGCTTCCTCATTAGAATCGAACTGGACATTGAGGTGACTCAAATTGACTTCGCGAAGCCAGCGCTGTTTGGCCGGCCCATTGACGAGTATTTGCTCTGCGGCAAAGCCCTCTGCCAGCGCTGCTTGTAGTTCAAATGAACTTATGACTTCGATACCTTGGCCTAAATCTTTCCACTGTTGCAGCAGGGGTGGGAGTGCAAGAGTCTTGCATGAAAGCCAATGTCGGACAGAGACTGGCGATGGAATGGAGTCAAGCTGGCGATAGGCACTTTCAATCTCGCGCGATTGAAAGGCATATATCGGAGTACCCCAACGCTCAACAACAATTGGTGCAAGTGCAGACCAATTATCTATCACGTGATTTCTCCGCTATTTTTTTACAATTCACGCGGTCTAGTTTGCCTGACGGCAATCTGGGGAGTTCCATCAATATGACGCGATCAATACGATTATCAACCGAAAGGCATTTGTTTATTTCATCGCAAATCGCACTCTCATCTTTCTCGGTGTGCGTAGATATGATAGCCACAATCTGAACATCGTTTTCATCTCCTACCGAAGTGACACAGCAGTCGACGATGCTTTCCATACTTCGAATATGGGCCTCAATTCCCGACAAAAAAATGGATGTGCCATTCCGCACCACGCAGTCACTCAAACGACCAAGAATGTAGAAATAGCCGTCTTCGTCCTGATATCCGTAGTCTTCAGAAATAATTAACCCTTCCCTTCGCACATTAAGTGTTGTGTCAGGTCGGTTGCTGTAACGAGCGAATCCTGCCTCGATACCACCAGCGATTCGACCGTGTTCTTGGGGACGTAATTCGCGGAGATGATCATCGACGATCACAAGTTCATCGCCGACGAACGGTCGCCCAATGCTATTCGGGCGCTTATTGAGGTCTTTTGCTTCAGTGATGGTGCCGAGCGACTCCGTATTTCCCCATGACTCTATTACATTGCAGTTTAGTAGCTTCGAGAGCGCAATTTTCTCGTTGCCAGTTATAGGCCCCCCCATCACGAGGACATTCACTGGCCAGCGTGGTAGCTTTGGCTCGCGAATATTCTTGAGGATCGTTTGAATCTGGTCTGGTATAAGAAATACCCAGTCAATGCGATCATTGTGAAGAAAATTACTGAGGTCATTCCATGCTTCCAATGGATCGTTCTCATTCACGAAGTCGTTGATTACTATTGTCCCGCCAACTAGTAGTGTCGCTGCGGCGAAGACCAAACCGCCCGTATAGAAGATTGGGCGTCCTATATAGAAAGTCGTGTCGCGTCGCAAGCCCAATTCTATAATCCAACCAAGAAACTCCGTGACCATAGAGTCATGGTCTCGTTCAATTCCCTTTGGGGTTCCTGTAGTACCAGAGGAGAATAGTACGCCCCATTCGTCTGGGGATCCTCTCACTGCGAGGTCTACGCTAATCTTCTCGTAGCTTTTTGTGGTCAAGTCCAATGCATGCCCCCCTCGCTCCTCGACCAACGCAACTAGCCTATTTGAAAATCCATCGTGGAAAAGGACTTCCACTTGCGTGTCAGCCATATTTGTCCTCAATGCTTCGTCGGACAAATATGGGTTCAGTATGACAACGGACTTGCCAGCCCTTAAAGATGCGAGAATAGCAACGATCAAGTTGTACTTAGAACCAGACGCAACCGCTATACGGTTCGATGGCTCCCTGGCTAGGATTTGTAAGGCCGCATCGACTGCCCTATTCAGGTCCCCATACGAAATGATATTGCCGTTCGTAAGTATAGCTCGCTGTTCTCGTCGATACCGCCCCCAGTGGGCAACCGTCTCAGAAAGGCCAAACTGCATTTTTATACCTGATTACGCAGAAAGCCCCGCGCTGGCTCACATAGCGAGCCAGTACGGGAGTGATACTCCTCAATACCGACACAGAATCGAGGAGCAGAAAGATGGCGAGGAACCTGGTGCAGTTTCAAAAGGGCATGTCGATGACGGAATTCATGGCGACCTACGGATCTGAGGCGAACTGCCGAGCAGCATTGGCGGTTGCGCGCTGGCCACAAGGATTTCGCTGCCCATCTTGTCACAGCGACCAGTTCTCTACCTACAGCCGCGACCGCCAGACACTCTGGCAATGCTGTCGCTGTCGCCATCAGACCAGCCTTATCGCAGGCACGATCTTCGAGGCGAGCAAGCTGCCGCTGAGCAAATGGTTCTTGGCGATGTTTCTGATGACCCAGGCCAAGAACAACATCTCGGCGCTGAGCCTGATGCGCCACATGGGCGTGGCCTACAACAGCGCCTGGCTGGTCAAGCAGAAGCTGATGGAAGTGATGTCCGAGGCAGAAGAGGCGCGCGAGCTGAGTGGTCGTGTCGAAATCGACGATGCTTACCTTGGCGGCGAGCGCACAGGCGGAAAGGTAGGCCGCGGCGCCGAAGGCAAGGTCCCGTTCATTGCCGCTGTTCAGACAACCGAGCAAGGACATCCGCTCTATGTGCGCCTTGATCCCGTGGCCAGTTTCTCCAAGCCTAAGCTTCAAGCGTGGGGGAACCGCTTTCTGACCGCGGAGACCATCGCCATCTCCGATGGCTTGAACTGCTTCACGGCTCTGGCTTCTGTGATCGCCCAGCACAAATCCGTGATCGTTGGCTCCGGCAAGCACGCTGCTCAGCACCCAAGCTTTCGCTGGGTGAACACCGTCATCGGCAATCTCAAGCGAGCTTTGTCTGGAACCTATCATTCGTTTCACTTTGCCAAGTATGCCCGGCGCTATCTTGCCGAGTATGCGTATCGTTTCAATCGCCGCTTCAATCTCAGGACCATCATGTCCAACCTGATCACCGACTGCGCCAGACAGCTTGCCCGGCCGCTCCATCAGATCAGGCTGGCCGAGGTTGGTGCGTAATCAGGTTTTTATATCACTTGAGGTATGTTAGGTGCGGTCCCATTGTTTGAGAAATTGTCTTGTTGACAGCACGCGACCAATGCCGGCCTCGATTGATTCTGAGACACACTTGCGGAGTTCAGATTCGCTGAGATTCTCTGTTCCTGGTGTGCCGGTTGCCTCAGTGATAAACGTAACGTGGAAATCAATATCGTGTGCGTTTCGTGCGGTTGACTCGCAGCAGAAATTAGTCATGAATCCACAGATAACCACATGTTCTATTTTCTGCCGCCTAAGCGCTGTTTCGAGTTTGGTTCCAACGAAGGCAGAATAGCGAGTCTTCGTGATCTCTGTTGCACCTTCAGGCTGTATCAATCGCGCATCATACTCAACTTCAACGTCGCCTTCTTTAAAATTGAAATCCTCTTCAGCTTCCCCTGAAAAATCAAACATCCGGCCGAGATCAGAGCCATCCCGATTGTGAATGTGACGAATTAAGAATATGGGTCTATTTGCATCTCTGAAGGCATTAATAAGTTCGTTGACTCTTTTTAAAGTGCGCGCCGAATCTTTGCAAAACATTTCGGATTCGGAGTCGGTGTACACATTCTGCGCGTCTATAACTATGAGGGCAGATTTCATGACAGATCCTTTCTGTTTGAGGCGAAACTCGTACCGAGGCTCTGGAGGGGTATTGGAATGATAATCCCCATCTCCTACCGGTTGGAGATGGGGATACCCATTTCAGCCAAATTGCACATTGTAGTCGTGTCATAAAGAATTCACCGGGTCCGGCGCACGGCCGTTTAGCCCGATGAACTGGCCGAGCACCTACAGGGTCGAACGGCATGTATCTGATGAGTTACCGGCCGTTCGGTCAGATCGATTTCTTAGGGGCGGCTACGACCGGACCTGGCCGGCAAGCGCCAGCCACCTGAGCAAAATGCAGCCCGTTGGCATGGCGAGTAACTCTGGAGCAACGGGACGGGAAGACCTCACGAAGCAAATTCCGTGGAACGTTTTCGCCATCTACCGCTACTGGCGTCCCTACCGTAAAGCAGTATAGGAGCGCTTGATAGCTAAGATCTACCAGCGTGCGCAAGCCAGGATTGGCCGGAATGATTCTTGTCCCTGTGGAAGCGGTAAGAAGTTCAAGAAGTGTTGTGGAGCCGCAGCACTGCTGCACTGCTGCACTGATGGCTCGTACTCTTCCAACATACGCCTTTCCACCACACCCCGATCTTCGTTGTCGGTGACCGTCGCCCCGTTGTTGTTGGCGTGCCGATCAATCGTGCAGTATTTCATCTCGGCCGCTTGGTCAATGCGGATCGCGAACTCCCATTGATACCACTTGCCTGGGAAATCTCCGGAAGCCGGCTAGATGATTGTCGCCCCGCCAACTTCGGTTGAATGTTTCGATGGACGCCAGCGTTCCAAATTCCACCTGTCGAGCATTCAGCTGAGGACTGCAGTCTATCGTAGCTCTCTTCGCAGCTTGCGCCTCAACCTCAATTGCCAACGTGGCAGTTCGGGTCGAGTGATCATGACTCCTGATGCGTAAGGCAACGACCGCGAACCATAACTAAGAAGCGGTGCATTCTCTAATGGGAGATTACCGATACCGCACTTAGGACAACAGGTGAAGCTTCCCACTACTGGGAAGTCATCGCCCAGCCGAACCATCGAAATGGAACCACCGCACTCAGAACAGGAAAACCTGGTTTCTTCAATCGAAGTTCTCATATCGTCTTTCCTCAAATAATGCCATTAGGCTACTCTTGCGGTCGCAAAATGACAATTGCACCTAAGGTATATGACTAAAGCAACATCCTTGCACGCTCCTAGTGTTGCGGCTTAACCCCGGTGCGTATGGAGTAGCTCATGACTTTTCGAAGATGTGTCCGCGAAGACGTGTGCGGCGATCCCGAGACGATGGAGCCCCCAGGGTGCGGTGCGGGTTGCAATGACATCGGCCATCATCGCGCGGGCGACGTGGCTATCCGGCAGGCAGATCAGCCGCCGCTCATAGCTGTCGCCGGAGTTGTCTCCCGCCGGCTTGCCAGCGTTGCCGGGGAGGAAATGAAAGGGGAGCCAGCTTTGCGAGTTTTCGTCATTGTCGATCGCGTTGTGGATATCCTCGGGGGGATGGGCGGTCGCGCGACGCTGGTAGCGCATGCCATTGTCGAAGCACAAGAATATGGAGGTCTTGGCGTCGTCAACGTACTGCGCGGCATAGGCAATGGTGTTCGCCGAGGGGTGGTCGAACCCGGCGTAGCGGGCGACGGTGTAGGTAGTCGCGTGGTGGAAGTCGATTTGCATAGCCGTCTAAGTGTAATATAATGTGTAATATTACACCATATTGCCTCCCAACTGTCAAATTGCGTGTAATATTTGATTGAAGGTCGCAGGAAAATGGCCGTTACGACAGGTAGCGGGTTCTGACGAGAGGGGGATGCTTGACAACTACGACACCGGTGCTCGGTCAATGGCCCCGCGCACCCCTGGCATTGGTATTGGCGCAGGTTCGGTTTGACACGTTCCTGAATCTGAGCGAAGTCGCCGCGGTGTTCCGCGAGCGGATCGCAAAGGAATTTCCGCGGGTACAGACTGTGCAGCGGATGACCTGGCCCATCGGGGTGGCCGTCGGCGCCCCAGCGGACCCCCCCAAAGATCCCGTTGGCGCATATGTATTCGCCAACCCGGAAAATACCAAGAGCGTTCGGCTCGAGCTCAATGTACTGACTTATGCGGTTACCTCCTATGTGAAGTACGAGGGGCATTTCGAAGCGGAATTGAAAGAACTGGTCCTGGCTGTTTCCA
>Ga0172380_10008990_pt1 | contig 10751 bp, 10 predicted proteins | sample Leawe162metaG_FD_119747 | JGI IMG/M metagenome (GOLD analysis project Ga0172380, IMG submission 119747) | Leachate microbial communities from a municipal landfill in Southern Ontario, Canada - Leachate well 162 metaG | ecosystem: Engineered > Solid waste > Landfill > Unclassified | place...
CGCGCCATGAAGATTGCGCCGGCGCAGAAGCAGAGTCTTGAAGAAGCCCTCGAATACATCAAAGACGACGAGCTGGTCGAAGTAACGCCCAACCACGTCCGCCTCCGCAAACGCTACCTCACCGACAATGAGCGCAAACGAATGAAACGCTCCGCCGCGGACGAAGAATAAGATTTTTTCCGCACCTCTTGAGGTGCTTCTTTTTGAGGTACAAAAGCACTCTCGGTACTCCTCGGGCTCAATGTCTGAAACCCTTTTGCGTGGTTTTTCCAACCATTGCCGCTCCCTTCGGTCGCAGCCTCGCATTCGCGACGCCTCTCTCGCTGCGCCCGGGTGGAAAACGGGTCAATGCATAATCCAATAGGCGAGAAAAACAACGCCTGCCATAATAAGTAATCCAACCGCGAAGGCAGTCAGAAGGCACCCGGCATAACGGGCGTCGAGCTTGTAACCGATCTCCTGACTCAGTGTATCGCGGTAGGGATTGGGAACCGGACGATCCCGACGCCAGGGCCGTTTTTTTGAAACAGCCGCATTCATCGGCGCGCAATGTAGGGGTTTCCCTTTCGAAAATCAACCGATTTGATTTCGCGCCGCGAGCAGGACCTCTTTAAGCGGAATGTTATTGGCTTCGGCCAGCTTGCGGCAGTCGTCGAGTTCCGGCGTTACTGAACAAACAGTTCCGTTGGTTGAGCTGACTTTGACGCGCACATTTCCCCACGGCGTTTCGGCGGTTTCTTCGCGTCGGTCAAGCGCCGTGCGTTCGACCGGATAATTCCGGATGCCGATGGTCGTAGTTTCGGTGAAGATAATTTTTTCCACTTTTTCCTGAAGCGGCGCGGGCGCAAGCACGGAAAGCATAATCGCCGGACGGGTTTTCTTCATCTGAATCGGCGTCAGCCAGACATCCCGCGCCCCGGCTTTGAAAAGCTGTTCCATGACGTAATCAAAAACCTGCGGATTGCAATCGTCAATGTTGGTTTCAAATATCAGCAACTCCGGTTTCTCCAAACACTCGCTACGCTTAAGATCGCTGAGATTACAAAGTTTCTCTTCTTCACGCTCTTTGCGAACTTCTGTTTGAACTTCCCCGATTTCAATGCGCAGAACATTTGGAATCACCAGATCCCAGCCGCCCGCGCCGCAGGCGGTTTTTTCACTGATGAACCCGGCAGGCCGGTCGCCGAAGCTGTCACACAAGGTTGCGAGCAGCGCGGCGCCGGTCGGTGTAAGCAGTTCTTTTTCGATGCCGCCCTGTGTGTACGGTATGCCGCAAAGCAGTTCCGCCGTGGCGGGTGCGGGAATCGGCATTTCGCCGTGCGCACATTGCACAGTTCCGCAGCCAGTGCGCAGGTTTCCGGCAACAATTTTTTCGATGCCGAGCTGTTCGAGCCCAAAGACCGTTCCGACGATGTCGATGATGGCATCCACGGCACCGACTTCATGAAAATGGATTTTCTCGACCGTTGTGCCGTGCACCTTTGCTTCTGCTTCGGCGAGTTTGGTAAATACCTCAATGCTGCGCGTCTTCACCGTATCACTAAGCTCGGCAGCATTAATGATTTTAACGATATCCCCCAGATGCCGATGCGTCTGCTGTTCAGAGGGGTTGAGTTCCACATCAAAGTACGTTGCCTGAAGTCCCTGCTTCACAACTTTTTTGATTTTCAGTGTGTACCCGGAGACGGGAAGAGCGCTCACCATATTCCGAAATGCTTCTTCGGAAAGCCCCGCGTCAAGCAACACACCGATAAACATATTGCCACTGACACCCGAAAAACCACTTAAATACATCGTTTTCATCAGATTACCTCATCGAATTAATTATGCCGGCAAGACGGCCGGCACCGAAGCCGTTGTCAATATTCACCACCGCCACACCCGCAGCACAACTGTTGAGCATACCGAGCAGCGCGGCCAGCCCTTCAAAACTTGCGCCGTAGCCGATGCTCGTCGGCAGCGCGATCACCGGTTTGTTCACCAGCCCGCCGACAACACTGGCCAGTGCGCCCTCCATTCCGGCGGCCACAATAATGACGTTGGCACCGCGGATTTTTTCTTCCTGCGCGAAAAGGCGATGGAGGCCCGCCACGCCGACATCGAACACGCGCTCGACGCGGTGGCCCATCAGCTCCGCCGTCAGCGCTGCTTCTTCGGCAACAGGGATATCGCTCGTGCCGGCGGTAATGACCAGAATCGTGCGGTCTGGATCGGGCGTGAGCGTTTCTTTGCGAACGACAATCAGTTTCGCCATTTCGTGATATTCGGCTTCCGGCACCAATTTTTTAACGGCGGCAAACATTTCCCGGCTGGCGCGCGTAGCCAAAATATTGTGCGATCCTTCATTCATCTTTTGCACAATCTGGGCAATCTGTTCGATGGTTTTGCCTTCGCAAAAAACAGCTTCCGGTGCGCCGCAACGTTCTATGCGGTGGTTGTCGATCTTTGCGAACCCCATTTCTTCAAACAGATTCGGTTTCATATCATTTCTCCGCCGCACCCTTTACTAGATTCCGGAACGGCCCCGTTCCCTCCGGCGCTCAAAAAAATCAAAGACAGGACGCTTTTTTCGATCACGGTGCCAAAAGGGGGCTTTGTTACAATTCGCGCTACTGTTGCACTTGTTTTGACAGCCAATATTTGCACCGCAAATTCGGATTGATGTTCCCAGGGTCTGCTTTGGCTCCGGATCGTCCTGTTGCGGAGCCAGCGTCTTTGCAAAGACACAACTCATCTCTCTCAAAGTCGCACAAGGAAATAAACCTGTGGTATAAAATCGCAAGGAATACTCCGCTCAGAACCACTCCCCCGCCAACGCCCCAAAGTCTTCCCCATCCCGTGATGAAACCAATCAGATAAAGTATCACAAGTATCCCCGCCCAAATACCCATAAATTTCATATTACGCCTCATTGCGGATAAATAGTACTTACACCGCACACAAAGCCTATCTTCCTTTATATCAAGCCCTTCGGCTTTGGACAAAGGCATGTCCTTTGGACCAAGAATAGTAACGTTTCCTCCGTACGTGACCTTAAACCGCGTTCGACATTTTTTGCAATGCACCTTTGTTTCGCCGTCACTTGCCATACTTGCAATTACATCTGAATCGCAAACGGGGCAGCTGATCTTATGAGTAATAACGTGACGAGAGGACAAGGCTGCTTCTTCTTTTTCTTCCCGCCTCAGTTCTTCCCGTTCTTTCCGCAACAATTTCAGCTCTTTTTCAAGAAGAGTAATTCGATCTTCCATGTTTGCGCTCCTATGGGTTTTCTTTTTCCGTCTCCTATGAATTTTCTGTAGATCGTGTCGCCGCAGTAAAACCAGTTCTACGCATTCAAATATACAATAGGGTTGGCCTGTCCTCTTTGACCAAATACTTTAGCTGAAGTATGAAAATAGGGGCTGTTTCCAACAATATCTCCTTCGAAGTACACGCGTCCCCTGTCTTTTGTGTGTCGCAGGTCATCTTCAGGAACCATCCTGAAGACCTTCGGCTTAAAAACCCCGCGCACGATGCCGTGAGCTACCCCCAATACAAAATTACATTTTTCTGCTCGCTTGATGTCCATTCTCCAAGCCCAACGGGTCATTTCATAGACTTTTTCCAGCGGCATGTCCGGCGCATAGGTGTCATTAATTTTAATAAGAAGAAGAGGTTCTTCTGTTATTAACGGTTGGGCTCCGTAACGAATCTGTATCTCTTCTGCAGATTCCCGGCCCAATCCGTGCCCAGCTACGAGGTTACCGCCCTCAATTTTCAGATTCAAAATGTCAATCAAAGCAGCCTCTACCTCAAACGCTGTTTTGTCATCAAGGCCATGCCGAACAATATCGATACGAACCTCTTTTCCCGCATTTAAAATTGTGCGAATCGTGTCGAGCTTGACAGTCCCTCGCAAATTAGCCCGTGCTTCTTCGATGTGTTGGAAACATCTATTGTTATTTCCCTTCCCAACATAAAACGGAGCACCATCAAGACCTATCAGCGCATACACGTATGATTTGATTTCCCCGCATACTTTTGCGTCAAACATGTTTTTTCCTTGTGAGTAGTTGTTCTTCCAATTCTAACTGAACGAGGTCAATCCTCGCATTTAAGCATTTTCATTTACCTACATCCTGATTCAGGCTTCCCATCCGGTAGCCGCGCAAATCCAGCGCGACGTGATGGAAGCCCAGTTCCCGCAATCGGTCGTCGATTTTACGCGCGATTTCCGGCACCGCGAGCCTGGAAATATATTCCGGTTCCACCTCGATGCGCGCCAGCGAGCCGTGGTGGCGGACGCGCAACTGTCCTTCACATAGCGGACGGATAAATTTTTCGGCTTCCTCAACCTGTTTAAGCCGTTCGGGCGTCAGCGGCAGTCCGTATTCAATACGCGAAGCAAGGCAGGCGGTGGACGGTTTGCCGGCGGTCGGAAGTTTCCAATGTTTGGAAACTTCACGGATTTCCGCTTTGGTTAAGCCGGCTTCTTTGAGCGGACTGCGCACGGAGGGAAGTTCCGCGATGGCGCGGCTTCCCGGGCGGTAATCGGAATCGTCATCGACGTTGCTGCCTTCAACAATCCAGTTGAATCCGCGTGCGGCGGCCCATTCGACCAGCGCGCTGAAACGTATTTTTTTGCAGTGATAACAACGCTGGGCGGAATTGGACGTAAACGCTTGGTCGTCAAATTCGTTGGTTTCGAGCAGAATATGCGTTGTACCGATTTGTTTTCCGAGCGCGAGCGCTTCGGCTTTTTCATCGTCGGTCAATGTGGCGGAAACGGCGGTGACGGCCAGGACGTTTTCTGTACCGAGCGCACGTACAGCGGCTGCCAGCAGAAAGGTGCTGTCCACGCCGCCGGAAAAAGCAACGACCACGCGCCCAAGGCCGCTTAACCCTTCGTTTAATTTCTCAAGTTTAGCTTCGATTTTCACTTCTAAATCCTAATGACGAAATACCCAAAGAATGACTAATGTCCCAAGTCCTAATCTTCGTCATTTGTTTATTCGGTCTTTTTTCGGGGTTGGGTATTTCGGATTTCAGTCTTCCCGCAGGGGACGGCGAAGAGCCTTTTTTTCGGACTGCTTATGTTTGCCTTCGAGCATTTTATTTTTTGCGCGGCGCGAGCGGCGGCGTTTCTGCCGGCGGACTTTTTCCTGCTCCTGTTTTCTCCTGCTTTTGATGCCGAGAATTTTTTCTTCAAGTTTGTCACAAAGATCACGGCGGGCAAAAAAGCGGTTGGATCCCTGTAGGCGGGAGGATTGGCACTTAATTTCAATGCCAGAGGGGGCGTGGCGAAGCTGGACACAGGAAGAGGTCTTGTTGATCTTCTGTCCGCCGGAGCCGGAGCCGCGGATAAAGTTTTCCGACAACTCCTCTTCACGAATGCCCAGTTTGGCCATCCGTTCGTAAAGCTTCTCCCATTTTTCCTGCGTGATCACGGCTGGATGTAACCACAAAGGAGGAGGAATCGGAAAAGAAAAGTGGAGCGGGTGAACGGATTCGAACCGTCGACAATCACGTTGGCAACGTGATGCTCTACCAACTGAGCTACACCCGCGTTAGAAGGTCGGTGATTATGCGAATTCGGAAAACCAATGCAAGCCGGAATCGGCAGAAAGTTGAAATCTAAGGATTAATTCCAGTTTTCCAGCTTCAAATTTGGATTTACATCTTCCGGCGGTTCGAACGGGTTTCCAGCCGACCATTTAATGTAAGCCGCTCCAGCGATCATCGCGGCATTGTCGGTGCATAGTTTTGGCGAGGAAAGGCGCAGCGGAATGCCGCATTTTTCTGAAAGACGACCCAGTTTTTCGCGTAGAACTTTATTCATCGATACCCCGCCGGCACAGGCGAATGAAGCGCAGTCGTACTGCTCCAAGGCGCGTTCGATGCGTACAGCCAGCGCATCCGCGACAGCTTCTTGGTAGCTGGCGATCAGATCCCGTTTGGCCGTTTCATCCTTCAGGATATCGGGGTGGTTTTGTACGTAATAGAGCAGCGCTGTTTTCAGTCCGCTGAAACTGAAGCAGAGTTTGCGGTCAAAATCATATTTCCACTCACCGCCGACGTTATCGAGGCCGCGCGGAAAACGGACGGCCTGCGGATTACCTCCCTCGGCGGTTCGCTGAATCACCGGGCCGCCGGGATAGCCGAGGCCGAGCAGCAGCGCGCCTTTGTCGAGCGCTTCGCCTGCCGCGTCGTCAATCGTCTGCCCGACGATTTCATAACGGCCGGGCGCCGTCATATAAACCAGCTTGGTGTCGCCGCCGGAAACGAGCAGCACCATCATCGGGAATGCGCCGTCGAGTTCAGGCGGATTTTCGCCCAGAAAAACCGAATAGATGTGGCCCTCGTGGTGGTGTACGCCGGCGAATGGAATCTTCAGCCGCTGACTGAGCGCACGTGCGGCGGAATAGCCGATCAAAAGCGAGCTGGCGAGTCCGGGGCCGTACGTCACCGCAATACTGCCGAGCTGGTCATAGGTACAGTTTGCATCCTGCAGAGCCTCTTCAATGATGCCCGGCAGCTTCTTGACATGATCGCGCGAGGCGATTTCCGGCACGACACCGCCGTAGGGCGCATGTTTGGCAATCTGTGAATAAATGATGTTTGAGCGCACTGCGCCGTCAACCAGCACAGCCGCCGCGGTTTCATCGCAAGAGGTTTCAATGCCGAGTAAAATCACTTCATCCATTCCTGCTGGATCAGCATGCCTTTGAGTGTACCGATGGCATAATCGAGCTGAACATCGCGGATATCAGATTCAACCGGCAGGTCTTTATCAATTTCTCCGTCCTTTTGCGCCTGTTTCAGGCGGATGTTGAAAAGATCTTCGGGATTCATTTCAACCTTCACGTCCGGTTCAATACCGTGATCCTGAATAATGCGTTCGCTTGGCGTATAATATTTGGCTGTAGTCAGCTTAATGGCGGCGCCGTCTTCCAGCGGCAGCACGCTCTGTACGCAGCCCTTGCCAAATGTTTTTTCACCGACCAGCACAGCGCGCTTATGATCCTGCAGCGCGCCGGAAACAATTTCCGATGCACTGGCGCTTCCGCCGTTCACCAGAATAACGACCGGGAATCCGGTATGATGAGTGTTTCCGGATGATTTAAAGCGCTGATCCGCCGCTTCTCCGGCCCGGCCTTTGGTGAAAACAATCAGATCTCCGCGCGGCAGAAAAAGTTCTGCTACGCCGGCGGCGGCAGTCAGCAGTCCTCCGGGATTGCCGCGCAGGTCAAGAATCAGAGCACGCATGTTTTGGTCAACCAGCTTTTGCAACTCGGTTTTTAAATTTTCAGCGGTTGGTTCGCTGAACTGAGTAAGGCGGATATAACCAATATGGTCTTCGAGCAGTTTCGCGTCTTTTACGCTGGCCACCTCAATATTTTCCCTTGTGATGGCGTGCTCTTTAATTTCGTGCGTTGAGGGGCGGACAGCCTTTAGTTTTACATCGGTTCCTGCGTCGCCGCGCATCATCTTAACGGCATCAGAAAGCGACATCTCCCGTGTTTCTTTGCCGTCGATTTCAGTGATCACATCGCCGGACAGAATCCCGGCACGGAACGCCGGCGTATCTTCCATCGGAGAAACGACGGTCAACAGGCCGGCCTTCATACTGATCACCAGCCCGACGCCGCTGAAGTGACCCTCCGTGTCATCCTTCATATCCTGATAGGACTCATCGTCCATAAACTGGCTGTAGGGGTCGAGATCCTGAAGCATGCCGGTCATGGCGTGGCGGATCAGCGAATCATAGCCCGCCTCGTTGGTGTCCACATAACTGCGGTGAACCTCTTCCAATACTTTGGTGAACAGCGCAATCGCCTCATAGGCGTTGGTATAAGATTCCGCCGCGCGCGGCGCGGCGATGAACGCGAAGAGTCCCAGCAAAAAAACAGCAGTCTTGGCCTTCATAACAGTTCTCCTAAAAATCCCCACAAGCCTAGCTGAAAAGTTCCATAGATTGGAAACTTTTCTTCCAAACATTGGAAAATCAGCCGACCAGCCGATTGAGCTTCTTGAGCGTGAGGTTTTCGAGTGAATCAACAATCGCGTCGGCTTGGGTGAGCGTTTCTGCCGGATAGCTGTTGGTGACGGAGAGAACCTTTAACCCTGCGCCTTTGGCCGAATAAATTCCTGCTGGTGTATCTTCAATCGCTAATCCGCTGATTACGCCAAGTTTCTGCATCGCCAGTTTGTACGGCGCGGGGTCGGGTTTGCTGATATGCGTATCGTCGGCGGTGACGATGGTATCAAAGGCTTTTTCAATACCGAGTTTTCCAAGGATTGGAAAAATATCGGTTCGCAGTGCGCCGGAGCAGATGGCGAGTGGAATGTTTCCCGACAGATGTTTGATCAGCTCAACCGCGCCGGGCAGGGCGGCGGCTCCGTCGGATTCCAGAAGTTCCTGAAACGCGGCGGCTTTCTTTCCGATCAGGCCAGCCAGTTCATTTGTTCCAGACTTTGGAAAAATGTGGCGGAAGGCATCGCGGTCATCGAAGCCGATGATGTCTTTGATGTAGTCGTTCCACGCAATGGCTTTGCCGAGCGGTTCAAGCACTTTGTTGAATGCCGCCCAGTGCAATCGTTCGGAGTCCACGATGATACCGTCGAAATCAAATATTACTGCTGAAATCATTTAGGGAGTTTAACCACGAATGAACACGAATGAACACGAATTTTTAGACCGGATGAGAAGGAGAAGGTTTTGCCACAAAAGATCGCATAGAACTCAAGGAGTCCTTTTGTGTTCCTTGTGCTCTCTCGTGGCAAAAAATTAGCGTCTATTGGCATTCATTCGCGGAAGTTTGCTGCCGGTCGACTTTTGACCTTCAGACTTTGGACTCTTATTGATTGTCGAGATAATCACCAGCATCGAGTTCCTGAAGAACTTTCTGTTCGGTGTATTCGTCGGCAAGGCGGGCGAGTTTGCTGTGTTTAAGCCAGAAAAAAGGTTTTTTCTGCGCGCCGGCAATGGCTTTGCAGTGCTTGGCGATTTTGTCGAAAGTCATAACAGTTTCACTGAGGTAGATACCGAGCAGCGGCGGCAGGTTGTTGCGTCCGACCTGTCCGGTGATGAGGTCTTTGGCTGCGGCGCTTTTTTGTACATACTCGGCGCGGGCGGCAAGAATCTGTTCGGCAAAGGTTTCGTAGTTTTCGTGTTCGGGGTCGAGCGAGATGCTGAGATTGCCGAGGATGACACCGATTTGCGCATAAAGCGCTTCGATCTGCTCCCGGCAGGTGTGGAAGAATCGGTGGCCTTCGTAAGGCCGCAGTTTCGCATTGAGATTACAGAGCACCTTCACGTGATCGCCGATGCGCTCGATTTCCACAATGCAGCGGTCGAGATGCTGAACCAGCACTGCCTGCCGGCGCGAGAGAAAGCGCGAGGTAATGCGTGCGAGATAATCCCGGAAGGCCAGCTTGACAGCATCAATTGTTTTTTCGTTCTGGAAGACTGCTCGCCCAACCCGTGAATCCGGCGCATCGAGCAATGTTCTGTCAAGCTGCAGGCTTTCACGGCAGATATTGACGGTTCGCTGCAGTTCGCGCATGGCGGCGTGCAACGCCTGTTCGGGCGTTGGAATGAACGTTTCGTCTAGGAAACTCGGTTGCGGTGCGGCTTTCTTTGATGGTATGAGGCGGCGAACCAAAGCGGCGTGCAATGATACAAACGGGAGCACAATAAACGCAGTCAGTATCATTTTAATCATGTTCGCGTTGGCGGTCTGATGAACGAGGTCGCCGGGCAGTAGCGGAATCCAGCGGTAGAAGAGCGGCGCGGCCAGCGCGGCGAGAACTCCTCCGAAAAGATTGAAGAGCAGATGCGAGATTGCACTGCGGCGTGCGTCGATGTTGGTGCCAATACTTCCAGCCAGTGCAGCAACACAGGTGCCGATATTCGCTCCGATAATGATTGGAAAGACATCGGGCAGGTCGGTGATGACGCCCGCCTGAATGAGCGCAAAGCTCATGCCGATTGTCGCTCCGCTGTGGATGACGGCCGAGACGGCGGTGGCGAGCAGAATGCCGCGCAGCATGCCGCCGGGAGTTGTGCCATTGATTTGTTCGAAAAGCGGAACCAAAGCGTCCCGGTGGGATGCAATCGCTGCGCTCATGGTGGACATGCCGAGAAAGAGCAATCCGAACCCAAGCAGTGCCAGCCCGGCCTGTTTGATTTGTATTTTTGGTGCAGCGAGGTTCAGGAAAGCGCCGAGTGTGATCGCGACAAAACAATAGTCAGTCAGCTTAAACGAAATGAGCTGCATCGAAAGCGTGGTGCCGATATTAGCGCCAAGCATGACGGGAACGGATTCGGTCAGCGTCATTAGGCCGGCATTGATGAAGCCGACGAGCATGACAGTGGCCGCGCTGCTTTGAACGAGAGTTCCTATGACAGCTCCAAAACCGAGGCCGGTCCCCCGATTATGAGTGGCGCGGGCGAGAATGCGGCGCAGGCTGTCACCCGCGCAACGCTTCAATCCGTCGGTCAAACTGTTCATGCCGAAGATGAACAGAGCCAGTCCGCCGAGCACAGAAAAAATTTCCATACAGCCTCTTATGTTGTTAGCCAGACGGTTTGGTAAGGATCCAATGAAATTTTCTTGTTGGCGCCGTTATAGCGCATTCCGCTGAGCAGATCGGTGCAGGGCGAGGCGCTGTTGAATTCGGGAACCCGTTCGTCGAGGCGGAGCTCTTTCCGAACGTTGGAAAAATTGCTGATACAGATGGCGGTGCCATTCGCCGCCGTACGCACA
>Ga0172380_10008991_pt1 | contig 10751 bp, 9 predicted proteins | sample Leawe162metaG_FD_119747 | JGI IMG/M metagenome (GOLD analysis project Ga0172380, IMG submission 119747) | Leachate microbial communities from a municipal landfill in Southern Ontario, Canada - Leachate well 162 metaG | ecosystem: Engineered > Solid waste > Landfill > Unclassified | place...
TACCAGCCTGGGTTTGCGTTGCATGATCAGCGCACTGTTGGGAACGAAACCGAGCGCTTTTTCGTAGAGCGCGAACTGCTCCTGCAACTCCGGCGCGTAATCCCGAGGCAGGGGTGCGAGCCGCGGCAGGGGTTTGACTGCTTGGACCATAGTGATTTCTCCTAAGGGAATGGGCATGTGATCAACATGACAGGACTTGCTCTAGGCACGTGATTACAATCAGACTGCGCCAGTATATTCGCCGCGCGCCGGGTAGTCCTTGGCAATTGCGAAGTCAATCGCGGCCAGCAGGTCTTGAAATTGCGGCCGGGCGAACGGCATGGTCTGCACCGCGCCGTAATAAAGCGTGCCGTCGGGGCGCACGATGAACACGCCCGGCTCGCTGAACAAGGCGGGCTCTTCGATGCCGATTGACGTCATGCCGCGCGAAGCGCTGATGTAGAGGCCCCACTGGCGTGCGCTCTTCAGGCTCAGGCCGTAGGCGAACTTGAGTGCGCCGGCTTTGACCTTTTCGGACATATTCCGAGCGCGCTCTTCATTGTCGCTGCTAACGGCAATGACCTGAACCCCGCGTGCTGCAAACTCCGGCGCGAGACGCTCAAGCTCAAGCAAGTACTTGGCGCAAATCGGGCAATGAAGGCCGCGATAGAAAACGATCAGGTCAAAGCGTTCGCCTGGCGTCGCGCCGAGGACGAAGCGGCCGCCCGTGGCCAGGGGGAGATCGAGGGCCGGGACGGGATGTCGCGGCATCAGGGCTTGTACGGTCATGGACAGATCCTTTGTGAGGGCAACGGCCAGCGACGGCTGGCGGCAAACAATTTTGAGCCCTGCGAAGCTCGACCGGCGCCGGGAAAATTGACTGGTCAGGCGGATTGTGCTGTACTTTAAGCAACCGTAAGTTCACTTAAGTTAGCTATTCGTTCAATATGACCAGCCCAATTCGGCTAGATCGCCTGTCGGCCCTCCTGGAAGGGGTCGCCCCGAGAGTCACGGTGCTGCAAACCGAGATCGGGACTTCCTCAGTCACCTTCGGGCCATCGTCGCGGCAACTCTTGCATCTGTATCTGGTCGCCCAGGGTCAGGCGAGCCTGAGCATTCCGCATGCAACTTGCCTGACCATCAATGCGCCCGCCATCGTAGTTTGCCGTGCCGACACGGCCCATTCTCTGGCGACCGTGTCCGGCGGGCCGTTTGAGGGGCTGTTGTGTGCAAAGGCGTTCTTGGACGGCCCGGTTGCCCCCTTGCTCCTTCGCGAATTCACGCAGCCGCTCGTGGTTGCTCTTGATCAGGCGGGCGCATCGCTGAATCACGTCATGCATCTGATAGAAGCGGAACTCCTGGAGCCGCGGTGCGGCCAGCCGGCGCTCCTGGAGCGGGCGGGGGAGATACTCTTCATAGGCCTGCTGCGTCACTTGGTTGCGCATCCGCGGGCATCGAGCGGCCTGTTCAACGGGCTTGAAGATCCCCGCATCGCCCGCGCGCTGGTGGCGATGCACACCGCGCCGCAGGAGAATTGGACGCTGGACAAACTGGCCGGAGAAGCGGGAATGTCCCGGACCTCGTTCGCAGTCAAGTTCCGGGCAATCGTGAATTACCCGCCGGGAAAGTATTTGACGCAGCTTCGTCTGTCGATCGCTCTTCGGGCCGTGCAGTCGGGTCTCGGCCTGAAGCGGGCAGCACGAGACTCCGGATACGCGAGCCCTACGACACTCTCACGCGCCCTGTCGCGCGAGGCGCGTAGTCATGCCATCGAAGAGTGACCTTAGCCGGCGTTCCTGGCGAGCATCTGCGGGATCAGCTCCTCCACCAGATGGGTGTTCACCCGGCCGGCGGCAAACTCGGGATGGCTGATCATGAAGTGCTGAAAGGCCACGGTCGTGTTGATGCCCGAGATCTTGAACACCTCCAGCGCCCGCACCATCCTATCCACCGCTTCCTCCCGGTTCGTGCCATAGACAATCAGCTTGCCGAGCATGGAATCGTAGAACATCGGCACCGTATATCCTTTATAGCAGTGGCTATCGAGGCGGATGTTCGGTCCCTCCGGCGGCTGCCATTCCGTGATCAGGCCGGGACTCGGGCGGAATCCTTCTTCAGGCAGTTCGGCATTGATGCGACATTCGATGGCGTGGCCGCGGAAATTCACGTCTGACTGGGAGAAGCGCAGAACTTCTCCCCGGGCGATGCGGAGCTGTTCCTGGACGAGGTCGATGCCCGTGATCATTTCCGTGACCGGATGCTCGACCTGAATCCGGGTGTTCATCTCCAGGAAGAAGAAAGCGCCGGCGTCCTCGTCAACGATGAACTCCACGGTCCCGGCGTTTTCGTAACCGAAACCCTTGGCCAGGGTTACCGCGGCCTGGCGGATCTCGTCGCGCAGCAGTTCCGAGATGGCAGGCGCCGGCGCCTCTTCCACCAGCTTCTGATGGCGGCGCTGCATCGAGCAGTCGCGTTCCCCGAGGTGGATGACATTGCCGTGGCTATCGCCGAGAACCTGGACCTCGATATGCCGGGCATTGGCAATGTAGCGCTCGAGATAAAGCGTGTCGTCGCCGAAAGCCGCGCGTGCCTCGGCCGAAGCGGAGGCAAACATCTGGCGCATCTCCTTGCCGTCCCGGACGATCTTCATGCCGCGGCCGCCGCCGCCTGCCGCCGCCTTCATCATCAGCGGCAGACCGACCTTTTCCGCGATCGCCACCGCCTCCTCGAAGGAATGGACCTTCTCGGAGCCGGGAAGTGTCGGCAAGCCATACTGGCGGGCGAGGATGCGCGCCTGGATCTTGTTACCCATCTGGTAGATCTGTTCCGGCTTGGGCCCGATGAATTTTATGCCCTCTGCGGCACAGGCTTCGGCCAATTCGGAGGACTCGGCCAGGAAACCATAGCCGGGATGGAGCGCGTCGCACTCGGCCCCGAGGGCCGCGGCGATGACGGCATTCCGGTTGAGGTAACTTTCCGTGGCGCTGGCCGGACCGATACAGATGCTGCGGTCCGCCAGTCGGGCCGGCAAGCTGTCCCGGTCGGCCTGGGATACCGCGAGCACGGTCTCGATTCTCAGCGCCTGGCAGGCGCGGATGATGCGGACGGCGATTTCGCCGCGATTGGCGATGAGAACGCGGTTTACTGTCATGGGTGAGAACCCTTGGTGGGCCGAATCCTGAACAGGACCTGGCCATACTCGATGAACTGGGCATCCTGCACGCAAATCTCCGTGACGACACCACTCACTCCTGCCCGGACGGCGTTGAATACCTTCATGACCTCGATCAGGCCTACGCTGGCATCCGCATCAACCGTGGCGCCGAGGGACACGAAGGCGGCGGCACCAGGTTCGGGTTTGGCATAGAAGCGCCCCATGATGGGGGCGACGACGGCGATGGTGCCATCCTGGTCTGGGGATTCGCTCTTCGTCGCCGGGACGGCCGCGGCAGGCGCGGCTAGCGCGACAGAAACGGGGGCTGCCGCCACGGCCGCCACGGCCGGCGCGACCTGCGCCACGGCGCTGCCGGCCGGCACAGGTGCATTGCCCTTGCCTATGGTCAGCTTCATGTCTCCCAATTCCAACTGCAGGAAGTCGAAAGTGGATTGCTCCAGCGTATCGACGAGGGAGGTAATCTGACGGACTTCATTTTCGCTCAACAGATCAAATGCGTTGCTCATGCAAGTTCCTTCCGTGGTAGATCAGGGTAAAGAATGGTTTTGTACAACCAGCGAGTCGCTGCCTCGCTGGACATGGATATAGCGCACACTCTTGCGCTTGCCGAGTTCCTGGACCAGGGTCTGCAAGGGCATGGCGGCACTGAAATACTGCTTAGGCGACCCGGCGCCGTGCATCGCTTCGATTTCCTGGGTGCCTTTCATGATGAAGCGGAGAAGCAACTCCTCATCCGGGACGGCCGACCCGCCAAGGCTGTCCCTGATTTCCGCGAGCGTGAAGTCGCGTTTTTGCCGCGCCGCCAGTTCCTTGAGCTCCCTGGCCCTGGGCATGCCGAGGAGCTTGTCCTTCAGGTTCTGGTCCATCCAGGGATAACCGGAGTCCTCGCTATAGACGCCCTGGGCGAACATGATGATTTCATCGGTGACCAGCTTGTATCGTTCCCCGGAGGTGACGTTGAGTGCGGACTGGGATACGACGAATTGCGAGTGCGGCGTGATCATGATCGGGTAGCCGAGATCCTTGCGGACCTGGACGGCTTCATCCATCACATCGTTCAAGCGATCCAGCATGCCCATTTCGGAGAGCTGGAATTTGAGGTTGGAGATCACCCCGCCCGGTATCTGATGGATGTACTGACCGTAATCGTATTCCAGGGGTACGCCTATCGGCATCTTTTCCTGAAGGGCGATCGCCGTCAGCCGCTCCGAGGCGCGACGCAGAGGCAGCTCATCGATCTGCGGAGAAAATCCCATGAGCCTGGCATTGTTCGCCACATTGAACAGCGAGGGCTGCGAGGCGCCATTGGCGAGAGGCGGTATCGCGGTATGCAGGACCCGAACGCCCAGCTTCAGCGCCTCCAAATAGACCAGGGGGGCCAGTCCGGTGGTGCAGTGCGAATGCAGTTCCACCGGAATCCCGCCGGCATTCTCCATGATCACGGGCAGCAGGGTGCGGAGCCGATCGAGGGTCAGCAGACCACCCTGGTCTTTGAGGTAGAAGGTGTCCGGTTTGAAGGGCACGAGATCTCGTGTCGTTTGCGCGTAGTACTCGTCGGTATGACGAGGGGAAATGGAATAGGAGATGGCGAGGGAAACCTGCAGGCCCAGGCTCCTGAAAAACGGGATGATCCAGGGGAAGGCGCGTTTGATTTGTCCCAGGGTGTTGGATGTCAGCTGGACGCGGTTCAATGCCCCCGTCTCGACCAGGCGCTTGAAGAAAAGCTCCAGGATGGCCCGCGGCGGCGGCGCTTCGAAGGGGGCAAAGAAGGCGCCCGACATGCAGGTTTTCACTGTGTTAGGCATTTTCCTGCCCACCAGCCGCGACATTTCCCAGGGGTTTTCCTTCAAATCACGGACGAACTTCTTTACGAAGATTCCCGTGACCGGGACCTCGATGGCGTCGAATCCGGCCTGGTCCAGGGATTCGGCGACCGCCGCCATCATGCCGGTGCGCAACCCCAAGGCCCACAGGCTTTGCGAGCCATCGCGCAAGGTGGTGTCTATAAAGCGTACATCCATGTCCAGCCGACCCCCGTGAAAATGTGCGTCCTATCGCTTGGCGAGCAAAACGCCTTGCCTGTCCGTCGCGATGGGCTTAACGGTCATACCTATGATCATATTCGCAAACTATATCATGGCTTAGAAAGCGATAGTTGGGCATTGAATATTCCCGTATCGTCGCCATCTAGCGCTGCAGAAATATCTCATGGAGCATCGAGCATGCTGATCAACTGGATTAAGACAGGTGTCCTGATGGCCGCGATCATGGCCTTGTTCGGCGCCCTGGGCGGCATGCTCGGCGGCAGCCAGGGCATGCTCCTGGCGCTCCTCCTGGGCGGCGCGATGAATATCTTTTCCTACTGGTTCTCGGACCAGATGGTTCTCAAGATGTACCAGGCGCAGGAAGTGGACGAAGCCTCTTCCCCTTATCTCTACCGCATCGTAGCCGACTTGGCCGGCCGTGCCGGCCTGCCCATGCCGCGTGTCTATATCATCGACGAGGCCCAGCCCAATGCCTTCGCCACTGGCCGCAACCCGGAGCATGCCGCCGTCGCGGCCACCAGCGGCATCCTGCAACTGTTGTCGGCGCGCGAATTGCGCGGCGTCATGGCGCACGAACTGGCCCATGTCCAACATCGCGACATCCTGATAGCGACGATTTCCGCGACCATGGCCGGCGCCATCTCGGCCCTGGCCAATTTCGCGATGTTCTTCGGCGCACGCGATTCAGAGGGCCGGCGCAACCCCGTCGCAGGCATACTCGTCGCCATTCTCGCGCCGCTGGCGGCCGGCCTGATCCAGATGGCCATCTCGCGCGCCAGAGAGTTCGAGGCCGACCGCGGTGGTGCCGGAATCTCCGGCGACCCTGGGGCGCTCGCCGATGCCCTGGCCAAGATGGACGCCTATTCGCGGGGGATTCCCATGGCTGCGGCCGAGGCGCACCCGGAGACGGCGCAGATGATGATTGTCAATCCGCTTTCCGGCGGCGGCATCGCCGGCCTGTTTTCCACCCATCCGGCGACCGGGGAGCGCATCGCCCGACTGCGTGCGATGATCCAGTAACAGGAAGGGGTCGGCCGCAAGGGCGCTTCCTTCGCACCGGCACTGTCTGCTACGATGCTGGCGAACCCGATGCCAGCCGACACCATTCCCCCCGATTCCCTTGCCTACGCGCTCGGCCTTGCCAGCGATGCCGTCGCCGCCGTCATTGCCGGACGCAACCTCGACACGGCCCTGGCGGACTGTTGGCGAAGCCATCCTGCGCTCACCCCGGCAAGCCGCGGCGCGGTGCAGGACTTGGCCTATGGCGCGCTGCGCCGTTATGGCCGCGGCGATTTTCTGCTCGGCCGCCTGTTGCGCGAAGCGCTTCCGGAAATACGGCTGCGCGCCTTGCTGTTGGCGGCGCTCTACCGTCTCGCCATGCGCCCCGAGGATGCCCATACCACCGTAGACCAGGCGGTGGCGGCTGCCGGCGGTATCGCCCGCGGCCGTTTCAAGGCACTGGTCAATGGCGTGCTGCGTAATTATCTGCGCCAGCGCGAACCGCTCGAAGCGGCCGCCGACGCCGACGAGACCGCCCGCTATCAGCATCCCCGCTGGTGGATCGCAGCGTTGCGCAAGAACTACCCGTCGGACTGGGAAAGCATCCTGGCCGTCGGCAACACCCGACCGCCGATGACGCTGCGGATCAACCGCCGCCGCAGTGATGCTGCGACAAGTCTCGCCAGCCTTCGCGAATCGGGCATTGCCGGACGCGCCCTGGACGACACGGCTATCCTGCTCGACAAGCCGCAGCCGGTGGATAGGATTCCGGGTTTCGCCGAGGGTCGGCTGTCGGTACAGGATGGGGGGGCGCAGCGCGCCGCACCTCTTCTCGCGGCACAGGACGGCATGCGCGTGCTCGATGCCTGCGCTGCCCCCGGAGGCAAGAGTGCGCATCTGCTGGAACTGGCCGATGTCGAGCTGCTCGCCCTCGATGCCGATGCCGGCCGCGCCGCGCGCATCACCGAAAATCTCGACCGCCTCGGACTGCAAGGAGAAGTCAGGGCAGCGGACTGCCGGACACTCGATGCCTGGTGGGATGGCCGTCCGTTCCAGCGCATTCTCGCCGACGTGCCCTGTACGGCCTCGGGTGTGGTGCGGCGCCACCCCGACATCAAGTGGCTGCGCCGCGAATCCGACATTGCCGGCTTTGCCCGCAGCCAGGCTGAAATCATCGATGCGCTGTGGCGCGTTCTTGCTCCGGGTGGCAGAATGCTCTATTGCACCTGCTCGCTGTTTCCCCAGGAAAATGCGTTGCAGCTGGCCGCGTTCGCATCCCGTCACGGCGACGCGGAAAGGCTGGTCACAGGGGAGGATTCGCTCGATTTTCAGCTCGCGCCGCAAGCGGAACATGACGGCTTCTACTATGCTTTGCTGCAGAAGCGCGCCTGACAGCGCGCCGTGTCCTTTGCTGCGCCATCTGCTGCGCTGGCTGCTGGCGTTGGCCATGGCGAGTCTCGTCGAAATGGCCCATGCCGGCATGATCGAGCCGATCAACGCGGCATTGACCGCCGGCGACGACAGCTACCTGCTTTCCGCCGAGTTTCAGGTCGATCTCGGCGCCAATCTCGAGGAAGCGGTGTCCCGCGGGGTGCCGCTCTACTTCATGCTCGAATTCGATTTTACCCGCAGCCGCTGGTACTGGGCCAATGAGCATATCGCCGGGAAGACGATCAACTATCGTCTCTCCTACGCGGCACTGACGCGCCAGTATCGCCTTTCCCGGGGCGGCCTGCATCAGAACTTCGCCACCCTGGAAGAGGCGCTGCGCGTGATGGGACGAGTCGCCGCCCTGCCGGTCGTTGACAAGAGTGTGGTCAAGGCCGGCGACGTCTATCAGGCAGCGCTGCGCCTGTCGCTCGATCGCCAGCAGTTGCCGAAGCCTTTTCAGGTCGATGCCATCGTCAATGCGGACTGGCAGGTCGAAGCCAAAACGCTGCGCTGGCAATTCACGCCCGGCACGGGGGGGCATACGTCGAAATGAGAATCTTCGCCGTCATTGCCGCCGCGGTCGCGGCAATCCTGCTGTTTTTGCTGGCATCGGCGAGCGCCAATACGGCGTTGTTCGCCCGCCATTATCCGTTGCTCCTGGGCCTCAACGCCGTGGTTGCGATGGTCCTGCTCGGTTTGGTGATGGTGCAGTTGCGCGCGCTTTGGCGCGAATATCGCCTGGGCGTGTTCGGCTCGCGCCTGAAGTCGCGCCTGCTCCTGATGCTGGTGCTGATGGCGGTGCTGCCTGGCGCACTGGTCTATGGCGTGTCGCTGCAGTTCGCTGTGAACAGCATCGAATCGTGGTTCGATGTCCGCGTCGAGTCGGCCCTGGAAGGCGGCCTTGACCTCGGCCGCAGCGTACTCGACAGCCTGCTCGCCGAACTGACGCAAAAGGCGCGCGGCATGGCGCTTGATCTTGGCGATCCGGGAGCGGCTCGCCCGGCCGTGTTGAACCGCCTGCGCGAGCAAGCGGGGGTGCAGACTGCGACTTTGCTGTCGGCGAACGGCCAGGTGCTCTCCACCAGTTCGAGCGATCTCGGCAATCTCATGCCCGACATTCCCAGCGCCATGCAATTGCGCCAGGCCCGCCAAGGACGGGGGCTCTCCTTGATCGAGGGCGACGCCACGACCGGCCTGACCCTGCGGGTCATGGTACCGGTCACGGGTAATGCCTTGTCGGTGGAGACGCGCGTGCTGCAGCTCACCCAGACGGTCGCATCGACCATTGCGAGAAGTGCCGAAAGCGTGGAGGCCGCCCAGCGCGATTATCAGGAATTGTCGCTGGGCCGGCAGGGTTTGAAGCGCATCTACACCCTGACGCTGACATTGACGCTGCTCTTGGCGCTTTTTGCGGCGATCGCCCTGGCCTTCTTCCTGACGCGGCGGCTGGCCGCACCTTTGTTGATCCTGGCAGAAGGCACGCAGGCGGTCGCGGCCGGAGACTTCTCGCCGCGCGCGGCATTGGAAACCCAGGACGAACTGGGGATATTGACGCAATCGTTCAACCGCATGACCCGCCAACTCGATGAGGCAAGACGCGAGGCCGAGCGCCATCGCAGTGAGCTGGAAAAGGCGCGCGCCTACCTCGAGAGCGTCCTGGCCAATCTGTCAGCGGGAGTGCTGGCTTTTGACCACGATTTCCTGTTGCGCGCCGCGAACCGGGGTGCGCATGCCATACTCGGAGACGACCTGACAATCATGAAGGGGCTGCCTCTCGCCCAATGGTCGGGTCACGAAGCGTTCAAGGCAGCCATACGCGACGGATTCGAAAGTGCCGGCGAATGGCAGCGGCAGGTCGACATCGAGCGCCTCGGCGCCCCGCCGCAGGTCTTGCTGCTGCGCGGCTCGATATTGCCCGAGGTGGGTGGCGGCGGCCTCGTGGTGGTGTTCGATGACATCACCTACCTGATTGCCGCACAACGCACGGCCGCCTGGGGAGAGGTGGCACGGCGGCTGGCGCACGAGATCAAGAACCCGCTGACGCCGATCCAGCTTTCCGCCGAGCGCCTGCAGCACAAGCTGGCCGACAAGCTCGACCCGGCCTCGGCAGAGTTGCTCGCGCGCGCGACCCAGACCATCGTCAATCAGGTCGAGGCGATGAAGGCCATGGTCAATGATTTCCGCGATTACGCGCGGACGCCGCCGGCGCAATTGCATCCTCTCGACCTCAACAAATTGGTCAAGGAGGTGCTCGATCTCTACGAGACCTCGCGTGTCAAGGTTGCAGCCGAGCTCTCGCCCGGCCTGCCTCTCGTCGCGGGCGATGCGACCCAGTTGCGGCAGGTGATCCACAATCTGCTGGCGAATGCCACGGATGCGCTGCAGGATGAGGCCCAGCCGGAAGTCCGGGTGACTACGGTTCGCGAGGGAAAGCGGGTGCTGCTTGCGGTGACGGATAACGGCGCCGGCTTCCCGGAAAAAATCCTGGCGCAGGCTTTCGAGCCTTATGTCACCACCAAGGCCAAAGGCACCGGCCTCGGTCTGGCGATCGTCAAGAAAATCGTCGACGAGCATCGCGGCGAGGTACGTATCGCCAACCGCGCTCCGCGAGGCGCCGAAGTGACCATCCGTTTGCCGCTGAGCGGAGTCAATGAATAATCCTGGGAGAGAAATTCTCTGTACTATGGTGAGTCATCTATGTCTCAAATATTGGTAGTCGACGACGAAATAGGCATTCGTGAGCTGCTCTCGGAAATCCTCCGCGACGAGGGCCACGATGTCCAACTGGCCGATAGTGCGGCGGCAGCCCGCATTGCGCGCGAGGCAGGCAGGCCCGACCTGGTGCTGCTCGATATCTGGATGCCCGACAGTGACGGCATCACCCTGCTCAAGGAGTGGGCCGACAGCGGCCAGCTTACGATGCCGGTGATCATGATGTCCGGACACGGCACCATCGACACTGCGATCGAGGCGACAAAGATCGGTGCCATGGATTTCCTGGAAAAGCCGATTGCCCTGCAAAAGCTGCTCTCCTCGGTCAAGCGGGTGCTCGCCAAAGCGCCGCTAGCCGCGGTTGGCGGCCTATCGCTGGCCGCCTTTGCCCGCTCCCTGCCCCTGCGCGA
>Ga0172380_10008992_pt1 | contig 10750 bp, 17 predicted proteins | sample Leawe162metaG_FD_119747 | JGI IMG/M metagenome (GOLD analysis project Ga0172380, IMG submission 119747) | Leachate microbial communities from a municipal landfill in Southern Ontario, Canada - Leachate well 162 metaG | ecosystem: Engineered > Solid waste > Landfill > Unclassified | place...
CTCGTGAGCCAAGCAGGGATGGATCACGCAGGGACAGGAGTATCCTCGAAACACCAATCCCATCTTGCGGTAGGCCTCGGTGAACCAGACCTCCCCGGTGTTCGGGGCCGTGGCGAAGGCAAACAGATCCTTGTAGACGATCATTTCAGGCACCACCAAATGTTCCCGGGGGCCACCTCGATCTTCTTCTTATTATCGGTCGCCCACTCGTCGACCGCCCGCTTCACCCCGAATACTCGCCTGCGATCCCGTCGGATGATGTAGTCGTGCCCACAGAACAAGCCCCCCGTCCTGATCTTCGGCCACCAAGCGGCAAGGTCTGCCTTAACGCATTCGTAGAGGTGGTTCCCGTCGATGAACACGAAGTCCACCTGGACATCCCTCAGCATCAGGGCCGCTTCGGTGCTCTCCATCGGCAGAGTATTCCGCCGGTCAATGGCGAAGCTTGTGACCTCCCTGTACTCCTCATGTGCCTCCATCAATTCAATAGCAGTCTTGGGCATCGTGGGATTTGGTATCGCCCGATCCCATGGGTCCACGGCAAAAAGCCTCAGGTTCGGGAACTCCCGCAGCAGACCCATCGACGTGTGCCCCCTCCACACCCCGACCTCGACTCCAGTCTGGCAGTCGGGGACCTGGGACTGGATGAGGTAGATCAGGCCGCGGGTGTGCTTGCGATAGGGCAGTCTGGTCATGATAGCAACGGCACCTTTACGATGAAGATCGACATCCCGCAGTAGCAAATGAACTCGTTCGGAGGACGCCTGGCCCTTCTGGTCATGGCCGCCTTCGCCTTCTCGAACATCAGGTTGGCCGGCACCGTCTTGTACTTGTCGGCCTTCCAGCCGATGTTGGCCCCCGTGTCCTCGATCACGTAGACGCCCCAGTCGTTCAGGTGAGGCCAGAGGGCCGAGTAGCTGGTCCACTGGTGATCGGGCCGGTGGGATCCGTCGTCCACGATCAGGTCGAAGCCGCCACCGGTCTCCGTCATCACCCTCTCCAGGAAGCTGACGTCGTACTGGCTTCCAGCGGCGGCGTAGTTGGCGAACCCGTGGACGGCAGCAACCGAGTCCGGGCTGATGTCGATGGCAGCGATGTAGGCTTTTGGCCCGAACCACTCCCGCCAGACCTTGATCGAGGCCCCCTCGAAGATCCCGATCTCCAAGACCCTGGCATCGGGCTTGTCGGTCAGGTGACCGCACAGGAACTCGTAGGCGACATCGTAGCGGATGTGCAGCTTGCTGCACTGATGCTTCTCGAACAGCTTGCGGAGTCCCGTGTCTCTCATCTTGCTTTCACCTCGTATGCTTCCATATATTTGTGAGCCCACACCTGAACCACCTTGTCCCCGACCTCTGCCAGCCACATGTCCAGCCCCTGCCGGACGTGATCCTTCTTTTCAATATCGTTGACCACGTCATCGAGCAAGATCCATCCGCCGATCTTCATCAGTTGGTGGACCAGCCGCAAGTCGTCCAGGACGGCAAGTGCATTGTGATTGCCGTCCACCATGCAGAGGTCAACCGAGTCCTTCGTGATCCCGGCGAACCCATGCCGGCCGACCATCCTGCGGAGGATCTCGGCGGAGTTGGCTCGGTAGAGCTCACACTTTCCAGTAATGCATATCGTTGAGGGAATCTGCCCATTCGATTGGGAGCTTCCCTCTGCTGGGAAGCTCCACTGACCCACGTTGTTGAACGCCCTCTGCTTTACCAGCTCCATATCCCCTTCACTAAGCTTGGTCGTCTGGAGCCAGGGGTCCACCCCAATCGCCCTGGCAGCAGGATGGGTCAAGACACGTTGTAGCATCCAGCACATGCTCATGCCCTCGAATACACCCAACTCAACATACGTGATCGGCTTCCCCGCCCAGGCCGGATGGACGAATTCTCTGAATGTGGCGAGGTTCCGGTTCAAAAACCACCGTCGAGTAAATTGCATGCCCGTTGTGTCTAGGTCCATCTGTCTGGTCATCGTTCATCTTCCTTTCTTCAAAGCGGTCGGCAGCGGATGTAGATGACCGACCTTCATGTCTCTCTCCACCAACGCATCCCTCACAACCTCATACAATTCATCCAGGTCGATAGAAAGCTCCAATGCCAGATCCTTCAGCATCTCCTTGAAGGCCTCCCGGTCCAAGTCGAACTCCCAGACTGCAAAGGATCTCTCGTCCGTGATCAGCTTCCCCGCTTCCTCAGTGCCTTCTACCTTCCAGACGGCATCGGACGAATTCTGATCGAACGTCTCTCTCAATGATCTCCGACCTTGATCGATCATCTCTTCAAAGAATCGTAGTACTTCTGACATCACGGCTTCCTCCCTATTCCAATCACGTCGATGGCGTGTCCCCGGTTGGCAAACAATTCATTCTCGGTGTCGGTCCCGCCCTCGAACAGTTCAGCGACCTCCACGACCAAGCCGGCCCCCTGAAACAGCACCACCATCCCGTCGGGCAGTACCCGCCAGCAGTCCCGCTTCCGGCCCCTGGGACCGACGCGGTGGTGACGCCAAGTGAACGGACCTACCACCGCCACGAATCCCCCGGGCTTCGTCACCCTGGCCAGCTCCCGCATCCACGTCCAGGGCTCGTAGACGTGCTCGATGACGCTGGAGGACCAGACGGCATCGAATGTGTTGTCATCGACCAGGATCTTGTAGTCCCCGTCCATCCCGAGCTGGTGGTCTCCGGGCTCCCTGCCGAGGTTCGTGGTCCACCGATCCACGTCCACCCCGGCCCGGCGGAGCACCTTGCCGTATACTCCGCCCTTGTCCGGGGCGACCTCCAAGACCCGCATCCCCGACGCGATCCGGGGCTGGATGAACTTGGCGAACGTGAAGAATGCGTTCTGGTGCATCAGTATCGCTTCCCTTCCCGGAACAACGGTTGATCGGATCGTCTGTGCTGGAACCTGTTTCCGTAGCAGTTCTCGAACGGCTCCCACCCCTCGGACACCCAGCGGTCTGGACCGACCATGGTCCACTCCCCCCAGACCCCTTCGATCCATTTGATGAACAATGCCTCGTCGATCCAGGTCGGGTGCTCGTCGGACAGGGCTATCATCTGGTCGATGATGGAAGCATCGCGGCAGTAGATGAACGCACCATGGGGCGTGAAATGCGACTGATAATCGTCGCTCATCCACGGGAGTACCCGCCGCCTGAACTTCAGCAGGCTGGCCTGGAAGGGCCTTCCCCACTGGAGCAATTCCCAGAAGTTGGTCGGAAGATCCCGCAGCCTCCAGCAGTCCCAGTCCAGCCAGACCACCTCCCCGAACTGCTCGATAGCGTGGCGGATGATGGCCAGCTTGTGACGCCACACTGTCACTCCCCAGTTCAGGTTTCCGTCGCGGCGGCTGGGTCGGCGTGCCGTGCTGTAGGCCGATGGGTCGCGATCCTCGGACCTTCCCCACGAGCAGACGGCTTCCTTCGACATCATGACCGGGCGTGCCCGCAGCCAGCTCAGGTACTTGAAGTTCACGTCGCCGTAGGCATAGGTCTGGATGGGATGAGGATGCCCGTTGTTGTTGAGGTTGATCGACACGTCGGCCAGGGCCTTCGACCAAGTCCCGACCTTGTCGTCGCCCCACAAGCCCCTGATGAATGCACCCATCATATGTCCCCCGGATCGCAGATGGAAGCGGCGGTTTCACGATCGACCTCGGTCACGGTGATCTCCTCCGGGGTGCCCGCCTTCAGCTTGTCCAGCCACCGGTTCCCGACACCATCGATCCAGGCATTGATTCCCCCGATGTTGGCGTCCAAAGCCTCCTGGAACATCGGCCACCAGATGTCGTATCCCTTCTGACTCTTGTCCGGCCGCACGCTGGAGTCGCCATGGTAGTGACGGATCACCACGTCCTCATCACGGAGGTTCTTCGGTTGGAACTTCGGCGAGCAGTTCCACCGCCCTCCGGCCATGACCTTCAGGTTGCCACTCTTCGCGTATCTTGCGACGGCCAGGTGCAGCACCTTCTCGTCGGCGATGAAGGTGCTCTTGGCGTGGCAGGTGTTCTCATGCCAGAAGGGAAGCACGGGGGACTCTGGCCGGGCCGCCCAGACTCCTCCGTTGACGCTGGGCAGCTTGTCTTGCACGGCCATGGTGATGAGGTCGGGATCGATGTTCGGGAACTCCCGCAGGGATTCGATCCTGCCCCTGGCCAGCCCCGAGGACGTGAACCAGTCGTTCCACTGAGTGGCGGCAAATCCGGCCACCTCGGCGGCATCGAAGATGGGATGGATATGCCCATGAATCGAGGTGTCGGCGTCGAGGTACAACAGCACGTCACCGAACTGCTCCCCGTCCTCGACGGCCTTGATCTTGTCCAGGAACTGATCGTTCTTCCCGCGGTAGGCCGGCTCACGCTTCACGGCGGAGAATTCCAGGTGGGGGTCCCTGGACATCCGCTCGACGATCCCCCAGGATTCCCTCCAGGCCATCACTACGATCGGTCCTCCCCAATACCTTCTCAACGACAGGAGGCTGACGGTCAGGTAGGGCAGGTGGGCCGGGTGGCTCATCAGGTAGCATACGGTTCGCATCACTATGTCCTCCTCATTTCATTGAATCGTTCGACTTCCCATGGAAAGCAGCAGTAGTCAGGCTTGAACAGTTGGGGCCTCACGTAGACGAAGTCCGTCTGCCCCGCTCCTATTCTCTGCGTGTGAACCCACTGGGCCATGAAGCCCTGCTCAACCAGATACGAATGGATGTCGGTGGTCTTACTCCATCCGGGCTCCGGTGGATGGGAGGTCATCTCGACGTTGACCACATCCACTAATCTCAGTATCTTCTCCCCACCCTTGAGTGCCTCCAGCTCCCGCCCCTCGCAGTCCACCCAGAGCAGGATTCTTTCGTTCAGCATGGCCCTGATCTCTTCTTCGCAGAACATCGAATCCAGGGTCCTTACCCTGACCTCGAAGGTGAGGATGTTCGGATCGGAGGTGGGAACCAGGGACGATCCGTCCCCATGGCACTTCTTAGCGAAGAGAACCCCGGGGCCGTTGAAGTCTGACATGGCCAACTGATGGATCTCTCCGGGGTATTCATCCCGCAATCCCTTGATGATGCCCGGGTGTGGCTCGTAGCCGACGAACCGAACTCCGGGCCATTCGCTGGACAGGACATCGACCTCCTGGTGACGGTTGCCGACCCCGACCTGTATCACCAGATCGGCCCTCCAGCCAAGGACTTCGGCCACCAAGCCAACGGCGATCCCGGATCTGCGCAGAAGGTAGCTAGCCATCCCGCATCGCCTCCTTCATCCTTTTAAGAATTTCAGAGCGAATCATCTTCACGATTCCATCATACTTGTCGCTTCTACGCATTGATGCACAAGCGACTCCAAACACTATCAAAGCATAGGAATCGAGGAGCTTCTCGTTGGGCCACTTGGAAGCTTCCCCCTTTGTTTCTGGATACAGTATACTCACTTCATCGCCTCCTCGCTGTACTTCCTGATGTTTGCCTCGGTTGACCACACCTGCCAACCCAGGGACTTCATCTGCACCCTGACGATCCCCCTGCCCATCCGCTTGGCCAAGTACCACATCGTGCCGTCCTGGCTGGGGACGGGGATCTGGCAGAGACCACAGGTCGAGGTACAGAAGGTAGAGCACTTTCTGGTGAAGTCCGTATTGAAGAAGGCGACATTGCTGATGATCCGCTTGTGCCCGATACGGTCGGCCCCGGGCTTCGGAATCATGTTCAGGGGAGGGATCGGAAAGGCCAGGTTGCTAGCATCCGGGAAGGCTAGGCTGTTGACCTCAATCCACTCATCCAACTGCAACATTTGTCCCGGGGGCTTCGTAAAATTCCACGGCTGGCTGACGATCGCGGGATTGCCCTCAAACCATCTCTCGTCGATCCAGTCGTCCTTGCCAGTGGCTATCACGTCGCAGTCGAGCTTCAGCCACCAAGGGGTCTTGACGAAGAATGCCGGGACGTGGACGAATCCAGCCAGCATCTTGTGCCGCTGGGGGTTCGTCCACTTGTCGTCTTCCCTTCCGGCGAAGGTTATCCCGGGAGGCGGCCATCGGACGATGAGCAGATTTGGATGATCGACCAGCAGGGACACCTCTTCGGGAGTCACTTGATCTCTGTCGATGAAGACGATCATCGGGTGACAGAGTAGGCTCGGCTTGTTCTTCCTCCATGTCGGCCAGGTCATGGCCAACTGCCTGAGGTGCCGCTCATCAACCCCAACGACCGTGGTGTAATCAAGGTTCATTCTCTCACCCCTCCCACCGTACCGTGCCGGTCGATGTCCTCGTCGGCCAAGATCGTGAAGTAGAATTCCAATGCCACCACGTCGGTTAATGCCTCGAACTCGTGGCGGACCCCGGGGGGAACATCGGTGACTCCACCCTCCTCAATTATCGTTTCATCAGGAGTCCCGTTCTGCCAGATCTTCACGCTCAGTCGGCCAGACAAGACCACGAACCGGTTCCACTTGTGCTCGTGGGTATGCTTCGAGCAGAACCCGCCCCGCTTGACCTTGATCCAGTGGGCCGACACCCCGTTGAAGGCGAACACCTTGGCCGTCTGACCCCAGATCTTGCCCTGAATCGTCCCGTTCTCTGGATGAGTCATGGAAGTAGTCACCCTTCGTTGTGGATTCTACCCGCGGTACGAGGTCGGTGCCGGCAAGTCTCCGCCGACGATGGGCTTGCTCTTCTCCGGCTTGGAGATTCCCTCGTCCACGTACTCCAAGTAACCATCGTCGATCCACAATCCATCCGGGACCTTGTTGTCGGCTCCGACGGGTGGTCGCAGGAGCCACTGCACGCAGCCGTTGAGATATTCGGTGTGGCCGGTGATGATCCCCACCATGCCGGTGACTTTGCACTTCGCACGCACTCCAATTCTAATCGTTCCCATCCTGGCATCCTCCAATTCTCATGTTGTGTTGAAAAGTAATACCTACCATATTATAGCGATTGCGGGATAAACTCGAAATACGTCACTTCTCGTACCAGCCCGACAGGTCCGGCTTGTCCTCCACGATCCCCTTAGCCTCCTCTACTGCTTGCTCGAACGGGACGTAGGGGAAGGCCCTCAGACCGCTGAACTCGAAGCAGTTGTAGACCTCCATGCCGAACCGCTCGAACACCCCGCCCTGCTGCATCTCTACGAGCCACTTGTTCACCACCGAGAACTGGGCGTTGTTGCTGGCCGACGCCCCGGCGTCCCTGGCCTGGCCGAAGGAGTAGCCGTAGTCGGGGGCCATCTTGAAGTCCACGCCGATCAGATACACCCGCCTGGCCCCCAGGAACCGGAGCAGGCGGAGGGCCAGCAGCATCGTGCAGACGGTCTTGGGTTGCCCCGTCTTCTCCGTACCGGCCCCGTGGTTGCCCCAGCAGGCCCCGTCCGTGGAGAAGAAGCGGTCGTCGGGCCACAGCCAGCTCCACCGCTGGAAGGCCCAGACGTTGGGGCAGGTGTTGGAAGCCTTGGTCAGGTCGGCGAAGGTCCCGTCGGGCATCTTCCTCCGCAGTCTGGAACGTCGTCCGCTGAGCTTGGCCGTGGGCACGAACTTCATGATGGCCGGGTCCAGCCAGATCGAGTGACTGAACTTCTTCGGCGGATCGGAGCAGACGAATGCCTGGGGCCTGATACGGGGGTGGCCGGCCGAGTTGTTGACGCACATCGTCCAGAGGCCGCGGCGGGACAACTGCTCCAAAGGGAGGTCGTTGGCCGAGGGTCCACCACCCATGAGGAAGGCGGAGCCACCGGCCAGCAGATCCCGGATCGACTCGTTGCATGGCTCCCGCCTCCTGTTCAGGATCACGAGGGGGTCGATCCATTTCTCGTTGAACTTCGGGTCGTTGACCTCCAGCTTGTCCTTGCAGTTGCAGCAGGCGTCACCGGACCCCTTCAGACACAACTGTTCGTTCAGGTACACGCAAGTCATCGTTCGTTCTCCATTTTCTGAAACACTCTTCAGTTTTTTTTTACCTCTGCTCTCCTGATGGCTTCGTTGATGAGACTCGGGATGGGATTCAACCAATCCAACTGGAAGGCCAGCCCAGTCGCTACGGCCATAGCAGCAGCCTTCAGCCGCTCCATCCATGAGTAGTCCTTGATGTGGGTGCGGAAGTGCTTGACCAAGCGGTCCATGTTCTTTCTGCATCCCTCTACACCCCAGGCGTTCATCTGCCTGGCAATCTTGTGGCAGGTGTTGCACCCTCCTGCCTTGGTGGGGACGCTCAGCTCCTTCAAGAGCAACTCCATCTCTCTTCCTGGACCTTCGTCAGGAACTGGAACGATAATAGGAGCAGGAGACGGACTCTTGCGGAGGACCGCAGAGGATGGTCGACTTTCCCTGACCTCCCTGGTGGAGAAGACAGTGGGTGTCGATCCAGGAGGGAAATTACCCTCCAACCATGCCTTTCTGTATGCAAGGCTAGTTTCTACCAGCCTTTGCCAGTGCGGGTACTTGGTCAGGTCAGCAGGCATTGAAACCTCTAATAGTCAGGAGATCGTATGATGCTCAAGCTAGTCAACTCTCTGCGAGTGGTGTTTGTTTGTTTGACGGTGGCCGTCTTTGTCGGATTGATCCTATACAGAACGAAGGAGACGCCGAGACTCAGAAACATCCAAGAACTACCGATCGAAGCAGAACCCCTTAGAATGCTGTCGCCAAAAGAAGCATTGAGGAGTTGCTCCAACTCATTGGTCCTTTGCATAAAAGATGTCTCAAAACAAGACGACGACTTTGCTATTCACCTAAGTGACGTCCAAAGATCTTTGATAAACGCAAGCAACCTGCGGTTGGTTGATAAGTCTGCAAATACACCCACCTACCGAAGCTTGTACGTAGATCTTCTACAATGCCAGTCCTCAGTGTTGATGTTTCTCGAATCCAAACATGATGAAAGAGAGACGACTGAGTTCATCAAAAGATCCCTCGTAACAATGCAAAACCTCAACTTGAAGATAGAAGACCTAGACCAATGAGTTGGATGACTACTCTGTCACAGTCACTATATAACTGATGTCCACTTCTTCTCCTGGCAACAACCACGGGCAGGAATCTCCGGGGCCGTATTCCTCAATGCCATCTGGGTAGTCTGGATCGCAGGGCCAACAGTCATTCGGGACTGCCGTAGGAGGATCTAATGGTGCTTCTAGGTGATAACCCGTGGACGGAAACACGAGGATCAACGGGTCGCAAGACGATTCTTCTTCATCCCATAGAAGTGTCAACGGGGTCGGTATTGGTCCGGTGCCCTGGATGCAAGCACAACCAATCCCATAAATTGCTTGACCTTCTACAGCTCCGGGTGGTGGCTCTCCGAACAATTCGGAGTCCCATACCATGAGACCCGACCCTGCATTATTGAGCCCCAACGACCATGGTCCGGACATTTCTGGCCCCGGACCTCCACCATGATCCTGGCAACCAGTAGCAACAATATAGGCTCGGAGTACTCCGAATTCATCGACATGTGGCTCCCAGAATCCCCAACCTCGGGCAACACCCGTATGACCACTGCCGCTGCCTGCTTCAACAGCACATTTCTTGGACTTCAATGTAACTGTCTTGCCGTCGAGTCCTGGACAGCTACTTGTGAAAGTCGCCGTTAACTCAATTGTCCGTATGGCCGGGACAACAGGACCCTCCGGCTCCTCTGAACCAGCTGGATCTCGGTAGCAGTAGCATTCGCCACAGTCTGGGCAACTGTGATCGTCGGGATGAAGTTGCGTTATCATCCACGGACCGAATATGACGTAATGACTGGCTTCATGCCCGAAGCCAGCTCGCCAACCTGGCAAGGCCCCACCCTGCTCTGGATAACCTACGAATGCGCGGATCTCACCTCCCCAAGGCTCCACTGCATCGGGCTGCGGGATGCTCCCGCCTCCACCACGAAATGCCCCCTCGTTGTAACATGCTGTCAGCAAGATGTTGGATGGTGGATCTGGTGCATCATAGGCGCAGAGGCCTGCCAAGCTTGCAAGTTCTTCGCGGGTGCCATTGGTGACTTTGTACAATCGCTGTTCGATGAGAGTCCCCGTCCAAGTCCACTCGTACTCCAGGTAACTGATGCCAGCTGTACCTTCTGTGTAACACAGACGAAGGAAATATTTATCGCCAGCGGAAGCGGTGCTGAGTACTTGTGCTGCTGCGAACATATTGGGGCTGTACGAACCACCGTAGTTTTCCTCTGTGTCTGGTCCGATTGGCACCGCATCCTGGCAAAGCAAGAAGGCCCCTGGGTTGCCGTCTTCTACCAGAACACATCCACCTTCTAAAAGGGTAAAAATGTTCCAAGAAGTCGGTTCTAGATTAGGGGAGACGTCCCGCCAATGTGGCCCCAACTTGGTACGACACAGCAAGGTAATTGGATCGTTCCAATAATCTATGTAGCTCCAGCACCCTGGATAGCAGCAGCACCAACCTTCCGCCTTTCCACCACCACCCGGCTTGGTTGCCATGATCTTCGTTCCCTTACCTGATCATCACAGTTGCCCGTAGATGTCTTCTTCGCAGTCCAAGGTCTGGCACGGGCACCCGTAGAAGTTGGTGCAGACCATCCGCATGATCTCCCAAACATCAGTGACCTCTGCATACTCCTCTGGAAAGAACTCTGGGTACAAGCAAAGCTCGTCGAACGTCGGGGTGTCCGGCAGCTTGTAGGCGATGCCACAGCTGTAGGTCTCGCTGTCTGCATCGGCCCACCCGGCGAACTCTCCCAGGCGATCGTAGACGATGAAGAACACATCCTCCCCATCGTCATCCTTCGTGTAGCA
>Ga0172380_10008993_pt1 | contig 10749 bp, 20 predicted proteins | sample Leawe162metaG_FD_119747 | JGI IMG/M metagenome (GOLD analysis project Ga0172380, IMG submission 119747) | Leachate microbial communities from a municipal landfill in Southern Ontario, Canada - Leachate well 162 metaG | ecosystem: Engineered > Solid waste > Landfill > Unclassified | place...
AATCGGTGTAGTGTTATAGGCCAGTGTCCAACGGCAGTCTTGGAATACACCGGCAGGCTTACCGCCAATCCGAATATAGCCTCTCGCACCTGAGAAGTAGAAGGGTTCCTTCTTTTCTTTCTCAGCCTTGAAAGGATCTAAATTATTATTGGCCGCTTCAAGCCCGTTTTCTAAACCCGCGAGGGCCGAATCCGGTGAAGGGCCAATAGGAATAGCTGCCATGTTTTAACCTATTACTGTGACTGTGCTTCTTTAACTGCATTGTCAGGACTAAACAGCAAGTTGTTACCAGCTGCATCAGTCGGCGATGCATAGATGCCTTGGAAAGTCAGGGGTTCGTTAGTAAGCGAGCCCATTGCGATGTTCGTGTTACGAGAAGTCACACGGCAATCTTTGATCGACATCCAAAGAGCTTCATCGGTTGCACCGTTGAATTCAGAACCTTGAACCGGAACTCGGACATAAAGGTCGATGTCAAACGAACGGCTCGAAAGAACTTGACGAGGATCAAGATGTTGATACAAATCAGCCCGTTTCATCGGGTTGTTTGCAGTGTTAGGACCATCGTCCGGCTCTTCAACGAAGGAAGCTGGTTGAGTGACTTGCTTGTTAGCATTCAGGTCAGCAGCAGCTTTGTTGGCATTACGGCTTACACCGGAAACCAAGCGAATGATCTGCATCGTTCCAGTAACCACATTGTACATGAGCGGCTCAAGAGCGACCGGCTGGAAAGAGCCGATGATGCTGATTGGCTGAACATCAATGGAGATACCGATATTGAACCCGATAGCATAAGCCAGGGTCCGACCGTTGAGGCGAATCCTGATTCGAGGTGCTGAGTTAAAAAGTGGTAGAATGTTAGACATATTTTCTCCATTATTCCTTGTAAGAGATCAGTTTGGTGCCAGCTTCAGCTTGCGAGTCAAGGACCGACAAGCACAAGAACGAAACCGCTTCACTCAAAAGCTGTCCAGGAGTGAAGGAAAGATTGTACGAGGTCATGCGGCAATCTTTGAGGATGTAAAGAGCACCAACACCGTTGTCTTGGATTTGGCCAGTGGCTTCATTGATTGGGCCGTTACCGTTCAAATCTTGAAGACCGCCGTTTGCATCTCGCTCATAGACTTCGATATCGAAAGTCCGCTGAGTCAAAAGAGCAACCGGGCTGAAGTATTCTTGGATTAGCATAGAGTTACCGTCGCGGACTTCGCTGTTTTGCTTGTCAGCACGGAGGTTGTCAGGCAAAGCTGCTTTGTTGGCGGCAGTAACACCAGCAGCAGGATTGTTGATTGCTTTCAGCTGATTGTAAACTTTGTCAGAGTACTGAGTGATAACCATACTACCGCGAGCCAAGTAACCAACCGGTTCATTGGTGTGATAGTTGTATGATCCAATGCCGCCTACGGGTACATTGGTCATGTCGTCACTGAAGGTCAGGCTTGTGGCATAAGCCAAGGTAGACTGGCCGATTTTGATTACGAGCTTTGAACTCGATAGAAAACTGGGTATACGACCTGACATTTTTACAATCCTCTTGCTAAGTTATGAAATACTGCTATTTCAATATTTATTTTATCATGTTTGCAATTGACAGAAACCTAAAGTAAATCAATAATGTTCCGATAGGTTCACTAGGGATTATTTTATCCTTTGCACACACCTGGAGCAGAAATGACCTTCTTCGATAACATCAAAAAGTTCAACGACATCTATAAGCTCCCCAATGGTGACAAGCTAAATAACCTCGGCCAAGACAGAATCCAGAATTTCGCTAACATCCTCCAGGAGGAAGTTATGGAATATACTGAGATAATGGAGGTTGAGGGCAATTCTAATGGTGCCGCTTCTGGCGAAACTATGGTAATGATGGCCGATTGGCTTGGTGATATCATTGTCTATTGTGCCTCGGAAGCCCGCCGCTGGGGTATTCCGATTGAGCAAGTCCTTAATATCATTATGGAATCCAATTTTTCCAAGCTTGATGCAGATGGCAAGCCCATCTATGACGAGCGGGGCAAAGTTATGAAGGGTCCTAATTATTGGAAACCCGAGGCTAAGATTCGAGAACTATTGGAGAAACATAAGTGAGCAATAAAGAAGAGTCTCTGAGTTCAGTCTTCTGGCATTTTGTCGGTGCGATCATCGTTATTTTTCTTGAGGCCTGGATTTTCCAGTTCGCCTGGGAACCAACAGTAAGAAACCTGCTTCCCGGTGTCTTGCCGGCAACGATCGGCTTCTGGGATGCATTTTGGACACTGACTGGCCTCCAACTGGTTGGTAAAGCTCTCTTTAAAAGAGAAAAGAAGGAATCATGAAAAAGCTATCGCCAAAGAAACGAATTTACCTCACGACTCCAGTGTTTGAACTGGAAGTCAGCTATTCTTACAAGGGACAGAACTTCAAAACCAGTTATGTATTTGATAATACAGCTGATTTGAAGCTTTTCGCTGATGAAGCCATCAATATGGCTCTTGGCAAGGGTTTCCAGAACATCAATATCGCAATGTTTCGCAAAGATCGGTATTACGATTCCAAAATCGATCAAAAGGATGTGAAGGACACTGTTCAAAAGAGCAGCAAGGGTCGTCAGCAACGAATCGAAGAGAATCTTTCTTTCTAGGATTGTTTTATGTCTATTCCCAAACGATATGCCTTTGTAAGTATTTCCGGCGATGAACGGATTATGACAAGAAGTCTCAAGGAAGGCGAACGGCATAAGTTCTCGGCTTTCAGGAAGCCACCTGAAACCTGGTATGTTAACGGTCTGATATCTATGAAGGAATGGAGAGATCTTTTTTCTTGGGCTATTATTGATGTCGAAGCTCAGGTTCCTTTGAACATTGGACATGTCCGCCTGTCTCATAAAGACACCTACAATCGCAAAGAAGGCATTGCCTTGGCAAAAGAAAAAGCCAAAGACAATGTTGAAGTCTTTACAATTAAGCAATTTACTTACTATGGCAAAAACACCATGGATCGACAGCTGTTCAGTGTCCAACTTGAATCACCAAATACACGAATGTTTGTTGATATTTATGAAAACGGTCGTCCTTCGATCAGTACGATTTACAAAATGAAAGACGAAATTCATTACTATTAAGGGGTACTTATGCACACACTTATCGGCATTTCGGGCTATAAAGGCTCTGGTAAAGATTTCTTCGCAACCTTTATGAACGAACGAGGCGGTTACAAAATCGTTCATTTCGCTCATCGTCTCAAAGAGATCTGTGCTCAGGTCTTTAATCACAATATCGAGGAATACTACTCGAACTCCGCCAAAGAGCGACAATACACCAACGGTGATGAAGTCGTTGGTATCGAGATTGACGATTATCTTAATCAACTCCGTGAAGTAACTGGTTTGATGAACATGGAACCATACGGCAAAGTGGCCTACAGCCATCGCCAATTACTCCAATATGTGGGCACTGAGTATGTCCGCAATGCCAACTCGAACTACTGGGTTGAGTATTTGACCAACAAGGTTCTGAGCAGCCCTGGTAAATACCTGGTGCCTGATACCCGCTTTCCAAATGAAGTCCAAGCCCTTAAAGATATTGGCGGCATCACTGTCATGGTTCATCGTCCCGATGCCATGATCAAGTCAGATGGCCATGCCTCTGAGAACATGGACGGCATCAAAGGTGACATCAACCTTCACATCGTCTGTAAGACAGGTGACATGGAAGTTTTAAAAGCAGCCCGCGATCTTTTGAAAGGCGATGTTGACCTTTCTGATATCCAGACCCGACTCTATGCGAAAGGCACTGAGAGCTATGGAATTTGACGATTTCAAGATTGGCATGTTCTTTTTCACAGCCACTGGTCGGTGGATGGTTATTGATACCGACCCGGTGGAGACCATTGTCTTTGCCATGCCATCTGTTCCCAATAGAAATCTTGACGGCAAACTAGACACCGACGAACCGCTCATTATGGAATTTGATGAGTATGACTTTGGTGGCTGCGACCTTGAGGATAGATTCAATGATCGAACCTAAACCAAAGACCATTGAAGAAGCATTGGCCGATCTTGAGGCAAAACGAGACCAGGGTATTCTTAGTGTTGAAGTTGATCATGCCACAGAGCTTGTGAAAACAATCCTGGCTGAAGCCGCTCAACTAATGAATTTCGTTCTTTTCAATACCCCTAAAGCTGAGAATTATCTATCCTTTACTTTTGTGAATGATGATCACCCAGAGTATGATTTTGAAGTGATTCTTCATAAAAAAGGAAAGAAGTACCCAACGGTATGAAAGTCTTATTCCTGGACATAGATGGTGTTCTCAACTCTCACCAGTCGATTCATATGTATTTCAGGAAGAGTGGCGGACAAGGTGTTCGCTGCGATGAGCATCACTTCTGCCCCATTGCTGTGTCGAATCTTTTGACACTATTTGAAGAAATTCCCGATCTTAAGATAGTAGTTTCCTCTACTTGGCGGCGATTCAGTTCCAGGGAAGAACTTGAAGAGATGTTCAGAATGCATGGTGTCGATCCCGCTGCATTCATTGGCATAACCCCGTATCATCCTGGTGCTCATCGTGGTCTTGAGATCCAAGACTGGCTTGATATTGCTAAGCAAAATGGCATGAATATTGAGAAATTTGCCATTGTCGATGATGATAGTGATATGGCCCACTTCCGCGAAAGTGGTGACTTTTTCAAGACTGATGGCCGCATGGGCCTTATGTACGATGTAACCCGCCGTATTATCGACCATTTAAACCCCACAAAATAATTCCCTAAAGTATTTCCTAAAACCTCCCGAAGAGTCTTATGTAACAAGCATGAGGGAGACACACATGCAAGGCTCATTGATCAACAACCTGATGGGTAACAGTCGTCAAGTAACTCCAGAAGTTGGCATGGGAGTTACCTTCTTGCACTGGACTGACCGTTCAGCTGGGACTATTGTTGAAGTGGTCAATGACCGCAAGATCATTGTTAAGGCTGACCGTGCCATCCGCACTGACAAGAATGGCATGAGCGAGTGCCAGGATTATATCTTTGAAGTCGCCACTGACTCTGAAGAAATTGTCATAACTAAAAGAAAAAATGGTCAATGGAAGGTGTTCAAGCAAGGCACACCTGTCTCCATTGGACATCGCAGTCACTATCATGACTTCTCGTTCTAGGAGTCGGTCGATGAAGATACTTAAGATTAAAAACTGCAAGGATTGTCCGTTCTTGACCACTGAGCGGACAATGGGTGCTGGCTATGCGATCGATTGGCTCTGCACCAAGACAAAAAGAAAAAACTCCAAGATAGCTGGCTATATTGAGTGGCCAAGTGAAGAGCCCAAAGAGATACCTGATTGGTGCCCACTTCCAGACTGGGAGACAAAATGAGCAAAGACAAAAGAACTGACTGGCTCCTCAACCTCAAGGTTGGGGATAAAGTGATCAAAACTCATGGTCGCAACAATGAAGAAATTTGCACCATAATTAATGTCACTCCCACTGGCCGAATGACGGTTGTCACCAGTAGTGAGCAAGAGTATCAATTCGATCCTCGTGGCTCCATGATCAAAGAAGGCAAATGGAACAGCTGTTGGCTTATGGAAGCCACAACTGAGGCCGTTACCAAGCTCAAGCATCACCGCTGGCGGACTCACAGTGACACTATTCTGTGGTCTTGTTCTGAGAGTCGTCAGATTCGTGAAGCTATTACTGATGAGGATTTGAAGAAGCTCCGCGAGATCTTGGAGCCATACTACAAAGCTGATCGGGAGAAGAAATATGGGAAGCTTTAAAATCCTGTATCTCGCTTGGCGAGCAATCAGGCCGTACCATGGCTTTCAAAATGACTGCTACCATGGTAATGATTGGGTAAAACTCAGTGGTCTTAATTATATCCGGGCAATTCTGTGCCTACACTCAGCACTCAAAAGCAAACGGCTTGAGACCTGGAAAAGGGCTCAGTTTACCCCTCATGATGTTCTTATCATTATGAATCTAAACGAGAAATACATCAATACAATCGCTGTAGTTGAGCACAAGTTCAATAAGCTCCTTAGAAAGGTCGGAAAATGAAAGTTGAAATCTCCAAAGAAGACTTGGACTTTGTTAGAAATTTGGCTCATGAGCTTGCTACCCAAAGCAATCGTGCCACTGGCAAACCATATTACTATACCATCCGCAAAAAGAAGCGGGTTGTTGGTATGGATGCCAGCTACAGCAGTGAAACTGTTATGGTTGATACCTGTAGTGGTGATTATCAGGAGTTCCCTGATGAAGAAGCTGCCATCGTTGCTGAAATGAAAGAGCAAGAGATTTCTCGGGAAGAGGCCGAGAAGTATGTTGACAAAACCTATGAAGAATTCGGTGTTTATGAATACGAGGAAGATCAGAATGTTTTCCTTACCTATAAGGGCCTGCTTGAGCACATCAGGCTGAATGGCCATAATATTGGTCGCAGGATTGACCCTGACAAGCCATGGGTTGAGGACGATCAGATTCACAGTTATGTCCACCATGCTTTCCGCAACCCGGAAATGAGACGGCTAATCGAAATAATCGAAAAACTGGGGACCGCCGATGCAACAGAGTAGTTGGAATGCAGCTGATCGCCGCAGACGGCTTAGGGGCCAAGATCCCATAGCTGAGCTTATTCACAATATTGAGCAACAGGGCTATCGTCTCAGGCTACCTGACTTCAATCATGGCAGTTGGGCTTATGGCTTCTGTCACAACGATCGTGAAGACGAAAACAAAGGCTTCATCGTCGTCTATCTCAGAATGCCCAATGGTCGGTTCTGGTCTGATGCCGATATTGCCTATTTACTCGCTCATGAGTACATGCACATAATTCACTACAAGAAGGGCATGTTCAAAGAGTATTACAAAAAGTCCGAGGAGAAGGACTCAAGCAAGTTTATCACCGCACTTGCAGCCGAAAGGCACTGTGATCGGTTTGCAAAAGATTATATTGACGAATATTATCCAGGCCATAAATCAGTTTTAAGGAATCGAACCTATCCAGCCTGGAGAATTCAACCAAGATTCCAGCCCGATAGCATTCGCTTGAGTCGTTGGTATTTTGATTGCTTCTATGAAGCCAAAAGCAATTACCGCAAAGGTAAGGCTAGCCATATGGATCGTCTCATTATGACCGGCGAAGTTTACAAGAGACGAGTAAGAAAAATGCTAGCCGAACAAGGTGTTAAGGAACTTATCCATGTCTAAACCATCTCTTAATTGTCCTCTTGGCCTTTACAAGATTTTCTGGAAACTTGAAGAAGGCGGAGGTGTATCCTTGGCTGCCGTGGGCAACAATCGTGAAGGTCGTCGCTGGCTTGCACCAGTAAACTGGATTAGTCAAGGTGCTCTACTGGAAGATAGCATTAGAAATATTGAAAAAATGGAGCTTATACATGTTGAACTTGAAGATTGAAGTGGGTGATACAGTTCTAAGCTCAGATACTGATGTGCTATTTAAGAAGAAAGTAAAACAAGAGTGGTGGGTTGTAGAATCCATTAGTCCATGCGGTTCTGCCTTCAGGTGTCGAGCCAAAGCGGACGGTTTCAAGGGAATTCTCTATACTGACGAAATCATTATGAAAGAGGTCAAGAATGTTTCCTGAAAAACAATTTGAAGACTTTTGTGAATGGATGTGGCACAGCAATAAAGCATCACGAGATCGTATTTGTGATATTAAAAGCAACAAACACCTATTCGAGGCAGCATTAGAACAAGATTCCGACTCACCACACCTACCTTTTATCTCAGATAGTTATGTTTTTGAGTTCATTGAAGATTTAGGCCATTGGCTTGATTACACCAAGGAGCAAGAGTTTCTAGCTAAGGGCTACAGTTTTTAAAAGACAAAACCCCCGATCCGAAGATCGAGGGCCTTGTTTAAGAGGTAGGCACTAATTAGGTCGTAACATTTCTCTCAGCTTCAACATCAAGGATGATGGCTTCGAGAGCTTCGGCAGGAATGATTTTCACCTGGGAGGTGTAAACATTTCCAAGGCTGCGGAGCTTCAGCACTTGACCGCCGAGCAATGAACCGCCGGAAACGAATCCGCCGATGGCATTGGTTAGGCTGGTACGGAGAACTGCAAGTGGGGTGTCGCTTGTGCGGTTACCAATGAAGTTCTCAAGGCTGTTGCGAAGGGTCTGACGAACTTCGTCACAGGTAAAGAGAACATTGATTCGTTCCCAAACCCAACCCTCTGGATCATTTTGACGGCTACGGGTAGACAAGTCAGGAGATTCCATGCGGACTCCGAAACCAGCAACCGACCGCATACAAACCAGACCGGCACCGATAGCTTCTTCAAGTTGACCACGATCATCTGGATCGAAGTCCGAAGCAAGAGTATCAGTGTAGAGACTCAACTGGCCAACATGGCTGACCGAGCTTAGCAAGAAAGGCTTGCGAAGCATCGAGGTACCAAGAGCCGACTGGCAACGACCTGCACTGATTGCACAGGCAACCATCCAAGGAAGGAAGGTTTGCAACGAACCGTCGCCGGCAGTCGCTTCGCACCGTTGGAATGCCATTTGGAGTCTCTCGTAACCCATTTCACCAGCTTTGGTTTTAGCTTCGTCGAACGAGCCGTCCCAGCTGATCATACCGATTCGTTCTTTGCGGAACAGAGTTCCAGAAGCCGTTGCAACATGGGCCTTAACAGCTGCATTGACCGAATCAATGGTGTAGCTCGAACCTTCATCAGTAAGAGCATCTTCGATATCATATTGAGCATCGCGGCTGAACAAGGTGTTGATCAGGCGAGCTTCAACTTTCAGAGCGGCATCAAGACCGTCTTGAATGTTTGCATTGCTCGTTGCACCGATAGCGGCACCGCTCAAGAATGCAGCCGAGGCTTCTGCGGCAGGGAGACCTGCTTTAAGAACCAAGCCAGCATCTTCACGGAAAGCAACCAAGCTGTTGTTATCAGCGAAGAATTGTTTCCAATCGCTGTAATCTTTCTTCAAGCGGGCATTGTAAGCCGGCAGAGTTTGACCAGCCAAACAACCAACGGCGGTAACCATATCCAAAAGGTTTGGATTCAAGGTAGCCATTGCGGGTTGAGCCACACGGCAAGAAACACCTGCTTGAGTGCTGAGGAAGTCAGCAAGAGCTTGCAAAGTTTTGTATTTCTTGGTGTTAACAACAACATCACTCAAGCCAGAACCAGTGACATCGATTGTCATGATTCGTTGACTGTCGATAGTAACCGTTGCTGCCGTGGCAGAAGCATGGTAGTAGCTCAATTCAAGAGCGACATTACCGCCGATACCGGAAGCAGGAAGTGCTTCGCCAGTGTCCGACTTAGAAGCTTCGATTTTGACTTTGGCCTCAGAAGCACTGTCAAGTCTCTTAGCAGCGACAGACGAGCTAACGAAACCAGGAGCCCAGCTAAGGATGGTTGTAGAACCAGCCAAGCTAACTTGAGCAACCGCTTCAGTCGTCATGCCAGTGAACAAGTGACTTGCAACGATTTGTTGGCCGCTAGCGGACTCAACAACTAGGGTACCCACATTCTTTGCAGTCGCACCAGCGATCAAGCTGCCACGAGGAATGCGGATCTTATCACCAGCTTTTGGAGTGGAAGACCACGAACCAGAAGCAAGGCTAATTTGAAGTTTGCCAGCCGAAGGAACCGAAGCCGTTACCCGAGCAACAGCAGCCGTGGCAGCCGTCAAGAGGGAGGTAAAGTCCGCTTCGCAGTGGAGCATACCAAGAGCCAGTTTATCAGCCGAAGCTTCGAGGATCTCAAGGCTTGCAGCAGAACCAGTTACGGTCGTGTCAAGAACCGAGATTGCAACAGGAGCATTGACTTGGAGGTCACCAGCAACAAAGGCAACAACAGTCGTGTCAAAAGCTTCAGCATTGGCTTCGCCAGCTGCTTCAACATGCTTAAGTTGTTTAAGAACGATTTCGTTTGTGGTCCAAGAAACAACCAAGTAGGCTCCGGCATTGCTGTCACCAGTACCTGCGAGAGTTCCACCAGGAGCAATATAAGCAATGTCACCAGCTTGGGCATTCGTTCCGAATAGAGCCGTGCTAGTAAGAGTAAGGTTATCACCGCTTGCAGCGGCAGTCAAAGCACCAGGAGTCAAGCCCGAACGAGCCGTACCGCCGGTAACACCAACTTCAGAAGCAACAGCAAAATCCGTTGCGAATTCAGCACCAAGGCCGACACCAGTACCAGCAGCAGCGATGGCAGCCGCAGTAGTTTTTTGACCATTCCAAACTCGTTGGAAAGAGCGAGCAACAGGAGAAGGCAAATAACCGATACCAGATTTGGTCGGCTTGACTTCAGAAGTGTGAGATTTAATTTGAGTTTTGATGAGGTTACCACCTTCACCATAACGAGCAGCAACAAGAGCACCGAAGTCCGCAGGCGAAGTAATTTCTCGCTCTGCACGGGTAGAAGCATTGGTTTTATAGATGTAAAGAGCCTGGACTGCACCGCCAAAAACAGGACTAGGCTGATTGCTCAAAAGCATACGAGCGGCATCAACGATTGCACCGGATTTGTAAAAGTTTTTAACATCTTGGAAGTCTGTGTAACGGTTCTTCGAAAGAACCAACTCAGATCCGGGAACACCTTCTTCAGCTTCGCCAATCAGAACGACTGAACGACCGGCTGGAACCGGAGCGGTCGGCGAACTTGCGACAGAAAAAGTGTCGTAAACTCCAGGAATCAGGGTAACTGCCCCATTAATTTCAAATGGCTGTGACATCTTTTATACCTCTTTGCTTTGAGTTGCCAATTAAATCATTGAA
>Ga0172380_10008995_pt1 | contig 10749 bp, 9 predicted proteins | sample Leawe162metaG_FD_119747 | JGI IMG/M metagenome (GOLD analysis project Ga0172380, IMG submission 119747) | Leachate microbial communities from a municipal landfill in Southern Ontario, Canada - Leachate well 162 metaG | ecosystem: Engineered > Solid waste > Landfill > Unclassified | place...
CGAATTCACCGGAGTGAACGGCTCGAGCACCCAGCAGGGTGGCTCCGACAACGCGAGCTGACTCGCGATGCATATCGGCGAACACGGGAACGTCGGCTGAGCCGAGTCCATGCTCCAGGTCGACCGTTGTCAGGTCAGCAGATGCAGCAATGACCGCGTCGACATATGCAGGTGTATGGACTCGCTCCAGCAGCTCGCGTTCGACCGGCTCGACCCCAGCCAGCATTTCAACGTTCTCGTGCGAGAACAGTCCCAATTCCTGCGAGAGGCGCATGGCCAACTGCGCGCGCATCGGCGCGAGTGGATGAGCGGGCCCAAGGTCATAGCCGCTGAGAGCCTCGTTCCACACCACTCCCACGCGAGCACTCATGACCGCGCGAGCTCCTGACTGCGATCGCGAGCCGCCATCATTGCTCGCACGATGGCATCACCAACAGCCTGCTCATTCAACACCTCAATGGCCGCTGCCGTCGTGCCGTTCGGCGATGTGACGTTGGTACGCAAGGTTTCCGGAGATTCCTCTGTTGCGGCCAGCAACTCTGCTGAGCCGAGCAGGGTCTGCACAACAGCGGCCCGCGCATCGCCGGCAGTCAGCCCTGCATCCTGAGCACCGCGCATCATTGCTTCGGCGAGATAGAAAACATAGGCAGGTCCACTGCCCGATGTTGCGGTGATCGCATCCTGCAGATCCTCCGAGATCTCCAGGACCAGGCCCACAGCACCCAGCAGGACCGCTGCCTGCTCGAATTGCTCCGGACCGCAGCTCGTGCCAGCGCTGATGCCTATGACTCCTCGTTGGATGCGAGCAGGCGTATTTGGCATCGCACGCACGACTGCCGCCTGCGGGATGAGTTCCGAGATGAACGCAGTTGTGATGCCAGCCGCAATGGAGATCACCAGTGCAGATTCAGAGACTGCCGATGCAATCTCAGTGAGCGCTTCGCGCATCTGCTGCGGCTTCACTGCAGCAATGATCACGTCCGCGTCGATGACAGCCGTGGCCGCAGCAGCACTGTGAATTCCGTACCGATCTGTCAGTTCGAGCGCGCGGTCTGCTCGCATCTCGACCACTGTGATGCTCGGCGCAGGATCCAACTGCAGGAGTCCGGCGATCAGGGCTTCGCCCATGACCCCACCACCGAGCACGGTTATGCGAGTCACTCCCACCTCTTCTCCAGCGTTGCGTTCGAATCCGACGCCCTCACCTAGCCTGCCATGGGCTTGCTGTGCTCCAAGGCGAAGGCCAAGGCCTCGGCGAGATCAACTGCCCGCGCGTCCGCATCGACGGCCGAACGAGTGTTCACTTCAACGATGAGGTTTCCGGTGAATCCGGTGCTGGCCAGATGCGCAAGCACCTCCGCGACCGGCTGGGTTCCGCGCCCAGGAATCAAGTGCTCATCGCGCGCGGATGCTGTTCCGTCGGCCAGGTGCATGTGTGCAACCCGCGAACCGAGTTCGCGCACCAGCTTCATTGCATCTGTCTTGGACACGGCAGTGTGCGAGAGATCGACCGTCGCAAAGGCGTAGTCCTCCTCACGCACATCCCACCCTGGGGCGTAGGCGGTGATCTCCTTGGACAGGGCCCGCCAGGGAAACATGTTCTCCACGGCAAACTGAATCTCGGTTTCATCCCTCATGCGGGCCAGCCCATCGACAAAGCCTTGCGCGTATCCGCGCTGCCAGCGGAAGGGTGGGTGCACCACGACAGTCCGGGCTCCGAGTTGCTCGGCCACTTCCTGCGCTCGCCTCAGCTTGCCCCAAGGCTCAGTCCCCCAGACCCGTTGCGTGACCAGCAGACATGGTGAATGGATGGAAAGAACAGGCACCTGATAGGTCTGCACAAGATCCAGGAGCGCGTAGGAATCCTGACTCGCTGCATCGGTGCCAACCATGACCTCAACACCGTCGTAGCCGACTTCAGCGGCCATCTTGAAGGCTGTTTCAGTGCTCTCGGGAAATACTGAGGAGGTCGAGAGTCCGACGAGGGAGGCCATTACGGTGCTCGACGCCAGCGATCAGTGACGCGAGTGGCGATTGCGACACCGAGCGCACCGATGGCGCCGACGCCAATGGCTACGGCTGAATAGCGCTCTGGCGACAGTGAGAGAGCAAAGAAGTCCGACAGGAACGGAATGAACAGCACGGCCACGAAAGCCAGGATCATGGCCAGCACGATGCCCACACGAATGAGATTCAGAGGCCGGGCACTTTGCACGAGCACAGCGATCGCAACGATGAACAAAGTGACCGTCGCGGCCGCCTGAGAATTGCCAACGGATTCATCCAGCCGCAAGGCCACGCCGTAGCTGGTGAATGCCGCGACTGCGCAAATGGCTCCTGCGGGCGCAGTGAACAGCAGTACGCGCTTGAAGAATCCGGGCCGGAATCTCTCGGTGTTGGGCATCAGCGCAAGGAAGAATCCGGGGATGCCGATCGTGAGTGCGCCGATCAGCGTCAGGTGGCGCGGCAGGAACGGAAACTCGACGGCAAACAATCCGGTGGCAACGGAGATGATGACCGCGTAGAAGGACTTGGTGAGGAACACATCGGAGACTCGTTCGATATTGCCCAGCACCCGTCGCCCCTCAGTCACCACACTCGGCATGACTGACCACTTGTTGTCGAGCAGCACCAACTGAGCCACTGCTCGTGTAGCCGCCGAACCGGATCCCATTGAGATGCCGAGATCGGCTGACTTCAAGGCGAGCACATCGTTGACGCCATCGCCCGTCATGGCCACTGTTGAGCCGCTCAGGTGAAGCGCGTCAACCATCGCCTGCTTCTGCGTCGGGGTGACCCGTCCGAAGACCGATGCGCTGGCAACCGCAGCGCTCAGCTCGTTGATGTCAGTGGGAAGAGTGCGGGCATCCACGGGTGCATCCGCACCAGGGACTCCGGCCAGTGCGGCAATGGCACCGACCGTGATCGCGTTGTCACCGGAGATCACCTTGACCTGGACGCCTTGCTCCAGGAAGTAGGCCACCGTCTCGGCAGCATCAGCGCGCAACTGCTGATCGATGAGGACAAGCGCCTCAGCCTGCAATCCCTGCAGCTGTGAATCCGGGCCGAGGGTGGCAGCATCAGAGCGGGCCAGGGCCAGCACCCGCGAGCCATCAGCGGACAGCTCCTGCGCCTTGACCAGCGCAGGATCGGTCGCATCGAGCACCATTTCCGGAGCGCCAAGAATCCAGCTTCCGTGTTCACCGAAGCTTCCTGAGGACCACTTGCGGGCACTGGAGAAGGGCACCATGGACGAGATCGGCCAACCCGGGTCCGAATAGGCCTCGGCCACCGCAGCAAGGGTGGGGTTCGGCGAGGATTCAACGGCGGCAAGAGCGCCCAGCACCACTTCGGCATCAGCACGCGCGCCTTGCAGCACGACGAGATCTCGGACATGCATGCCGGGCTCGGTCAGCGTGCCGGTCTTGTCCACGCAGATCGTGTCCACCCGAGCAAGTACCTCGACCGCGGGCATGTCCTGAACGAGCACCTTCTTGGCCGCGAGCCGAATAACCGAGACGGCCATCGCAATGCTCGTCAACAGCACCAGACCCTCGGGAACCATCGTGACCATTCCGGCGATGGTTCCGCGAATCGCATCATCCCAACTCGCATCAGCGCGAACTCGCTGCGAGTACAGCAGCAGTGCACCGATTGGCAGGAGCAGAAACGACACGACCCGAATGAATCCACTGATGGCATCGCGGAGCTCGGAGTTGGTCAGGTGGAATTCCTTGGCCTGCTCAGTCAGCCCAGCTGCGAAGGAATCCCTACCCACTCGGGTCGCGCGCATGAGCCCACTGCCAGCAACCACGAAGGAGCCGGACATGGCCTCATCACCCTCGACCTTGTCCACTGGATCTGCTTCGCCAGTGAGCAGGCTCTCATCAATCTCAAGTCCCAGGGACTCCAGCACTTCGCCGTCGACGACGAGTTGATCTCCTGGCAGCAGAACGAGCACATCGTCAAGCACGACCTCATTCGAACTGACTGAACGATCCTCGCCATCGCGGCGGACCACAGGCCGGGCTGCCCCGAGCACTGACAGTTTCTCAAGGGCGCGTGCCGCGCGATATTCCTGGATGATGCCGATGGCCGTGTTGGCAACGATCGCGAATCCGAACAGCGAATCCTGGATGGGGGCAACGATCAGCATGACCGCCCACATTGATCCGATGACGAGGTTGAACCACGTCAGGGTGTTGGAACGGATGATGCTGGCCAGGCTTCGACTGGTAGCCGAAGGAGCCAAGTTGAGCTGTCCGGCAGTGACTCGGGCTGCCACCTCCTGAGAGGTCAGCCCCGACTGCAGGCCGATCATGCGGGCAGTCCATCCATCCGGTGCAGGATCACACCCTCGCGAAGGGCCCAGGGACAGATCACCAATTCATCGACACTCAGCAGTTCCATCGCTGCCTCAGCAACTACCGCACCAGCCAGCAACTGCTCGGCGCGACCTTCGGATACGCCAGGAATCTTGGCCCGCTCGACCGTCGGTAGTTGCGCGAGGTCTCGGACCAGGTTCTGCACATCCTCAAGGATCAGCGTGCGACGCACATAGAGGCCTTCGCTTGACGATGCAGCACCGGCAATCCGCGCCAGCTGCTTGAAGGTCTTGGACGACGCAACGCCGATTCGAGGCTCCCCCTCGCGTCGCATTCGACCCACAACACTGGCGATCGACGCGCGCACGTGCTTGCGAAGAGCGCGGAGCTCCTCAGCGCTTGGGGGATCCTGAGTCAGGAAGTTTCTGGTGAGCCGTCCGGCGCCGAGCGGAAGTGACACGGCAACATCTGGCTCCTCGTCGACTCCGGAGGCAAGCTCGAGTGAGCCACCGCCGATGTCCATCACCAGCAGGCGGCCGGCAGACCAGCCAAACCAGCGACGGACCGCGAGGAATGTCATCCGTGCCTCGTCCTCCCCAGACAGCACCTCAACCTGAAGTCCGGTCTCGGTGCGCAGACGATTCAACACAGCCTCACCGTTGCCCGCCTCGCGAATCGCACTGGTGGCAAAGGCCATGAGCTCACTGACGCCCAGGTCCTCGGAGAGCGCCTGCGATTTGCGGATGAAATCGACCAGGGCATCGACCGCTGAATCAGCTACATGACCGTCAGATGTCAGATGCTCAGAAAGGCGAAGTGGGATCTTCAGCTTTGATGCTGGGATTGGCGCAGCGCCGTAGTGCGCATCGACAAGGAGCAGATGAACAGTGTTGGAACCGATGTCGAGAACTCCCATGCGCACGTGCTGACGGTATCTAAATATGCGCGCAAACGTGCATCGGCCAGTGTCGAATGCAGTTCAGAACTGGCCCTAGGCTGCCCTCCATGGCTGAGGTGCTCCTGGAGTTCCCACGACAGTGGTTCGAGTGCGCCGACCCTGCCGATGAGAATCAGCGCATTCGGGCAGACCTGACGTGGCTGACCTCCAAGTGGACGTGCATCTTCGGCCGAGGCTGCCCAGGTATCTACAAGACTTCGCCTGAGGCAGGGTGCTGCACCCTCGGTGCGCACTTCTCCGACAAGGACGACCGCAAGCGCACTGCAAAGTGGGTTGAGCAACTCGACGCGAGCACTTGGCAACATCATGCGACCGGCACCAAGAAGGGTTGGATGGTCAAGGAGGACGGAGCCTGGAAGACCCGCGTCGTCGGCAAGAAGCTGGGCAGAGCCTGCATCTTCCACAACGATCCCGACTTCGAGGGCGGCTACGGCTGCGCCCTGCATCACCTCGCGCAGCGCGAGGGCATCTCCTTCACAGAGACCAAGCCTGAAGTCTGCTGGCAGGTTCCCATGCGGCGCTCCTACGAAACCGTGGAGCATCCAGATGAGACCGAGAAGACGGTGGTGGTCATCAGCGAGTACGACCGTGGATCCTGGGGTCCGGGCGGACACGACTTGGACTGGTACTGCAGCGCCAACTCCGAGGCGCATATCGCGTCAGATCCGGTGTACATCTCTGCAAAGGACGAGCTGATCGCGTTGATCGGTGCCGAGGGGTACGCGCTCGTTGCCGAGGCGTGCAGCAAACTGGAGCAGATGCGCGCCACATCCGGTCTGAGCATCGCCCCCCATCCCGCCGACCCGCAGTAGCGCGTCAGCCCAAGGGGCTAGCGTCTGGGCCATGGCTCGAGCCACCACCACCTACCGATGCACTGCGTGCGATGCGACAACCGTGCGCTGGGCTGGTCGATGCCCGCGATGCGGCGCCTTCGCCACCATGGATCTCGACGCGCCCAAGGCAGCAAGCCCGGGGATGAAGAGCGCGCTCGTTGGCTCCACTCCGGCGCGTCCAGCTCGCCCGGTCTCAGCGGTAGCCAGTTCCGGCCCAATCCCACGACTCACCACCGGCATCTCTGAGTTTGATCGCGTTCTCGGCGGCGGCCTGGTCGCAGGTCAGATGTGCCTGCTCAGCGGGGCACCCGGCTCCGGCAAGAGCACCTTGGTGCTTGCAGTCGCCGACTCCTTGGCCAAGAGACTGGCGCGTCCGGTGCTGTACATCTCCGGCGAGGAGTCCGTCGAGCAGATCGCCATTCGAGCACTGCGCATCGGAGCAACCAGCGAGCACCTGCTGCTTGCCGACGACACCGAACTGTCGGCCGCCATCGGGCATATCGATGCCCACTCACCCGAGCTCGCGCTCGTCATCGTTGATTCAGTGCAGACCATGGCCTCCTCTGACATCGAAGGTCGGGCCGGTGGAGTGACCCAGGTGATGGAGGTTGCTCAGGCGCTCACGCGCATCGCCAAGACCCGCAATGTGCCCATCATCCTGATTGGGCAGGTCACCAAGGATTCCAATGTTGCCGGGCCGCGGGCGCTGGAGCACATTGTCGACGCCACTCTTTCCCTCGAGGGCGATCCGCACACCTCCCTGCGATTGCTTCGGTCAGTCAAGAACCGCTACGGCTCCTTGGAGGTTGCCGCTTTCGAGCAGACCGATACCGGTATGCAAGAGGTCCTCGATCCAAGCATGCTGTTTCGCGGACATCGCGACACTCCCGTGCCAGGCACGTGCATCACCGTGACCGTCGAAGGCAACCGTGCGCTCACTGCTGAAGTGCAGGCCCTTGTCGCAGCCACTACCAATCCCAATCCCCGCCGCGGAGTGTCCGGGCTGGACAACTCGCGGATGGCGATGCTGATCGCGGTCGCTGAGCGCACGGCCAGCCTGCGCCTGTTCGACAAGGATGTCTTCCTGGCAACCATCGGTGGCATGCGCCTCTCAGATCCCGGCAGTGATCTGGCCGTCTGCCTGGCAGTCGTCTCAGCCACCCATGAATCGGCGATCGCCCTGGATCTCGCCGCCATCGGCGAAGTCACCCTGTCCGGCGATGTTCGCCCGGTTCCGCACATGACAGAGCGGGTCAGCGAGGCCGCACGCCTTGGTTTTCGTCGCCTGTTGGTGCCCGTGGGAACCAAGACCCGGGTGCGCGATGGCGAACTGGAACTGGTCGAAGTGCCAACCCTTGCAAGGGCGATTGCAGCCCTGTCGTCAGCGCGCTAAGTGGATTTGGAATCACCGCAGGACCACGGCCAATCCGAAGTCATGCACGCATCCCGAGGCTCATGTGAGCAACTTCCAGTCTGCATGTAGTGCCGTCACCTCGGCAATTACGATTTCCGGCTCACACTTCGCCGCCTCCACATCGAAGAGGACAACATTTCGTCCGTCTGCGTGGAGAGAACTTGAGTAGAGCACCCCATCAAGGCCAAGAGATTTGGCAAGTTCACACAGATATTGCGTTGGGATGTAGTCCGTTGGCTGATCAGATGCCCTGACGGGCTTCTTCAGTTCGCTGCCTAAGGCAGAGAGATAGCGATGAAAGGAAATACGCCGAATCTGCTCAGATGCGGCTTCAAGCTCGGCAACATCAAAGAAATCAGGAGGATCAATGTCAGCGAGATTGAGTACGGAGAGCTCACGTGTTGCGTGGAAAGTACCTATCGCAATCTGAGTGTGATTCGCGACGCGCGTCTCATAAATGCAAGTTTCCAATGCAAATGAGAGATAGAGGTAAGGAATACCCACTGGGTTGGCGCGGCCAGCAACTGCAACCGCAGCTAATGGCGCTCCCATTTGGGTCGGCGTCGGAACTGTCGTGGAATCGAACACCCGTGCCCTGAAAAGGGGGATATCTTCTTGAATATTCTCGCGACTTTCGAGGAGTACGCGCTCCAGAACGCTCCGGTCAGGGACAGTTTGAGGAAAGTAGCGGTTGCGCTTGCGAATCTCCTCTGAGAATTGGGCCCATGAGAGCAAGTGGTCAGTTCCGCCGTCGTCGTCAGCCTTCTTCAGCCGAACCATTGCCCCTTCGCTCAAGAGCACGTGGTCACTCTGAACAGCGGAGATCAGAAACTCTTTGAGTTTCGAAGGTTCGTCGAAACTAAAGATGCGCCAATCCTGTTGAATTTGCAGGTGCAGTTCCATGCCTTGATCGGAGCGATTCTCAACCTCGTAAATCTCAAAGAGTCTGACGAAACTGTCGATCCAGGCCGTAGTCGGCCAGGTATGAGGGCTATATCCATGCCCAAAGTCACATGTCCCGGGAGACGACTGTGGGGGGCTCGCGTTTGAAACCCACGTGCCTGCGGCGAAGCATTTCACGCAAGCTCTCACGACCGACTCAAGATTCCCGACACTAGTTCGAGGTGGTTCTGAATCGACAACTTCTTAACAATTCCAAGTCCCGGGTAAGTGCCATTCGATACATGATCCCGAATTACTTCAGCCGCTTCGGTGTGGATTTGATTTGCGTCGAGAAATACGACCAGCTTGCGAGCGGCTTCGAGAAACTTTCCTCCCACGTTGGACGTGTCTCCATTGTTCTCAGACGTAAAGTGCCGAATCAAAATGGGCGCACCGACGTAGGGCTCATATGTCCAATGGATCGCCACCGCTCGTGGAGTGAAACCACCTTCAACGTAGGACTCTCCGATAGTTAAGTAATCCGCGAATCCGGACCAGCCCTCTTCTGCATAAAACAGATGGTCATCCGTGAATACCGATTCTTCCTTGCTCAGGTATGCCGCGTTCCGCTCTTCTCCTGGAAATACGTCTCGAAGCGTCACTCCGCGTGAACTCGCAAGTAGACCCGAGAAGTATCGACGCCGCCAGCGATCATCTACAACGTCGAATTCCCGGCGCAGGTCCCCCGTGAGAGTCTCTAGTTCACCGATTCGATCCGAGATTCCTTTGTGGATCAGGGTAAGCCGCCTATGCCCTGCAATTTGCTTGCGATAACTGGCGATCAACGCGTCGACGTCTGTACGTTCGTCAATCAATAAGCCCAAGTTCCAAGTGGTCGAGCGAACTTGCTCTGAAAGATACTGCGCTAGCAGCGGGGACACTAACGGGTCACTCAGTTCACCGACATTCGGATTTACGACAAGTACGAAGTCAACATTCGCGTCGAGGAGCGCCGACAAGCACCGATCGAGACCTGATCCGGCTGGGGATCTCACTGGTTCAATTATCGGAATTACACGCTGCTGCTCCCCCAGCATCACACTCAGTTCCTTCAGTGCGAGCAGTTCGTACTGTTTGCCTCGCAAGTAAGGGAAATACATCTACTGCCCTTCTGAGCTAAGCCAAGTCGCCAAATTCTCTTGCTGGCGTTCATCGGGATCGAGTTGAACTACCAGCGCGCGCAGTGGCACCAGAGTAGGAGCAAGCATCATTTGGCGGCCGTTTCGCAGTTGACGGGCCTTGATGGCTTGCTGCATCGACTTCTGAAATTGTGCTGCAGGAATACGCTCAGCCAACTCAAGGAGCCTTTCATATCGAAGTCCATTGGGAACTTCAGGAAGATTTCCTAGCTGCTGCTCCAGCACCGCACTTACTTCGTGCTTTCGGAGAATATTGAACATGGTTCTGACATTGAAACTGTCAGGTATTGGTTCCGCGTGCTTGACAATTGAAAGTCGGTCTCGTGTTCCCACAGCAATCAAGCCGGCCGGCGAATCTTTTAGGGCCCGAAGGTACCTTTCAACTTGGTCGACATGCGTAACAACGTTCACGAGTGGAAAGGCCCGATAGTAGTTTTCGAGTTGCGAGTTGAGTTTGTCTGGAGAGTCGAACTCAGTCTTGATCTCGTAAACTACGCCCTTTCCGTTCACGAGCACGCAATCAGCCACCGACTCTCCGATGCGCAACTCATTCAGAAGCACTGCATTGGCAGCACGGTGGCGACCCACGAAGATCTTGCTCGCTATCAAGTTGCGGTAGAAATACTCGCTTCGGTAGTTCGTTCGCATCAATTCGTAGGCTTCAGCGACAACTTCCCGGTTTGAGCTGCCTCTCCCGAGATTGAGTTCGATACGCAGGTGGCGAGCCATCAAATCAGCTCTCTCCGAGGAGAGTCCGCTTGCGAGGGGACGGAAAACAGCAGTAGAGAAGAACTTTGCAGCCTCGCGCTCAAGCATGGTCGGCAATTTCAACTCCTATCCCACAAAGCCCATCGTAGAGTCAGATTACTTGTCGGCTTCCCATCTCAGTTGGACAATTCACACACCTGTTTGCACTTGCCATCCGCTCGTCTCGTACGAACTTTTCCATCTAGGTACGACACTCCACATCGAAGACTCCCGAGCACGCTAGCTCTTGGCGGTCAATGCGAATGGGGTCTTGTCGCTCTGCACCAGGTCGTTGCTGCCGGTGAGGTCATAGGAGCCGGCCTTGGCCAGAGCGCCTTGCTTATTGCAGTCCTTGCTCGACAACCGTCCATCCCACGTGATGCTGGATGCC
>Ga0172380_10008996_pt1 | contig 10748 bp, 8 predicted proteins | sample Leawe162metaG_FD_119747 | JGI IMG/M metagenome (GOLD analysis project Ga0172380, IMG submission 119747) | Leachate microbial communities from a municipal landfill in Southern Ontario, Canada - Leachate well 162 metaG | ecosystem: Engineered > Solid waste > Landfill > Unclassified | place...
AACCTGTCGGGTTCGCTGCGGATGCAGGCCTACCGCATGGCCTACGAGATAGAGCAGGGCCAGCCCGTGCTGGGACGACTCGATCAGTTTGAACAGACGCTGCATGCGGCCGAGTTGCAGGAGACCCAGCGCTGGATCACCCCTGCCTCCCTGCGCCGTACCTATGGCGAGGTGTTGCTGCAATGGCAGGTGATGCGCGAGCACATCGAGAATGCCACCCCCAGACGTTACACAGACAACACTGAGCAGTTTGTGGCGGCCATCGACGACTTCGTCAACCAGATGCAGTACCACGTGGAGTTCAAGGTGCGCATGCTGGCGCTGGCGGAGGGGCTGGGGCTGCTCTCCATCATCACCATCGCCTGGTTTACCGTGCGGTTTACCCGCCAGCAGGTGGTGGCACCGCTCAACCAGCTGGTCTATTGCGCCCGCCAGATCCAGCGCCAGGAGTTCGATCTCACCCTGCCCCCCCATTGCGAGAACGAGCTGGGGGAGTTGTCGGGTGCCTTCGTCACCATGGCTGACGAGCTGGGCAAGCTCTATCGGGAGCTGGAAAGCAAGGTGGAAGAGAAGACCGCCAAGCTGCAGCAGGCCAACGACACCCTCTCCTTCCTCTACAGCACAGCCCAGAAGCTGCATGCGGCGCCGCTGAGCCGGCGCACCCTGCTCAAGCTGCTGGAGCGGGCCGCGGCCCATCAGCACATAGACCACATACGGCTGACCCGCTTCGAACACAACGCCATGCCGGACTACATCACGGGGCGCAAGGGCTGGCCCGGCGATCTCGACTCAGTGGTGAGCTTTCATCTGCAGATGGATGAGCAGGAGTACGGCCGGCTTGACGTGATCAGCAGCCACCCCATAGACGAGCGGCTGATGAAGAACTTCTCCATGCTGCTGGCTCAGGTGCTGCACAAGGATCAAACCCTGCTGCAACATCAGCGGCTGCTGCTGATGGAAGAGAGAGCCGTCATCGCCCGCGAGCTGCACGACTCGCTGGCCCAGGCACTCTCCTATCTCAAGATCCAGTCCACCCTGCTCAAACGCGCCTTCGCCAAGGGGGAATCCGCCAAGACAGAGGCCGCCATGCAACAGATCGACGAGGGGCTCAGCAGCGCCTACACCCAGCTGCGCGAGCTGCTCGGCACCTTCCGCCTCAGCATAGGTGACGCCAATCTGGGGGAAGCCATCAAGGTGATGCTGGAACAGCTCAAGCCACAGACCCAGGCCGAGATCGGGCTCCATTACGGTCTGGCCGACACGGACCTGGAGGCGGGCCAGCATATCCATATCCTGCAGCTGATCCGTGAGGCAGTGCTTAACGCCATCAAACATGCCAACGCGCAAGTGATTGATGTTAGCTGTGAGACCCTCGCCAATGGTAACATTCAGGTTCAGATTTCAGATGACGGTGTTGGAATAGGGATCGCAAGCTCGGCGGTCAACCACTATGGCCTTAGCATCATGAATGAGCGTGCCAGCAAGTTGCATGGTCTGCTGACCATCAGCGAGCAGCCGCCCAGAGGCACCTGCGTACATCTGACCTTTCCCACCAGCCTAACAAGAGATGCCTGATGGACGAGATGAAATATAGTGTTCTGGTCGTGGATGACCATCCCCTCATGCGCAAAGGGATTGTGCAATTGCTGGCCCTGGAAGAGAACATAGAGGTGGTCGGTGAAGCGTCCAACGGCACCGACGCCGTCGCCATGGCCAAGGAGTCCGAACCGGATCTGATCCTGCTCGACCTCAACATGAAAGGCCTCTCCGGTCTGGATACCCTCAAGGCGCTGCGCACCGAAGAGGTCACCTCCCGGGTGGTGATCCTGACCGTCTCGGATGCCCGCCAGGACGTGGTCGCCCTGCTCAAGGCCGGCGCCGATGGCTATCTGCTCAAGGATACCGAGCCAGAGATGTTGCTCGCCCAGCTGGCGGACGTGATGACAGGCAAGCAGATCCTGAGCGAGCCGCTGCGCCCCTACCTCGAGAACATCTACGAGCTGGATCATCTGCAACAGAAGCTGGAGAGCCTGACCCGTCGCGAGATGCAGATCCTGCGCGAGATTGCCAAGGGCCTCTCCAACAAGCAGGTCGCCTCCGTGCTCCATATTTCCGAGGGCACGGTCAAGGTGCACGTGAAGAGTCTGCTGAAGAAACTCGAGGCCCAGAGCCGCGTGGAAGCGGCCGTCATGTACCTGGAGCAGCGTAACTAACGCGCTGGCAGAGGTGGATGAACGCAGGCAACCGAGCGCCTTGCTTCGCTCTATTCATGCCTTGATCAGCTTGAGAGAAAAACCAAAGCCCCGCATCGTCGGGGCTTTCCTTATCTGCGCTACATCCGCCCGACACCCGACCCGCCACCCTTGACCCCACAACAAGCAAGATGGGCGACCACACACTCCCGCTTATGTGGAAGCGGAATATTCACCGCATCCGTCACTGCGGCACACTTCTATCTTCTCGCTTCTCGAACCGGGCTCCCCTGCCTGCTCACACCTTGTACTCAGGCCAGCGACGCGGTTTGCACGCCGCCGCAACGGCCATGCGCATTTTGCACTTGGCTCTTTGCAAGATGCGATGCGCTTCAATTCAGGACGCGAAGAGAGCGAGGGCCGAGTACTCAGGATCCGGCCGTATTCAGCTGACTACGGGATCACATTGGCAAAAAAGATAAAAATATAAATATCTGATTATTAATAAATTTCAGACTCGACTTGGAGACTGGCACGCCCATTCCGGGGCCTTTTTCATCCTCTGGCACAGTCGCTGCATTGTCCTATTCAGCAACTACTCAATGGAGGACGGAACATGAAACTTCAACCCTTGGCATTGTTCCCCTTGCCTTCCCACATACTGCCTGGTGGCAAGCTTCCGCTGCGTTTGTTTGAACCGCGCCACCTGCAGATGCTCAAAGAGTCATTCATCAATGACCAAGGGTTCGGCATAGTGATGGAAGAGGCGACCACCACGGGCAAGTCCGGGCGCATACTGCCGGTCGGCACCCGGGTGAAGGTGACCGATTTCTACACCCTGAATGACGGCCTGCTCGGCGTCACTGTGCTCGGCATGGAACGTTTCTGCATCCATGAGATGGAAACGGACGAGATGGGATTGCGCCGGGCCAAGGTCGAAGCGCTGCCCAACTGGCCGAGCGCCCATTCAGACTTCAGTGACAAACCGCTGGTCACCCGGCTGCGGGAAGTGTTCGAGCAGTATCCGGAGCTCGATGAGCTCTACCCGGACAAACAGTTTGACGATGCGGCCTGGCTCTGCCAACGCTGGCTCGAAATTCTGCCCATGCCCATCTACGAAAAACAGATGTTGATTGCCAAACAAAATAGCGAAGCGGCCCGTCAATTCTTGCGCCGACTGATCGCACAGTGAGTCAAAGAGAACATTGCAAAATGCGAATATTCCCACAATGAAAATAAGAATTTCGCATTTTGCAAACGGCGGTGATAGATAAAAAGCAATAACACAGCCGCAAGCCGCATAAACAGGTTCTGAAAAGTTGGCACGACTTTTTCATATAGAATCGTACAACCCGATTTATCCCGTGCTCTCTTCAGTATTTGCTGAAGAATTGGTCAACCACCCAGGTTGACCATTTTTTTTACCTGCGATCCGGCAACACTGGGCTGATATGGCGCTGCAGGCACTCTCTCAGTCGCATCAGGCTGATGGGCTTGGCCAGAAAATCATCCATTCCCTGGGCCAGACAACGGGCCCTGTCTTCGGCCATGGCATTGGCCGTCAAGGCCACTATGGGCACCTTGCAGCCCAGTTCCCGCAAGCGGCGAGTCGCCTCCAGCCCATCCATCTGCGGCATCCGCATGTCCATCAGGATGAGATCCGGCTGTTGCTCCGCCACCTGGGCCAGCGCCTCCAGGCCATTGGCCGCGAGCCGCACCCGACTCACCAGTTTTTGCAGCATGAGGGACACCACCAGCTGGTTGACCGGGCTGTCTTCCACCACCAGCACATCCAGATCCTGAATGGGCAATTGATCCGGCTCGGGCCGGCTGCTGCACTCGCACGGCAGCGCCATGCCGGGCAGCTCGAACCAGAAGCTGCTGCCCTGACCAGGCGCGCTCTGCAGACGGATCTCCCCGCCCATCAGCTCCACCAGCCGTTTGCTGATGGCCAGCCCCAGCCCGGTCCCGGAGAAACGGCGGGTCGCCGAGCTGTCGACCTGGGAGAAGGGCTCGAACAGGAGAGCCTGATCCTCGGCCGAGATGCCGATCCCGGTATCGGTCACCGACACCCGCAGCCGTTGCTCGTGCCAGTCCAGTTGCAGCAAGACGCTGCCCTGGCTGGTGAACTTCACCGCATTGCCGAGCAGGTTGCTGATCACCTGCGACAGCCGCACCGGATCCCCCTGCAACTGGGGTGGAACCGCCTCATCCACCCGCCAGCGCAGGGCTATGCCCTTGCTCCTGGCGCGCTCTTGCAGCGGTTCGATCAGAGATTGGCACAGCTGGGTGGGGAGCAGGGTCTCGCAATGAAACTCCAGGGTATGGGATTCGATTTTCGAGAAATCGAGCACATCGTCGATGATGGTCTGCAGCAGACGGGCCGAGTGGGTGGCATGCCCGAGCAGGGTCTGCTGCTGAGGCTCGAGCTGGGCATGTTGCAACAGATCCAGCATGCCCAGCACCGCATTCATGGGGGAGCGGATCTCGTGGGTCATCATGGCCAGGAACTGCGACTTGGCACGGTTGGCCGCCTCGGCCTCATCCCGTGCCCGGGCCAGCTCCTGCTCGCGGCGGATCTGGTTGCCCACATCCCGCGCAGTGCCCCGATAACCGATGAAGACACCGGCGGCGTCAAAACAGGGCTCGGCGTTGATCTCCATCCAGCAGGGGCCCCTGGCCAGGCTGACCTGGGCCCGTACCGCCCGCACCGGCAGATGCAGCTCGATGAGACGACGGTACTTGCCCCACTCGGGATCCCGCCGATCATAGACGTAATCGTAGAGACTCTGACCGGGCGGATGCGCTTTCACATCCCCCTGATAGCCGGGCGCCGACACATAGCTGAGCCTGTGTTCCGTGTCCGTCTCCCAGAACCAGTCGGAGGCCATGCCGGCGAAGCTGCGAAAACGCTGCTCGCTGGTCTGCAGCGCCAGCGTCTTGAGCTCGACCTGCTCCTGCAAGCGGGCCCGATAGGCGATGTTGACCAGCGCCTGGGAGATGAGCGGACGGCAGCGTTGCATCGCCGCCTTGCTCTTGAGATCGAAGGTGCCCATCACGGCATGACGGCAGATGAGGACGCCGGAGAAACCGGGGGCGCGCAACCCCGTCATCATGACGCTGGCCCAGCCGGCCACATCGGCCAGTGGCGCCAGCTCGGGCAACTGGGTCGGGTCATAGATGACCAGGGTCTCCCCCTCGATGGCGCGAGAGAAGAGCGGGGTCAGCTGCCAGCGGCGCCCCACCTCGCCATCCTGGGTACTGAGGTGGGTGATGCCACCACCAGCTTCCCAGGCCACCACATCCGCATGTTCGAAACCGATGAAGGGCTTGAGCGCCTGGATGAGGCTGTCCAGCACCTGCTCCAGGGTCTGGGCATCGGCCAGCGTCGCGACCCCGCACAGCAGGGTCTGCGACTCCTGGCGGTACTTGGCCTCGCGTTCCCGACAACGCACCAGCTCCACCAGCGTGGTCTGCAGCTTGTCACCCAGGGCTTCCAATTCCGTATTACCTATCATCTTGTTTCCAGCGCCATATATCAGCTGTCGAGGAAGATCACGCTCGATACCATCAGGTTGCCGTGTGCCAGCTCACCGTGGGGCAGACGCCCCTGCTCACCGAAAGTGAACGGGGTAATGAAGGGGATCTCCCCCAGCCGGGTGTGAAATTGATCGACGAATTGGCATAAGCTATCACCAAGAGCCAAGCGACAACCAGCACAAAAGATCACTAGGGCCCCGAACGGCTGCATCTCGGCGGTCATGCCGTACTCGGGTTCGATGCGGGTCGCATTCAGACTGCGCTGCAGCAAGCCTTCCTGACTGCTGTACATCAACAGCAGCCGCTCGCCGAGCCGGGTATCGGTGAAGAGGCGCAATCCGCCACCTTCTGTCACCGCCTCGGGATGAGATAGCTTGTAGTAGGGCATATCGTCCAGGGTGCCCACCTGGCGGGCCAGCGGCGAGAGGGTGGTATCCCGCAGTATGGGCCCCACAGGCCAGGCAGTGGTTCGTCCGGTCCAGCGAGCGTAGACCTCGGCGGCGGGCTCATGATCTATGGTGAGGATCTCGCGCCCTGCCAGGGCTGTGATGGTGCCGCGATGCTCGGTCGGGACATAGCCCGAATGAAACTGGAACGCCAGCTGGCAATCGGGATAGAGCACCGCCAGCACCACGCCCTCGCGGGCGCTGCCCTCATCCCAGCACAACTGCCAATCGCCGCTGACACTGTTGTCGGCCGCCGAGCCTCCCACGACAGGGACGGTCGTTCCCAGCTCGGCTTCGATACTGGCCAGCATCGCCTCCTCCTGACCCGGGCTAGCGTGCAACAGTATGAGCTGAGGCAGCTCGCCGGGACGCCCGCCATCGGCGATGGCGGCACGCAACAGCTGGCGAATATCCACCTCATCCCCCACCTGCCCCGCCACCCCATAGGCTCCCTTGTCATCGTAGAGGGCGGCCACCGCCAGCCCTATCCCCTGACGGGCGTGGTGGCCAACCTGGGTCATGACGCCGCCGCAGGAGCTGCACCCTATCAGTCGGGTCGTCGGAAACTGCTGCTTGAGGTGAAGACGCAGTTCCTCGGCATCATGAGCTTGGGTAAAATAGACCAGTAACAGCGAAGGGGAATGGGGCGATTGAGCGAGCAGCCGCTCACTGACCTGCCGGGCAGCCAGCAGGGAGGTCTCTTCAAGAGAGTGAGCCGTCAGAAAGTTCAACACCATCTCCTAGTTGTTCATGATGCTGGGGGTAAGCAAAAATCATACCTTTATCAAACAATTATCTGATTTCATCGGCTAGAATGGCCCTCAATTGAGCCCAACCACAGGACAGCTGCATGTGGCAGAAAAACATCAATGACTTTGACCGGGTCGTCGCCATCGGTGGCGGCCACGGCATGGGCCGCGTGCTCTCTTCACTCTCGTTTCTCGGCCAGCGGCTGACCGGCATAGTCGCCACCACGGACGATGGCGGATCCACTGGGCGCCTGCGCAAGAGCCAGGAGTGTATCGCCTGGGGAGATCTGCGCAACTGCCTCAATCAGCTGGTGACGGATCCCAGCATCGGCAGTCTGTTGTTTGAATATCGCTTCGTCGGCCGCGGTGAGCTGGCGGGTCACAACCTCGGCAACCTGATGCTGCTGGCGCTCGACAACCTCTGCGTGCGCCCTCTTGATGCTATCAAGCTCATCAGTGACATGCTGAAAATAGAGTCACAATTGTTACCCATGTCAGAATTTCCCACCGACCTGTGCGCCCACACCGTCTGTGGCAAGCAGATCCTGGGAGAGGTCTCCATCGATCAGCTCGATACGCCACCGCTCTCCCTGAGCCTGAGCCCGGAAGTACCGGCGACTCGCGAAGCGGTGCAGGCGCTGGCTCAGGCCGACATGATTATACTCGGGCCCGGCAGCTTCCTCACCTCCATCATGCCGCCCCTGCTGCTGGCCGAGGTGGCGCAAGCCATCAATGAGAGCGATGCCATGCTGGTGTTCATCTGCAATCTGGTAGCCGAGAATGGCCCCGCCAGTCAGCTGAGTCTGATCAACCAATGGCGCTGGCTGGAGTCACGGGTCGGTACGGGTCGTGTCGATGCCATTCTGGCGCCCACAGGGGAGTATCCGGCCGAGTTGGCCAGTCGCCTGATCCAGGCCGAGCTGGGTGAAGCCGAGCTCCCCCATCGCCACGACAGACTGAAACTCAAGCTGGCGCTGGATCGGGTGATCCAGCAACTGGTCAATCAACGCTGATGGCAGCTACGCGCAGCGGTGAACCGGCTGGTTCCCCGCTGTGCAGCAAGCTCAGTGGTAGTTGGCAAGGTGAGAGAGCACCTGGGGCAGGGATTGCTCCAGCTGGGTCAGCAGCCGGGCGACGTCATCGGCATCTTCATGCTTGCAGGCCAGCTCCAGTGCCACCACCTGCTGGTAGCTGAGCTGGGCGCCGTAGCTGCCGCAGGAGGATTTCATGCTGTGGGCAAGCCGCGCCAGCGCAGGCCAGTCCCGCCGTTCATAGAGCGGTCGCAGCTGGGCGAGCTGCTCCCCCACTTCCTCGATAAACACCGAGATCACCACCGGCATCATCTCCTGGCCTATGTCTTCCGCCAGCTGTCGCAGCACCTTCTGATCCAACCATTCCATCCCTCAGTCCTCATTTGGCGGTATTCAAACAGAACATACTATAGATGCCCGGCGCGACAGCGTCATCCCTCACCCACCTTCTGCTTGTCGACCGGCGAGCGGCCGCAAAACGAAAAGTGTGATCCGGTTCTAGTAATGTGGCGATAGGCAGGTCGGATTGAAACATAAATGTTGCCAACAAATTAACATTTAAATAACAATGGAGGCCGTGAGAATGATGCGACTCAGCAACACCTCTCTCATCCCTTTTGCCTGTATGGCTGCTGCGAAGAACCAGGGTAGGATTCTACCCTGGTATTTTTTTATATTTAAATCAGATGATTACCGATCCTGCCTGCCGCATACGCGCTCACCTAGCCGAAACAGGCTGAACTCGCCGGGCGCCATCCTGACCCAATCTTCATTGCCGGTCAGCGGACGGGTCGCGATCAGGGTCACCACGTCATCCGGGGTCGTCTCACTCTGGAAATCGATGGCCACATCTTCATCCAGCAGCCTGGCCTCGCCAAATGGCGCCCGCCGGGTAAGCCAGTGCAGGTTGTTGCTGCAATAGGTCATCACAAATTCCCCATCCGACAGCAGCATGTTGAATACCCCGAGTCCGCGCAACTCGTCGCACAGGGTGGCCAGATGGCGAAACATGGCAGGGAAGTTGGCGGGACGCTTGGGATATTTCTGCTCCAGCCGGTTGAGCAGCCAGCAAAATGCGTGCTCGCTGTCGGTGTCCCCCACCGGGCGGTGCCGCCCGGTGGCGAGTCGCTTGTAACCGGTCAGCTGGCCATTGTGGGCGAAGGTCCAGTAGCGGCCCCACAGTTCACGGGTGAACGGATGGGTATTTTCCAGCGACACGCAGCCGCGGTTCGCCTGCCGGATATGACTGACCACGGCGCGGCTCTTGATGGGCAACGCCTGGACCAGCTTGGCTATCGGTGACTGGGCACTGGGCTCGGGATCCTTGAAGGTGCGAAATCCCCTCCCCTCATAGAAGGTGATCCCCCAGCCATCCTTGTGTGGCCCCGTCTTGCCGCCGCGCAGCATCAGACCGGTAAAGCTGAAGCAGATGTCGGTCGGCACATTGGCACTCATGCCGAGCAGTTCGCACATAAGCAGCGGACTCCTTAATTACTGGGCCATCTTTTTCAATCAGCGGGACCAGCCTGATGCAAAGCACCCCTGCCGATCCCACCGCTTATCGGGGCAGGCACAACCGGGACATGGCCTGGTGAGGCCACACATCCCGGCTGAACATGCTGCCTTACTTGGCCATCTCTTTTTCGACCAGCTGGATCAGGATATGGATCACCTTGATGTGCACTTCCTGAATGCGGTCGGCATAACCAAAGTGCGGCACCCGGATCTCGACATCGGCCAGACCCGCCATCTTGCCACCATCCTTGCCGGTCAGCGCTATCACCTTCATGCCTTTGGCATGGGCGGCTTCGATGGCCTTGAGGATGTTGCCTGAGTTGCCGCTGGTGGAGATACCGAGCAGCACGTCACCACGACGGCCAACCGCTTCCACATAACGGGAGAAGACGTAGTCGTAGCCAAAGTCGTTGGAGACGCAGGAGAGGTGGCTGGGATCCGAGATGGCGATGCCGGCATAACCGGGACGGTTCTCGCGATAGCGGCCGGTCAGCTCTTCGGCAAAATGCATGGCATCACAGTGGGAGCCCCCGTTGCCACAGGAGAGCACCTTGCCTTCCTGCTTGAAGGAGTCGGCGAGCAGCCTGGCGGCGGCTTCAATGTTTTTCAGATTCTGCTCATCTGCCAGGAACGCTTGGAGCACGCCGGCAGCTTCGGTCAATTCATTGCGGATCAGTTCTTGGTACATGATGTCTCTTCCAAAATATGGGCGATGTCATTGTCGCACAAGCCAATCCCGGAGTCGCCCCCTCGCCCGTCAAGATGCCGCCTGCAGGACGTTATGCCGATCACAGAGCCAAGGTAACAAGCTTGTAAACAGCTTGATAAGTTTGTGCGTATGAATTACAACAGGGGCCATATCCAACAGGTCAGACCTCTGGATCAGCTAACCCACTCTTCACCCAACTTCGGCAACTCATGCAAGGAGCGAAAAATGACGACGACCCTCACTCTGCTCGGGGTGATCCTGGTGATCGGCGCCATGGCTTATCGCCGGGCGTCTCTGTTCACATCCACGCTTGCCACGGCCGCCGCCCTGGTCGCCGGCACATTCTATGGCCATGTCCCCCTGCTGGTGTGGGCACTGTTCGCCGTGATTGCCATCCCCCTCAACCTGGTGGATTTTCGCCGCAATCAGCTGACCAAGCCGCTGTTCAAGATCTACAAGGCGATCATGCCGGAGATGTCCCGCACCGAGAAGGAAGCCATCGAAGCGGGCACCACCTGGTGGGAAGCCGATCTGTTTGCCGGCAACCCGAACTGGAAGAAGCTGCA
>Ga0172380_10008997_pt1 | contig 10747 bp, 8 predicted proteins | sample Leawe162metaG_FD_119747 | JGI IMG/M metagenome (GOLD analysis project Ga0172380, IMG submission 119747) | Leachate microbial communities from a municipal landfill in Southern Ontario, Canada - Leachate well 162 metaG | ecosystem: Engineered > Solid waste > Landfill > Unclassified | place...
ACGCGACTACACCGGACTGTCGTCCGGAAGAAAGGCGAAGCGTCCGAGACGGACGCGACTACACCGGACTGTCGTCCGGAAGAAAGACATACCGCAGATATGCCGGGTATTTGTTCCACGGCTTTGGCAGGTTGATCAGAGAATCATCATTGATGCGTTTCAGCCATGATGAGATGGTCTCCGGGGAGGTTTGAAAAGCCTCGGCGGTCTGTTTAAGGCTCCAGCCGCAGGCGGCTTTATGATTGAGAATTTCCATGCGTTCAGTTGGCAGATAATAGGGTCGTTTTTTTGCCGGAACGCGACTGAATCTGGATGAGATTATCCTGAGCTGATTATTTTTGCGCACGAGTTCAGTTTGCAGTTTGTCGAGTTTTGCTTTCAGGCGGACATTTTGAATTCCGGAATCAGCCGCTCTGCTCCAGGCGCAGATGAGTGATTACGATGCAAGACTTTCAATATCCCAAGCCTGCATTTTTTAAAATTTACCGGGGAATCCATTCGCGGCGGGACGATTGTCCGGGCTTCATGGAAGTGGCGCGCAGATAAGTATTCATCACCTCGCTGATTTCTTTAGACTTGAAGAAAGTCGGTCCGAACAGATTGGAATACTGTTTATTTTTGCTGGCAATGACCCCGCTGATGGGAACGCGTTCTCCATCTTTAACTGTCAGTCGGGATGAGAGGCTTTCAACTTTAACGGTCTGCCGTTTTCCTTTTCCGGTCAAATAACTGATTTCAGGATAGACTTCAACCTCAATCATGCCGTTGCCGAGGTAACGCGGCAGAACATATAGAGACGTGCCGACATTCGTCCATTTCGGGTCATTCAGCGTTCCATCAAGTTCAATAATATTTCCGTCCGCACCGATGACAACAATTTCCGGCTGTATTTTCTGATATCTCAACCATGACGGATCGACCATTGTTTTGCCCGACCACAACGATGCCGGCGAGCCGCTTTTCGTAACAATAAACGAGCTGTTGAGTCGGCTTTCGCTGCCGCTGGTTTGATTGACATAAATTTCAACATTTTTATTTTTTTTAATGTCCAACTTTCGTCCGTCGCGAAAGGACGATCTGGCAGGATAGACCGTTTTTTTGCCGGGCGAATAGTAGCCAATGTTAGTGCCGCCGGTCTTACCGCCGCCGACACTTTCGATGTCAATCCTGATATTCATTTCCTCCTGCGCATTGCCGCCAATAAACTTTTTAATCTTATAAATATTTTCCGGAGTATCGTAAACCAGGATAGAATTGAGTTTTGTTTCGTGGGTCAATTTGCCTTTTTCCGACAGCCATGGGCGGCAGACGGCATCAACCACTTTAAATTCGAGGCCGGATAAAGGAATGATTTTGTACTCCATATCCGGCGTACGGTCTTTGTCGCTGAGCACCACTGTCTGCTCTGAAGCCATAACCGGTAAGTCACAACATAAAATCAGCGCCGCCGCAATTAATGTCAATATGCAGTTCATCATCACCTCCAGTTTATTAAGGATTAGTCCTGAACAACGTAATTCCGAACACTAGAAATTCAATTTTCAACTAAAATTTAAATTTGCAAATTTTCTTTGCCAAACATATAATATCAGACAATTTGCGAATTTTCAGATTCATTACCAAATAATTTTATAAATAATATCAGAGGGTGACGGCGTGAAGTGCCCACATTGCGGCGAAAATGGCTTGATGGCGGGGAATATGAAAATTTAAAGAAAACAGACATTATCACATTTCTCAAAAAAATATTCTAACCAATACTGCATACTAAAAACAACGTCAGTATTGCCAATTAATACTTTTCTATTTTTTCCCGTTTTTTCCTTTAATTGCTTGTGGCAATAATCAAAAAAAAGGCTATACTATGCGGATATTACTATTTTAAGTAATGGTTATATAATTGTCGCATATTAATATAAATGTATTAATATAAAATGTCAACATAAAATTTAATCTTAATGGTAAATTTTTGACGAAAGGAAACAAGAAAACATGTCATGTTGCAATTGCCAGGAACAGGCTCATGAAGGGATTAAACTGATTGAGCAGTTTCCAGAGAAGCGGGAAAAACTCGAAAACTACATCAAGACACTTGATGTGAGTGACGACCGTGAAAAGAATTGTGGTTATCTGATTCAGGTACTGCACAAAGCTCAAGACATCTTCGGCTATCTGCCGCTGGATTTACAGCTTTTTGTAGCCGACAAGCTGCGGCTTCACCTGTCAGAAGTTTACGGAGTAATCAGTTTTTACTCTTACTTCACAGAAACACCAGTCGGAAAATACAAGATTAACGTTTGTACCGGCACCGCCTGTTTTGTAAAGGGTTCCGGCGCTGTCCTTGACGAATTAAAGCGTTATCTTAATTTAGAAGTCGGCGAAACCTCTAAAGATCTTAAGTTTTCTTTAGGCGGCTTGCGCTGCGTCGGCGCTTGCAGTCTGGCTCCGGTCGTAATGGTAAACGAAAAAGTTTACGGCAACGTCACGACTAAGATGGTTCCAGAAATAATCAGCGACTGCCAATGACAATTAAAGGAAAATAAACCATGATTGATACAGTAGATAAACTTATCCGGCGGGCTGACGAGCTCAAGTCCGCCAAAAAAGCCGACATCAGGATTCTGGTGTCAATGGGCACTTGCGGGATTGCCGCCGGAGCCGTTCCGGTGTTTGAAGCATTCAAAAATGAAGTTGCTGCAAAGAAACTCGACCAGGCAATTGACATCATCGAAGCTGGTTGTATGGGTCTCTGTCACAGTGAACCTAGTGTTGAAGTAGTCAATGTAAAAACTGGCGAAAATGTAATTTATGGAACTGTCAAACCGGAAAACGTCGCGGCGATTGTCGAATCCATCAACAGCATTGCCACCGGCGTTACGACCATCAACCGTTCCTGGTACTATCCGGAAGTTGAAGAAAAATTCGAAGGCAGTATTCAGGCGCGTATCGTGCTCCGGAACAGCGGGCGCATAAATCCGGAAAATCTTGACGATTATCTGGTTAATAACGGTTATCAAGCTCTGGCAAAAGTTCTCACTAAAATGACTCCTCAGGAAGTAATTGATGAAATCATTGCTTCCGGTCTCCGCGGACGCGGCGGTGGTGGTTTCCCAACCGGCAAAAAGTGGGGATTTGCGGCGGCACAGAAAGCCGGACGCAAATTTTTGCTCTGCAATGCGGATGAAGGCGACCCGGGCGCATTTATGGATCGTGCGGTACTGGAAGGCGACCCGCATTCAGTGTTGGAGGCCATGGCTATCGCCGGTTACGCAATCGGAGCTCAGGAAGGCTGCATCTACATTCGCGCCGAATATCCGTTGGCGGTTAAACGTTTGCACCTTGCTATCGATCAGGCCAGAAAATCCGGTTTGCTCGGCAAAAATATTTTCGGACTCGGGTTTGATTTCGATATCGAACTGAAATATGGCGCTGGCGCTTTTGTTTGCGGAGAAGAAACCGCATTAATTCATTCGATTGAAGGCAAACGCGGCGAACCGACCTTCAAACCACCGTTCCCGGCCGTATCCGGTTTGTGGAAAGCTCCGACCGTTGTCAATAACGTCGAAACTTTTGCCAACGTTCCGGCTATCATCAGAAAAGGCGCTGCCTGGTTCAGAACCATCGGCACCGAAAAATGTCCTGGCACAAAAGTATTCGCGCTGGCGGGTAAAGTTGATAAGGTCGGTCTGGTCGAAGTTCCGATGGGAACTAAGATTCGCGACATCATCTTCGGACTCGGCAATGGCATCAAAGGCGGCAGAAAGTTTAAAGCTGTTCAAACCGGCGGACCTTCCGGCGGTTGTATTACCATGGAAAAAATTGATACTCCAATTGACTACGAAAACCTGATTGCGCTGGGTTCCATGATGGGTTCAGGCGGCATGATTGTCATGGATGAAGATGATTGCATGGTTAATATCGCCCGGTTCTTCCTGGAATTCACACTGGACGAATCCTGCGGAAAATGCACCCCCTGCCGTATCGGCAATAAACGTCTGCACGAAATGTTGGATTTGATTTGTCAGGGAAAAGGCACTGAAGAAACCTTGAACAAGCTGAAAACGCTGGCGCTGGTAATCAAGGACACGGCGCTCTGTGGCCTGGGTCAAACCTCGCCAAATCCAGTGCTTTCAACCCTGGTGAACTTCCATGACGAATATCTGGCACACGTCAAAGATCACCGATGCCCGGCCGGAGTTTGCACAAAACTCATCAAGTATGAAATCAATAACAACTGCGTTGGCTGCACACTCTGCGCTAGAAATTGCCCAGTCAATTGTATTTCAGGCGAACGTAAAGAAAAACATGTCATCGATCAAGACAAGTGCATTAAATGCGGCGTCTGCTTCCAGGCCTGCAAATTCCATGCCATCGACCGCAAGTAAACAGACAACCCCGGAGATATACTTAAAATGGTTAAATTGACAATTAATAACATCCCGGTAACGGTGAAGGAAGGTTCGACCATCCTCCACGCTGCCGACAAAGTCGGAATCAGAATCCCGACACTCTGCCACATGGAACTCGACTGCTTCAATATCGAACACCGCACCGGCTCATGCCGCATCTGCGTTGTCGAAGTTGCCGACCGCCGCAATCTCGCCCCCGCCTGCTGCACCCCGGTGTCTGAAGGCATGGCGGTAAGAACTAACACTATTCGCGCCATCAACGCTCGCAGAACCATGTTGGACCTCATTCTGTCAGACCATCCGAAAGACTGCCTGACTTGCGAAAAAAACGGCGACTGCGAACTGCAACGGCTGGCTGGAGAAATGGATTTGCATCATATTGTGTATGAAGGCGAACAGTCAACATACAAAATTGACCTGGCCTGCAACGCCATTGTCCGCGACCTCAACAAATGCATCATGTGCCGCCGTTGCGAAACCGCATGTAATGAAATGCAGACCGTCGGCATTCTGTCCGGCGTCGGACGCGGTTTTGAAGCCGTTGTCGCTCCCGCCGGAATGCGTCCGCTCAGCGAAACAAAATGCGTTTTCTGCGGACAGTGCGTAGCCGCCTGCCCGGTTGGCGCCCTGACTGCACAAAATCACAAATATGATGTTTGGCGCGCCCTCAATGATGAAACTAAAACCGTCATTGTTCAAACCGCCCCGGCCGTTCGCGTGGCTATCGGAGAAGAATTCGGCATGGCTCCAGGTTCAATTGCTACCGGCAAACTCGTTTCCGGACTTAAATTGCTTGGTTTTGACAAAGTATTTGACACTGACTTTGCGGCCGACCTGACGATTATGGAAGAGACCACTGAACTGATTAATCGTATCAAGAAAAATGAGAATCTTCCAATTCTGACCTCCTGCTGTCCCGGCTGGGTCAAGTTCCTCGAACATCAATTCCCGGAACTGATTTACATGCCGTCAACCGCCAAGTCTCCGCAACAGATGTTCGGCGCCATCGCCAAATCATACTACGCGGAAAAAATCGGCAAGAAGCCGGAAGAAATTATTGTCGTATCAGTCATGCCATGCCTGGCTAAAAAATACGAAGCTTCCCGTGAAGAATTCGCCCCAAATGGCGTCCGCGATGTGGATATCGTCATCTCCACCCGCGAACTGGCTGACATGTTCAAAGAAGCCGGTATCCGCATTGAAAAACTTCCGGAACAGGAATACGACAACCCGCTCGGCGAATCCACCGGAGCCGGAGTCATTTTCGGAGCTTCCGGCGGCGTGCTCGAAGCCGCGCTCCGTACCGCAGCTGACTGGCTGTCCGGCGAAAGCCTCAAGAATATCGACTTCACTGCCGTCAGAGGCCTTGAAGGCGTTAAGGAAGCCACCGTCAACGTGGCCGGACTGGAGCTGAAAGTCGCAGTCACTTCCGGACTAGGCAATGCCCGCAAAGTACTGGAAAAAATCCAGAAAGGCGAAGCGGTGTACCATGCTCTTGAAATCATGGCCTGCCCCGGCGGCTGTCTGAACGGCGGTGGACAACCATATATTCACGATGATACATCTATTCTGGAAAAACGTAAAGCTGCGATTTACAAGGCCGACGCGAATCTGCCCATGCGCAAATCTCACGAAAATCCTCATATCGTAAAACTTTACGCTGATTTTCTGGGAGAACCGGGCAGCCCCAAGGCTCACCACCTCCTGCATACTCATTATACTGCCAGAAAAAAACATTAAGTATGTTTTTGGTAATATAATCTCAAGCCCGGCGTTCTCGCCGGGCTTTTTTTATTTCCGGAAGCGCAGCAATCTACGATTTAAATGGAAACAGCAGTTTGAAACTTAAACCATTACGATATATTATGGCAGGAAACCAATAAAAATCGGAGATAAAAATGAACAAACCAATGACATGGATATTCGGAATAATATTTTCGGCGGTCATGCTGACAACAATGGAAGTAAAAGCCATATCAGCGGATGATGTGCATAACATTACCGGCATCAAAGACGCCGACTTCTCAACGAAAGCAATTAGCGGCAAAACCTTTATCGAGTTGCATGACCGGAACGGAAAAACGTCCGGTTATGTCTTTGATACTGTAGATTTTGTCCATGATGTCAAAGGTTTCAAAGGGCCAATCCGCCTGCTGGTATATATTTCGTCCGATGGCATACTGAAAAATTTCCAAATCATCAAATCTTCCGATTACGCAAAATATCTCAATAAAGTAATGAAGAAGAAAAACCAATATCTTAATAAAGACATTTCTCAGCCCGGCATTGCCGCCACAGACGCGGTCACCGGAGCCACCTACAGTTCAAGGGGCATCGCTAAGACTTTGGAAAAAGCCGGAATCGCATTCACAAAGCTTATCGAACTTAAACAGGAGTAAATATGGACTCTACTGATATTTTTTACAAGATTTTCACCAACACTTTGTATTTGATTGCGTTAATCAACCCAATCAGCAAAATTTGCATTCTCTCCGTATTCTCAAAAAATGACAGCGATTCAAAAGAAATGCCGCGAACCGTTATCGAATCCTCAATTATCGCATTCTTTATCCTACTGCTGGTCATGCTGTTCGGAGAGTTTATCTTCAAGTCGTTTCTCCGTGTTGAACTCTACTCGTTGCGCATTGCCGGAGGAATAATCCTTTTCGGCGTTGGTTTCAAGGCCTTATCCAAAGGAGTTTTCTTTGAATCCGGAACTCAGAACCGGCTTTCCGAAATATCCATCGTTCCACTGGCATCACCGATGATTGCCGGGCCGGCAACTATTGCCGCGACACTAACGCTCACAGTGGCGGATGGATTTTTCATCACCATCATTGGAATTATCGTGGCGTTGCTGGTAAATCTGGGATTAATGCTCATGTCAAAGTTCCTCGGCAAACTTCTGACCAAATTTAATGTCATGGGCGCCTTAATCAGAATTACCGGACTGATTGTTGCGACCATCGGCACACAAATGATTCTCACCGGAATTGCCAACTGGCTGCTCAGCCTGAAATAACTTTAATCCTTCCGCTTTTCTCCAGGAAAAACAGTGCTATATTAGAGGCGATTACGAGCGACAATTACGATAAAGAACGGAGCTTTTATGAATAGAAATGTCTTTCTTAATTTTATTTTTACCGTGTTGACTGTCGCGGTTATTTTTCTCGGCATCATGTTGATTAACGCTATCGACCGGGTTCAGTTAAGCAACCAGCAAGTGCTCAGAAAACTGTCTGAAATCAGCGATTCTCTGCAACGCCAGCCAATGATGAATGTCCGAACGACGGAAACTGGAAAAACCGCCGAAGTTGCGCTACCGCAGAAAACAGAAATCGCCAATGTTGCATATTACGACCAGAACGCTCAGCGGGGCGGCAGAATGATTACCGTCATCCCCGCCGACACCGGCAATATGAATAATTTGATTAACAATGACAGCACGGTTTCAATGTTTTACGAAAAATGCAACTCCACGCTGGCGGAACGGGATTATCAGACGCCGGAGAAATTTAAACCGTTAATGGCGGAAAGCTGGACAATATCCCCGAACAAAAAAGTTTATACCCTCAAGTTGCGCAAAGGTATTTTGTGGCAGGATTTCACCGACCCGGTAACCGGCAAAGAATGGAAAAACCGCGAAGTTACTGCTCAAGATTTCAAATTTTATGTTGATGTAATCAAGACCCCGGACACCAACTGCGCGCCGATGCGGGTTTATTTCAAAGATTTGGAGAAAGTTGAAATCATCTCCGATTATGAATTTAAAGTTTACTGGAAAGAACGTTATTTCGGTTCAATAGAACAAACGTTGAGTCTCTCCCCCCTGCCCCGGCATCTTTACCATGCTTACGAAGGTCCGTTTGATGGCAAAAGATTCAATGACGACCATCAACGCAACCGGATAATTATCGGCTGCGGGCCTTACCGTTTCCTCCGCTGGGACAAAGACCTCCGGGTGATTTTCACCAGTTTTGAAAAATATTTTGGCCGCCAGTACGGCATTACTCCGCCGCTCAAAGATATTTGCTACGACATTATCAAACATCCGAACACCCAGTTTCAGGCGTTGCTTTCCGGCAGCATTGACCGTCTCGGCATGACGCCAGAACAGTGGACAAAAAGTGAAACGATGAAGGAATTCGGCGACAATGGAAATATTCGAAAGTTGAAATATCTGGGCAGAAGCTATTCATATATCGGCTACAACCTGCGCAATCCGTTATTTAAAGACAAGCAAGTGCGCCAGGCGCTGACTCATCTGGTCAATCGCGAAAAAATACTGAAAGATGTTTATTCCGGGCTGGCGGAAATTATCAGCGGACCGTGTTTCTACAACAGTCCCTATTATGACAAAAGCATCACGCCCTACCCGTTCGACGTAGCCAAAGCGAAAGCGTTGCTGGCTCAAGCCGGGTGGAAAGATACCGATGGCGACGGCATTCTGGATAAGGACGGACGCAAATTTGAATTTTCCATGCTGCAAGTGGCGAATCATCCGATTCAGCAAAAAATGCTGCCAATCATCAAAGAAGACATGGCGAAAGCCGGGATTGACATGAAAATACAGATTCTTGAATGGTCGGTTTATATTCAACGACTGGAACAGCAGAACTTCGAAGTCTGCGCTCTCGGCTGGACCATACCTTATGAAGTTGACCCGTATCAAGTATGGCACTCCAGTCAGGCTGACGTGAAATTTTCCAGCAATCATATCGGGTTTAAAAATGCCGAAGCCGACCGGATTATCGAAGAACTCCGGCGCACTTTCGATATTCCCAAACGCATTGAGTTGTGTCATCAGTTCCAGAAACTGCTGCATGAAGAACAGCCCTACACTTTCCTGTTCGCGCCATACAGCCTGCTGGCGCTGTCAAAACGTTATCAGAATGTTCATGAATTTCCACTCGGAGTTCAGACAGAAATCATGTGGACGCCGAAATCTCAACAGTTGCAGATTCCCGGACTTTAATTTTTAACTTTTTAAACAATATTAAATAACGATTTTTTATTCAATACAAAACTGGAGCTTACCAATATGATCAGAGTTATTGTAGTCGGAGCCGCTGGCAGAATGGGCAGACGCCTGGTGGCGAACATTGTTGAAGCGGATGACCTAACGTTAACCGGAGCCATCGAAGCTGCCGGAATTCCTTTTGTCGGCCAGGACGCGGGCGCAGTGGCCGGAGTCGGAGAATGCGGAGTGAAAATTACTGACGACCTCAACGCCGCAGTAAAAAATGCCGACGCAATCATTGATTTCAGCACCGGCGGCACCATATCCAACGCCACCGCAGCCGTTGACGCCGGTTGCGCCGTAGTCATCGGCACCACGGCGCTCGGCGATGCGGAAAAAGCGGAATTGAAAGCGCTGGCCGGACGCGGCGGCAGAATTGTCTTCGCCCCCAATATGAGCGTCGGAGTTAATCTGCTGTTTCATCTTTGCCGGGAAGTAACGAAAGTTCTGGGCGAAGATTATGATATAGAAATAGTTGAAATGCACCACAACCAGAAAAAAGATTCCCCGAGCGGAACCGCAGTCCGACTGGCTGAAGTTATCTGCGCCGCCAGAGAACTTTCCTACACCGAAAATGTCGTTCACGGTCGTGAAGGCATGGTTGGAGCCAGAACAAAATCCGAAATCGGCATGCACGCCGTTCGCGGCGGTGATGTCGTCGGCGACCATACCGTAATTTTCGCCACTGGCGGTGAACGCGTCGAATTAACGCACAAAGCCTCCAGCCGCGACACCTTTGCCAAAGGCGCCTTGCGGGCAGTCAGATTTCTAGCATCCTCCCCAGCCGGGCTGTACGATATGCAAGATGTTTTGAAATTAAAATAATAAAAGCGGAAAAACGTTCGCCACAACCCTCGCGAATTGCACGAAAAAATTGGTTAATTTGTTTTTTTGACGCAGAGCAATCTCTTGTCCGCCTCGGGCTGGTTGGAATGCGGAGCCCCTGTGCCGCTTTGGTTTTTACCACGGAAAGATTTTTTTTGGAGGGTCTCGCTCTGTCGAAACCGTTTTCCGTTAAAGACAATGTTCACCATTAAAAACATGAAGTTAATGAAGGGTTTCCGGTGTAGTTTCATTCAACTCTTCCGTGAATCTCTTCGCAGAGCGAAGAGCCTACACCCAAAACTTTTTTTAGAGTAGCCTTAGCGTAGCCTTACGCAAGACCTATTTCCGCCGTTTTAAGGCTAAACATGGCGCTACTATCCGTACAGCGGTGTCATCAGAATCTGCCATCGATTGCAACGGCTCACGCCCTTTGAGTCATTCGCGTTAAAATAGTTTCCATGAAATCATCCGCAAATCCCTAATCTTAACCAAC
>Ga0172380_10008998_pt1 | contig 10745 bp, 12 predicted proteins | sample Leawe162metaG_FD_119747 | JGI IMG/M metagenome (GOLD analysis project Ga0172380, IMG submission 119747) | Leachate microbial communities from a municipal landfill in Southern Ontario, Canada - Leachate well 162 metaG | ecosystem: Engineered > Solid waste > Landfill > Unclassified | place...
CACTTCGGTCTCCAGTCCAGCCCAAGAGGGGATGAAGGGATTGATAGCGATGTTTGCCAGCAGGTTCTGGTCGTCGGGGAGATGGGAGGCATCAATGGCTATGGAGGTCATCCCCGCCTCGAACATGGTCGGCACCTCGATCTTGGCGGCAGCCAGGTCCTTGTCGTTCTTGATCCCGTAATGGTCGGCATGGATCGCAACCGGAACGGTGATCCCCATTTCATTGCACAGGGCATCCACAACACGGGCCATATTCCAGTAGTTGACCCCGCAATAGGCCTTCTGGCCCCCTTCGGACTTGGCAATTTCTATGATCACGGCCGCATTGGCGCGCTGGGCGGCATTCAGGACCCCCCGGACAACAAAATAGTTGCGGCCGTTTCCGGCCATGGCAATAGCGTTCCCCTTGGCGAGCATGGCCCGGTCAATGACCTTGCCGCTGACAATAAGGGCCTTGGAGTTGGGGAAAAGCCCGCTGATATTGGGGGGACGTCCAACCTGAAGCGCTTTTTCAAAATCTGCCGTGTAACCCATGCCAACCTCCCTTTACTTTTATTGATATTTTTTACTTTAAATAAAATGAAACAGCATTTTATATCATTTGGATCTTGTAATTTCAAGTAATAATAGGCTATTGCACGAGAATCCTGCTATTCCTCAGACCGCACCATGTCCGCGGCAATAAATCTCCCGCAGACAAAACAGAAAAAGCCCGCCAGGAGCATGGCAAGAGGCGTGATCAGGAGAGCGGCGCGCAAGCCCCACCGGTCCGACAGCCAGCCGAGGATGGTGGGCGAAATGGCGTCGCCCAGAGCGTGGATAACAAAGATGTTGGCAGCGAACGCCATGGCGCGCACGGCCGGTTTGGTGACATTTACAATTACGGTATTGAGGGGCCCGGTGTTAAAGAACAGGAAAAACTCGGCGATGAATATCGCCCCCATGCAGCCGGAAAGCGTCGGGTAAAGAAGGGCCAGGGCCGCGAACGGGGCGCCGATCAGAAAACCCCAGCCTGATATCAGCAGATAGCCATTGGCACGCTTCTTCTGCCAGCGGTCCCCGAACCAGCCGCCTGTCAAGGTGCCGGCTATGCCGGCCAAAACGGTAACAGCCCCGAACAGGATGTTCCCTTTGGCCACATCAAGGTGGTGGATGCGATTGAGGAAGGAAGGGAGCCACTGGGCCAAACCGCCAATGGCGAAGGTCATGGCGGTCATGGCCAAGGTGTTCATGACAAACGAACGGTTTTTGAAGAGTGAGGAGTACCCAGTAGTCTTTTCCCCGGCACGGTTGTTTTCAACAGCACTGCCTGCGGTGTCGCCACGCAGTGTCTCAAGGCCGCCACGGGGCGGCTCCCGCAGCAGTGCAATCGGGATGGCCAGCAACAGGCCCGGAACGCCGACAATGAAGAAGGCGGCATGCCAGCCGAACCTTTGTCCCAGCACCCCGCCCAGCAGATAGCCCAAAGCGCTCCCCACCGGTATGGCCACATAGAACCAGGAAAGGACCCTGCCCCGCAACTCCTTTGGGAAGTAGTCGGCGATGAGTCCCGGAGACACGGTGCCGAAACTGGCCTCACCGATACCCACGGTGGCCCGGGCGGCCAGGAGAGTATTGTAACCGGCGGCAAACCCTGCCGCGGCCGTGGCCAGGCTCCAGACAACCAGTCCGCTGGATGCCAGCCGCACCCGGCTCCAGTGATCACCGAGCCAGCCGAAAAAGGGAGCGGAAAGCAGGTAGCTGATCATGAAGGCACTCCCGAGAAAACCGAGGGCAGTGTCTGTCAGGAGCAGGTCGTTTTTGATCAGGGGGAAAACGGCGAACAGGACTTGACGGTCGATGTAGTTCAGCAGGTTGACCGTCAAAAGCAGCGCCAGGGAGTAGCGACAATAGGTGGTGGATAATCTTTGCTCAGTCATGGAGTCTGACCGCTAAATCTTGCAGGTCAACCCCTTCATGGACTCCAGTTCCTTGACAACGTCGGCGCTCTGGGCGCGGCGCTGCTCCATGTTGTCGAACATCTCGACCACCATCTCGCTGACCGATTCCACGGAATTGCGGATCCGGCTGCTGTCCTCCACCTGGCGGGACGTTGAGTTGACCATCTCATGGGCCATATCCTTGATCGCTTCGATGGCCCTGGCAATGCTGCGGGTAGCCTTTGCCTGGTCAGTGGAGGCCGCAAAGATGTGAGAAGTCATGGAGCTGATGTCTTCCATGGATTTGGCAACCAACTGGACGCTCGTAACCTGTTCTTCAGTGGCCTGTTTGATCTGCTGGGTCATCTCCATGGAGCAGACCGAGCGGTCGAAGATGGCCTTGAGGGACTCGCCCGTGGAATGTCCCAACTGCACGCCGCGCTGGACCAGGCTCTTGGTGGCGGTGATATTGCTGGCCGCAGTTTTCGACTCGGACATGATCTCTTCGATAATGCCGGTAATCTCGCCGGTGGAATGGCCGGTCTGGAGCGACAGGTTGCGGATCTCGTCGGCCACCACGCCGAAGCTCTTGCCGTATTCGCCTGCCTGGGCCGCGATGATCGAAGCGTTCAGCGCCAAGAGGTTGGTGCGTTTGGTGATGTCGTTGATTACGTTGACGATGTTTTCTATGCGGGTGCTGTTTTCCGCCAGCCTCTTGATGGCTTCATAGGATATCTCGACCGAACTCTGGATCTCGGCCAGGGAACCGATAGTCTCGGTCACCACGGCAATGCTCTCATCGGCCTGGGATTTCACCTGGCTCGAAACCTCGTGGGAGATGGCGGCGTTTTGTTCCACATTGCTGATGGTGCTGTTGATCTCCTCCATGGCCGAGGCGGATTGGTGAACGATTCCGGCCAGGTGGTCCAGATTATGGGTGACCTGCTCGATGGCCACGGAGATCTGGTTGACCGCCGTGCTGGTTTCATCCACCGATGCCATCACACCCTCGGCGGCCGAGGCAATGACCGCGGTTCCGTCCGCCACTGAATCGACGCTTTCCCGCAGGTTCATGACATTGCGGGAATAGTCGTCCCTGCTTCCCAGCAGGAAGGCGAACGAGCTTTCCATTTCGCTCGTCAGGGTGTCGATGGAGGTCAGCAGGTTGATGCGGGTGATGGCCGAGGCGACCTGGTCGGCAAAGAGCATGATGGTATCCACGTCGGAATCATTCAGTGACCGGCGGCTGGATTTGTTGTCGATGCAAAACACGCCGATGGCCTCGCCCTTGACCACGATCGGGCAGATGACAAAGCTTTTGGAGCGGAGAGGGGCCAGGTTGTTGTAGGGCGGCTGAAGGTGGTAGTCACTGGGATAGCGGGATATGTCGTCTATCAGGTAAACCTTTTTTTCGGTCATGCTTTTATAGATCACACCGATGCTGGGATCAACAGGAAGGGCTACGCCAACGGAACTAAAGTTGTCCGTACCGGCCGTGGTGACGAAATGCAGCTGGCCGCCATCCTGGTGCGACATCAGGATGTTGACCCGCTCGTACGCCAGCACTTCATGCAGCCCCTCGGCGCACAAAAGCAGGATTTGATCCAGGTTGAGGGACATCTGGATCTTGCTGCTGATGTGATGGAAGTTCTTTATGTTGTTATCCAGCACCCGGTAGCGGTTTTCAAAGACCTCCTTCTGCGAGGCCACTTCCTTGTGCAGACCATCGAGTTCGACTGCACGCTCGCGCAGCTCGTCGCCATTTTTGCCGATCAGGTAGCCCAGGGTGCAGAGGACCGAGGCGGTCCCGAATCCCATGTAGTTGTAAATGGCAAAATGCTCCATGTTGCCGACGATATCATTGAAAACCTGTCCAAAGAGTGTCTGGTTGCTGTCGTAGAAAAAAATCAGCCTGATTATAGCCCAGCAGATGGGTGCGCTGATACCGAGCATAAAGCCGGTAACGGAGAACAGCGTGGAATGTTTTCTCATGGTGCAATCCTTGTGAACAAAGGCTCTTCTTATTTTTCGGCGGCAATCCTGGCGTCGATGGAGTGGTAGATCTCTTCCATTACCTTCTCGGCATCGTCGATATTATAGGCAATTATGTTTTTCAGGTGGGTGTATGAATCCAGATCGATCTTCTCGAAACTGAAACCAAGGCCATTTTCGGTCGCCCTGCAGACCTTGCCATCAAAGGAAACGGATATCTCGGGGGAGGTGCCGTTCAGGACAATGGTTATTTCCACCATATCCCCCACAGCCAAGCGCTCCTCGGTGAGCAGGAACATGCCCCGCATGCTGAGGTTTTCCACATTGCCCTGGAACTGGCGTTCAGTGGTCTTGATGGTGGCTGCCACACGGAAATTGACACGGGAGAATTGTCTGGTGCTCATGCTGAACCTCCATGTAAGTGCAGCGTTCCGTGATTACGGGCCTGAAACCCTTCCTGCACGCCGTAACCCGGAACGCAGTACGGAAATTACGCCTTGCCTGCCGACCCCAACACCGCCTCGTTCTTGTGTTTGACCAGCCTGATCAGTTCCTTGCGGGCTTCGCCCAGGTATTTGCGCGGGTCGAATTCCTTCGGGTCCATGGCCAGGCATTCGCGGATCTTGGCGGTAAAGGCCAGGCGGCCATCTGAATCTATATTGATCTTGCAGACAGCCGATGCCGCGGCCAGTCGCAGTTGCTCCTCGGGGACCCCCACCGCGCCATCCAGCTTGCCGCCATAGTTGTTGATCATTGCCACATACTCTTGAAGAACCGAAGAAGCGCCGTGCAGAACGATCGGAAAACCGGGAATCCTTTTTTCGCACTCTTCCAGAATGTCGAAACGCAACGGCGGCACCGACTCGCCAGGCTTGAGTTTGAACTTGTAGGCGCCATGGCTGGTTCCTATGGAGATTGCCAGGGAATCCACGCCGGTCTGCCTGACAAAATCCTCGACCTCATCCGGCTTGGTGTAACTGGAATGCTCGGACGACACCTCGTCCTCTATGCCGGCCAGGACGCCCAGCTCGGCTTCGACACTGACGTCGCGTTGGCGGGCGTACGCCACCACCTTACGGGTAAGCGCGACATTGTCATCGTAGGGGAGATGTGATCCGTCGATCATCACCGAGGAAAAGCCGCTGTCGATGCAGGATTGACAGAGCTCATAGGAATCGCCGTGATCCAGATGGAGGCAGACCGGGATATTCGAGCCCATCTCGCGGGCCATCTTTACGGCTCCCATGGCCATATAACGCAGCATGGTCGCATTGGCATAGCTGCGAGCACCCTTGGAAACCTGGACAATTACCGGAGAACTGGTCTCGACACAAGCTGTTATGATCGCCTGGAGTTGTTCCAGATTATTGAAGTTATAGGCAGGGATGGCGTATTTGCCGGCCATGGCCTTGTGAAACATGTCCTTGGTGTTTACCAGCCCCAACTCGGCATAATGCACATTCTGCTTTTCCATTGCCCCCCCAATATCATACATGACAAGCGGCACTAAATGGCACACCAGCAGTGCTATCAGCGTGCATACCAATGATTCTTGTTCCGAATAAAGCCGTATATAAATATCACGTAAATGCCGCAGAATCAAGGAGTAAACCGGGCACTTCCCTGTTGCCAGCAGGGGATCAGTTGCCTATAATGGCACCCTTGGAGAGCCTTGATGACAAAGAAAATTTCGTTCACGCCCGAACTATTGAAAACCCACTGCATCGTTGACGTCCGCACCCCGCTGGAGTACGCGGAGGACCATCTGCCAGGCGCCATCAACGTCCCTATCCTGACCAACGAAGAACGCGTGGAGATCGGCACCATCCACAAGCAGATCGGGCCACAACAGGCGCGGGTACGCGGCCTGGAGCTGACCTGCGGGCGTTTCGGCGGGATGGTGGCGGCAATAACCTCCCAGGCAGCCGGCAGGCCGATTTTGGTCTACTGCTGGCGCGGCGGCCTGCGCAGTCTTTCCATGGCAATCCTGCTTGAGATGACCGGCTGGCCGGTTGCCCAACTGCAGGGCGGCTACAAAGCCTTCCGCAACCAGGTGACCGCGTACTTCGAGGCATTCGCACCCCAGGCGCCGTTGATCGTCATCCATGGCATGACCGGCACCGGTAAGACCACCTTCATCAACAACCTTGACCCTGGCTCCTGGACCGTGATCGACCTGGAGGGGTTGGCCTGCCACCGCGGCTCGGCCTTCGGAGAGGTAGGGATAGCCCAGGCACTGAGCCAAAAACGCTTTGACACCCAACTGTGGACCGCCTTTCAAAACGCCCCTGACGATCTGCCGATCGTCCTGGAGGGCGAAAGCCAGCGCATCGGCAAGATCTCGCTGCCGGGCCGGGTCTACGAGGTCATGGCCAACAGCTGCAAGGTCTGGTGCCATGCCTCGCTGGAAACACGCGTCAGAAGACTGGCCCGGGAATACGCCCACCAGGAGTACCGCGCGGAAATGGCCGTGGCCCTGGAGCGCATAAAAAAGAGGCTCGGCGGCCAGCGTTATGCCGAGCTGAAGGAATTGCTGGCGGCATGGGATGTTGAAGGATTGGGGAGAGGGTTGATCGAGCACTATTATGACAAACTTTACTACAAACACCGCCCCTGGACCCCGGACACGGAAATCGAACTGGAGGATTTCGGCGCGGCCGAGCGCCAGTTAGCGGAGTTCTGGCGTCTGCGCCGCCCAGCGTTTTGACAACCGCCCATCACGCGCTAAGATTATTCCCAGCAATGGCAACTATGCAGAAAACCCGCTGATTTGCCATGATCCATCCCCACGGAGGTTCCAAATGGTCCGTTTGTCTTTGGCAACAACCATTCTCTCGATGTTCCTTGCCGGTTGCGCCCATGTCATGAGCGCCGAGAACCTGCAACTGGTTGACCGGTCAATCGGGTATGGGGAGTTGAACGCCCACGCCGACTCCCTGGTGGGCAAAACGGTGCTGGTGGGTGGGATCATCGAAACGGTGCGGAGCAGCGGCGATGTGACCATGTTGGAGGTAAGCGAGCTGAAGCTGTTCAAGAACGAGGTGCCCAACGAGGACGCACCAACAGGAGGCCGCTTCCTGGCCATCAGCACCGCGCTGTTCGAGGCAACGGCCTTCCGTCCGGGCAAGCTGGTGACCATCATCGGCGAAGTCAAGGGGCAGCAGGTCATGAAGACCGACAACGGCGACAGTACCTACCCACTCATCGCCGTCAAGGAACTGCGCCTGTTCCGGCCATCAGAGCAATCCTCCAACATTGTCAATCCCTACCAGAATCAGTACGGCGACGATAAATTCCTGCGCCGGCCACCTGGGCTTTCGGGCGGCGAACCAGGGAGCCCGTACTGAAGTTACAATCCGGACTTCTTGACAGGCCATTGGTGATGTCTATCTTATACGTTACCGGAAGTGATACCCGTAACAACCACCCTCAAACGCCCAATAAAAAAGGCTGCCATTCGGCGGCTTTTTTTATTGGGTGCAGCAGGCTGTAAACCGCCTTTAAGCGACACATTTAGTCGCCTTGTCATGCAACAATGGTCCCAACGCTAACCCAAGGAGGCCCATTATGGCACGGACAGCAGCGAAAACCGCAAGTATTCTCAGGGAGATTTACGACGAAGATTTTAACGGCGAAGAGAGCGAACCGTACCGGTTTGACTGGGATCAACTCAGAGGGATAGCCGGTGCCAAGCGGTTGACCGACGAGATATGCATCGGGATGGCTTTGGTTTTTTTTGTCGAAAAATGGAGTCTGGCTTACGGAGTGCGTACCGGGGGGCTATTTGCAAGTGCTAAAAAATGAACATTAGATACTAAAATCCTTATGGGGCGCAATGTCTAAAACGCTCGTATTTATCATAAAGCTTCACCCACCGGGTAAACACTAGTTCCTCCGGTGGTTCGTAAACAGCCATGATACCTGCCATGACACTGCCGTCCAGGCTATTGTTAACGATCACACCGACTTTAAGGAGACTTTCGTCATTGCATTGCTCATGAACAAATCTGTTGAATGAGTTGTAGTCGTCCATAGCCATGTTAGCGGAACCGCTAATACTATTCAACGTCCTGGTCATCTTTTGCAGTTCAACGCCTTGTTTTTTAAGGCCCGCTTTTGCTTTTTTCGCTGCCTTGACAGCTCTCCCATCGCCACTTGCAATTTCGACCCCGAACCGAATCAAACCGCCGCAGATTGTGACCATTACATCAGTAAAATCTAAGGCCGTAAGGCCCTCACAGGCTATCAGATCGGTAATTTGCCGAATCGCAAGTTGAAAAAGATAATCTTGCGAAGATGATGAAGTATCCTGCTCCTCCCATAAGTGAGGGTAAGGCGGTTCCGTGGATGATTCGGATACTATCATCACACCGTCCTCATTTTAAAGCGACGGACCATGACGCTTTGAAGTATGATTTCGATAATTGCATGATTTTGATTATCCACTCGTCCCTTGACATAATGATCCGGCAAGGTAATACTTGTAAATACTAAGTACTACCCGGAGGTGATCCATGCAGGAACAAGTAAAACCTATGGCCATCAAGTTGCCTCAACAAGACAGGGATCGTCTGCAACGGCTTGGCGCGGCAAAAAAGCGTTCCGCCCATTGGCTTGCGAAAGAGGCGATTTCCCAATATCTGGATCGTGAAGAATTAGCGGAAAAATTCAAACAGGAGTCGGTTGCACGATGGGAAGAATACTGCCGCACCGGTAAATCTGTTCCGCATGATGCAGTTATGCAGTGGCTTGAATCCTGGGGCACCGAAAACGAGCTTGAGGCGCCGAAATGCGGATAGAATGGCTTGCAACCGCAATACTTGACCTTCAGAGACTCAGGGAATTCATCCTGCCGCACCAATAAGGAAGCCGCACAACGGGCAGTCCGGCTAATCAGAACAGCAGTGACCCCGGCCACATCAAATCCCCGCATAGGAAAACCGGAAGAAGATTTGCCGGATTTTCATGATATTTTCATACCTTTTGGCGCTTCAGGATATGTGTTCCGCTACCGGATTCAGGGTGACACCTTTTTCATTATCGCTCTCAAGCATTGCAGGGAGGCAGGTTTTTCTGATCAGACACCAGCGTTATGGGTAGTAAAGGATCCGGTGGAAGCTGCCTACGCCATGAAGAGCTGATTATTTATAACAACAGCCGTTTACAGGGCTTTTAACAGGTGCTATTATCTAGTCAATAAGCTGGATAGGGGGATGCCATGCAGACTGTAAAATTCTCGCAAGATGTGATTCCATTGACTGACGTGAAAATCAATCCAGGGAAAATGGTTAAGCAGGCGGTTGACAGCCATCGTCCGATGCTGCTTACCAGCCGGGGTCGTGGTGTTGCCGTGCTGCAAGGTGTTGCCGATTTTGAAGCCAGGGATGAGGAACACCAGTTCATGCGTGCCATTGTTCAGGGTTTGCTGGACCTGGAAGAAGGTCGAGAGATAAGCCTTGCCGATGTTAAACAACAGTTGAAGTTGGGCCACTGACGTGCCGGAGAAAGCGACCGTCACTTTTTCCGCTTCTGCCATGGCGGATATTCGAGAAATGCAGGCGTGGTATGCGGAGCAGTGTGTGCCAGAGATCGGCGAACGTTTCGCCAGGGAAATTATTGAAAAAGTCGAGGCATTGCAGACTCATCCGGAAATGGGACGGGTTGTCCCGGAGTTTGATGCTGTCGCGCTTCGCGAACTGATTCATCCACCGTTCAGGATCGTGTATCGCCATGACAAAAAACGAGTGCGGATTGTGCGGATATGGAGAAGCGAACGCCTGTTGAAGCTGCCGTAAAAGTAAAATCTCCTGGTCTGTCCTCTATGTTTTTCTGATTGGTGCTTCAATTTTATTTTTGACAAGGCAACCATGGACACCCTCTACCGCCATTGGCTGATCCTGCGTATGATTCCCCGCCGGGGGCGTATTGCAACCACGGACATCCTTGGCCGCCTGAAATCCGAATACGGCATCGAAACCACCCTGCGCACCATCCAGCGCGACCTGATCACGCTTGAGGCAAGCGAGTTCCCCCTGGAATGTGACAGCAACCGCCCTGCCGGCTGGAGTTGGCAGAAAGATGCGCCGACCTTCGAAATCCCCAACATGGACCCTTTGGCTGCGCTGACCTTCCGGCTGGTACGGGATTCCATGACACGAATGCTGCCGAGAGCCGCCCTGGTTGCACTGGACGGTTACTTCCGGGCTGCGGATGAACGCCTGAAACAAAGCTGACGGAAAAACCGGATGGCAAGGTGTTGCTGGAAGCCACCGTGCCGGATGATACCCAGTTGCGCTGGTGGCTGAAAGGTTTTGGCGACCAGGTTGAGGTGATTGGACCGAAACAGTTGCGGGATGAGTTTGTGGAGCTGGCAGGAAATATTATCGGAATGTACAAGCCGGCAAAAGCAACTATCGAGGATTCCTTGCTCAGCTTGGCGCCACCCGGATCTGGAGGCCGAGGCAATCACCGAGATGGAGGCGGTGGTTGATGATCTGCGAGAGAGTATCCGGTTGATCGAGCGGGAAGAGGGGGTGAAAGTATGAATGTAAAGAAGACTTGTTACTTTGCGATATTTTGTACATAATAAAGTACAAAATAAAGGGGGTTCTTGTATGACGCAACTTTCATTGGTTCAGGATATTCAACCATTATCTACGTTTCGCGGAAATGTGACCGGCTTTATCAAACAGGTTCAGTCCACGCACCGGCCACTGGTGATTACCAATCATGGACGAAGCGCCGCAGTGCTGCTTGATGTGCTGAAATATGAAGAATTGATGGAAAAGCTCGAATTGCTGCAGGACATCAATACGGCGGAACGCCAGATGACCG
>Ga0172380_10008999_pt1 | contig 10742 bp, 11 predicted proteins | sample Leawe162metaG_FD_119747 | JGI IMG/M metagenome (GOLD analysis project Ga0172380, IMG submission 119747) | Leachate microbial communities from a municipal landfill in Southern Ontario, Canada - Leachate well 162 metaG | ecosystem: Engineered > Solid waste > Landfill > Unclassified | place...
AACCGAGCCCTATCTACTGGGCTCGCACTCCGGTTGCTGCGGTATCTGGGTCTCCGGTCCGACCGATCTGGGCGCCCCCACCACCGAAGAGTACGGCGACATCCCGGCGCACCTGCCCAAGGGCTGGAACTGGGGCTACCGTTCGATGACCACCGTCAAGGGCCTGTTCACGGCTGGCGATGGGGTCGGCGCTTCTGGCCACAAGTTCTCTTCCGGCGCGCATGCCGAAGGCCGTCTGGCGGCCAAGGCGATGGTCAAGTACGCGATGGACAACGCCGATTTCAAACTTGAATTCGACGAGACCTCCGAACAGATCTCCGAAGCGATCTGGAAGCCGGTGCGCACCTTCCTGGAGCACAAGGACTACACCACGGCAATCGACATCAATCCGAACTACATCACGCCCAAGATGTTGCAGATGCGCTTGCAGAAAATCATGGACGAGTATGTCGCCGGCTGCAGCACCTACTACAACACCAACGACAAGATGCTGGGGGTTGCCGAGGAGAAGCTTGAGTTGCTGAAGGAAGATGCCCAGAAGATGCGCGCCAAGGATCTGCACGAGTTGCTGCGCGCCTGGGAAAACTACCACCGTATCCTGACGGCCGAAGTCCACATGAAGCACATCCAGTTCCGTGAAGAATCCCGTTACCCGGGCTTCTACTACCGCACCGACAAGAACTTTGTCGATGAAGAAAACTGGCATTGCTTCGTCAATTCGATCTACGACAAAACCACCAAGCAGTGGACTTGTTTCAAACGCAAGCACGTTGATCTGGTGGACAAATCGAAGCTGTTCAAGGCGCCAGCGCCGCACTAGGCGCTAGTGGAGTAAAGTGGCAAAGGCCGGGTGCCGCAAGGTGTCCGGCCTATTTTTATGATTTTGTGGGACAGACCGCAGTTACCAACCAAAATACCTTGCGGGACAGACCGCGGTTACACGAAGTGAACAAGCTCTGTCCCCAAGTGATCGTCATTGGATGTTCGCCAGCTCTGTCCCCAACCGAATGGACAAGGTATCAGAAATGAACGACTACAAAACACAAGATCAGCCGCCACCCGGCAATCCGGTGGTGCCGCAGACCTTTGATGCAGCCAAGGTGATCCAGTTTCAATGCCATAAAGGCATTGCTTGCTGGAACGCGTGCTGTAGCAATATCGACATCTCCTTGACGCCTTATGACATCCTGCGACTCAAGCGCCGCTTCGAAATCAGTTCCGGCGCGTTTCTACAGAAGTACACCGTACCCTACGAACTGGAGGAAAACAGCATCGTCGGCGTCAAACTGCGTCCGGTTGAAAATGGCACGGCCTGCCAGTTCATGACGCCGGAAGGCTGTAGCGTCTACTCAGATCGCCCGACCGCCTGCCGCTATTACCCGGTTGCGCTGCTGTCGCTGCGCAGGCAGGACGAATACACCGACCGCGCTTCCTACGCCCTGGTTGAAGAGCCGCACTGCCTGGGCCACCGGGAGCCGCGGAGAATCAGCGTCAGCGACTATCGCAAGGAGCAGGGGCTCGAAGAATATGACGAGCTGGCGCGTGGCTGGCGCCAACTGATCCTGAAGAAGAAATCATCCGGCCCCAGCATCGGCAAACCGTCCAAGCGCAGCCTGGAACTCTTTTTCATGGTCTGCTACGACATCGACCGTTTCAGTCAGTTTGTGGCCAGCGAAGGCTTCAGCGACATCTATGACCTGCCGGCGCAGGAAATGCTCGATATCCTCTGCGACGATACGCAACTGATGCAGTTTGGTTTTCGCCTTCTCAGGCAAGTCTTGTTCGGTGAAGAATCGATTCCCTTGCGCAAGGAAGCGGCGGAGCAGCGCCGGCTGCGCCATCTGGCAAGAAGGCAGCAGCTTGAAACCGAGGCGGCGGCGCGACGCGCAATGGAGCAGGACGACATGTACGAGGATCCGCAGGCCCCGTAGCCGAGAGGCTGCAAGCAGCGGACTCAATGTAACCCAGGTCGTGGGAGGCAAGAGAACCTGCGGTTATTAAGACATGACAAATCGGTATTTGTGTTGTGCGACGCCGTGCCTTAGATTCGGCACTCGCCAATGCACTTTGAGGAACCGAGATCATGATCCCCCAGACCGACGTCACGCACGCAACATCCGCCATCGTCTTATCCGCCAGTTTTGACATCGACGGCTTTCTTGCCGAGTCCTGCCACTGGACTGCGGACCTTGCCGAGGAATTGGCCAGACTGGAAGGCATTGCTGAACTGACCGCCAAGCATTGGGAGATCATCGGCATCGTCCGTGACGGTTATTTCTCCTGTGGCGCGCTGCCGGTGATGCGCCTGGTCTGCCGGGCGGCAGGTCTGGAACGCCATCGCGCACACGAGCTGTTCAGCGGTTGTAAAAGCCTGTGGCGCATTGCCGGTCTGCCCAACCCGGGCGAAGAAGCCAAGTCTTATATGCAGTGATCCGCGGTCTGAGCATCCGGATCTACAGTTGACGCCACGGCAATCCATGCATGCGCCAGCCACCTAGCGTGCCCCGGTGGTGTTCCGGGTCGAGCTCGCCCTCAAAGCCTTCCAGAACATTGCGAACATTGGTGAAACCGTGCCGCTCAAGCGCCAGTCCCGCATCGGCTGAACGCTTGCCACTACGGCAGATCAGAATGATGGGCCGGTCCTTGCGCCCGGCCATGCGCAAGGCGATGTCACTGAAATGCGGATTGATCTCAAAGTCGGGTTCCGTATTCCACTCGATGTTGACCGCATCGACCGGATGGCCCACGTAAAAAAACTCGGCCTCGGTACGGCAATCGATCAACAAGGTGTTCGGATTGGCCTGAAGAACCTCAAAGGCCTGTTTGGGATGCAGATGTTCCATAAATGACTCCTTGACCACATTGTGCAGTCATGGAATAGGTCGCAACAGACATCTTTGTAATATCCATATGCGACCAAGCTCTGAACTTTGTCGCCTACTTCTTCGCGCCCCAGTCCTTGCGCAACTGCTTGCCAACCGCCAACATGAAGCGCAAGGTGTCCTGCGTCTCGGGGTCGCGCATCATGGCCCATAGCCCGCCGATCCCGCCGCCTGTCGGCGCGGCGGTTCGGCTTGCTTTTGCCGCGGCGTCAACCGACAGCAGAACCTCTTGCACGGTCGCCAGCCGGTCCGCGAGTTGCGGCAACATCGTCGCGGTGCGCTCCAGCGCGCCGCTGTCTTGCAGGCTTTCCAGCATTTTCACCATGTGCTCGGCGCCGCCTCGACTGAAGCGGTCAAGCAGCGACAAGCCGTTGCCTATGGTGTCGGTCAAGCGACCCACCATCTCGTCAGTCAGTGCGTCCTCGGCCGAACTGTACACGCGCACCAGTTTGACCACGCGCTCAAGGTCGCCGTTGTTGACCATCTCGGCCAGAGCGGGGATGGCGCGGTCCAGACCCGCTCGGTTGACCTGATCAAGCAGCGCCAGCCCGTCGCCGACGGCACCGCTCAGGCGGCCGATCATCTCGTCGGTCAAGGCGTCTTGAGCGGCGGCGTAAACTCGTGCCAGCTGTGACAAGCGTTCAATGTCGCCGTTATTGACCATCTGCGCCAGCGCGGGAATGGCGCGCACCAATCCGGCGCGATTGACCTGGTCCAGCAACTCGGCGGCGTCACCCGCAGTTGTTGCCAGGCGTGACACCATCTCGTCGGTCAACGCATCACGTGCCGCCGACATCACCCGTTCGACCTCGGTATTGAGGAGCTTGGCATCCTCGGTTTGTGCGTTCATGTCGGGATCCTTCAGAGCAGCCCGCGCGCCGAAATCCAGTAGAGCTTGTTGTAGGCAGTCTTGAACCAGTGCACGGCCTTGGTGGGCGGTCTGGGGTCCGGCGGGTTCAGATAGTCGAACATTGCGTAGGTTGCGCGGTCCTTGCCGGCTTCGATAAAGCAAAAGACCTTGCCGTCGTAGTCGCGCACCGGTGCGCCCAGTTTGAACATCGCGGCGATATTCTCGCCCAGTGCCTCGGCCTCGAAGTGGGCCGTCGAGCCGGCCTTGCTGATCGGGATATTGGTTGTGTCGCCGATCGCGAAGACGTTCTTGCGGCCTTCCATGTTGAGTTGGTGGCGGTTGGTCGGGATCCAGCCGCCGGCACCCAGCTTATTCTTCTCCAGCACTTCCATGCCGCGGTGCGCCGGGATAGAAACCAGCAAGTCGAACGGGCTCTCGGTGCCTTCCTCGCTCCGGATGACCTTCGCGTTGCCGTCGACCTCTTTGAGGTTGAACAGCGTCTCGACCGTGATGCCCAGCCGGTCAAACTCGGGGGCGGCCCACTTGGCGACGTTTTCCAGCGAGTGCACCCTGCCTATCGGGTAGGTGTAGTGCAACTGCACCTTGTCGCGGATGCCGCGGTCCTTGAAGTAGTCGTGCAGCATGAAGGTGATTTCGAGTGGCGCCATCGGGCACTTGTGCGGCACGCCCATCGCGATCACAACGCGCCCGCCCTGGAACGCCTGCAGCGCCCGAAACATCTTGACCGCAGTTTCCTCGGTGTAGAACGACTGCCCGTGTTCGGCCAGGCCAGGAATCAGCTCGGGCACCGGGCGCGACCCGGTGGCGATCACCAGAACGTCGTAGTCAAAGACCTTGCCACTCTTGCTCTTGACGCGATTTTCATCGAGCAGGAACTCCTCCGCTGGGTCGACAAAGAGCGCGATGCCAGGTTCCAGCAGTGATGCCTGATCCTTGTACAACTCGTCGGGCGTCACGCGGCCAAACGCAAGGTACAACAAGCCGGGCTGGTACATATGTTTTTCCGATGCCGTCAGCATCGTGATCTTGACCTTGCCGGACTTCAGCTCGGGCGTCAACCGGCGCGCGAGATTGTTGGCGAGAATCGTTCCACCCATACCGCCGCCAATGATCAGTATCTTCATGAGACTACTCCTTTCGTGAGCGCATACGAACCAATCTTGTCACTTCATCTTCTTGACCGCGATGTGCCAGACGCCCGCTTCCTCACGCGCGCCCAGGTACTCGTGACCGACCTTCTTGATCCACTCTGGAACATCGGCGACTGATCCCTTGTCGGTCGACAGCAATTCCATCTCGTCACCGATCTGTGCCATCTTGATCCAGCCGATCAGTTCCATCAGCGGCCCCGGGCAGAAGCTGCCTCGGGCATCAATCACTTGTCTCTCAGTCATTGTTCACTCCGCAATTTATGCCAACGTTAGAAGGTCCAGACCTGGGCGTCGCGCGCGTCGCGCAGGAACTTGGTCAATCCCATCGGCTCGCCCAGGTAAGGTTCCAGAGCCTGGCCATCGATCCCCATGACATCGAGCGCCATCGAGCAGGGATTTATCTTCGCGTCACCCAACTCCACCGCCTGCTCAAACAGGGTGCGAAAAGGCGGAATCTTCTTGCCCGCCATCAATCTTCCGAATGGCCCCTCGGCCGGGGCTGGCGTGGCGTCGCCCTTGACGAAGTAGGGCATTGCGTTCATCGACAGAAACACGTGAACATCGTTGCCGCTGACCGCCGCCACCGATGCCATCATGGCTGCCATCTGTAGCCGTTCGAGGGTCCCGGACACAACGACAATACTGATCTTGCTCGATTCCATTTCTACCTCTGGACACAACCAAGGCGGGAACTTTCAGGTGCTGGCGCGCCGCAAATTGCGCTGACGCGGGCAGGAAATTCAACCGCGGAAAATCAAGTATGACCACTTCATATGTAATGTCATTCGGTGTTTACCCGTACACCGACTTTCGATTGTGGTAGCTCTGCCATTATTCTGATAATCGGGCATCACGCCGACGCGCGGGCAAGCGCTACCGGTGGCGTGCGAAGCCCAAGCCTTTATGCTGCTCGGGGCTGCGATACTTGGCCTGATGTGCTTGAATCATCTGTCCGTTGCTTGCGTTTTGAAGCGCGACAATCGATGCGCCGTCAGGCATTTCATGGAACCTAAAAACCGAGCTCAATGATGCCAAACTATGCCGACCTGGTGACTGACGCGCTGACCCGTGTGAATGAAATAATGCCATGGGATTTGAGCCGAATGTTGGCCGCGGGCGAGCAGCCGATGCTGCTCGATGTGCGCGAACCGGCGGAGTTTTCCCTGTTGCACCTGCGTGGCTCGATCAACGTGCCGCGGGGCGTGCTGGAACAATCCTGTGAATGGGATTACGACGAGACCGTGCCGGCCTTGGCCGCCGGGCGCGGGCAGGAAATTGTGGTGATCTGTCGTAACGGCAATCGGTCTGTATTGGCGGCAGACGTGTTGTTGCGCATGGGTTTTAGCCAGGTGGTCTCGCTCAAGACCGGCGTGCGCGGCTGGATCGACTATGAACAGCCCTTGATCGATGCGCAGGGCGACGCACTGGATGCGGACGCCGCCGATGCGCTACTCGTGTCGCGGGTACGGCCCGAGCAGCACAAGCCAAAAAACCCGATTTCTTGAAACCGGATTCGTCGGCCCCGCGGGCACGCTGGGTTGCTCAGCTTCGCCGGGTGCGCGCAAACTCGGCTAACGCCTCAAACATGCGCGCCCCTGATCCGCCGAAGCTTGCGCTACTCGCCTCCTCATAACGGCGCGGGAGCCAAACAGCCACCGGCGCGTTTCTTTACATCCAACAACTGGCAGCCAGCTTTGATCTTTATGAAATCACCCGAGCGCCGGGCACGGCCGTCTCAAAAAGACACAAAGCCGTCAGCCAAGTTTCCAGACAGCGGTCATCCAAATCATTTGACTTGGTGCTTTAACGCCCAGGTTAACCGGCAAAAATGCGGAGCGTTTTTGTCCGCGTTGGATCCACAGTTAGACCTCGTTGATTACTCACTTTTTTCCGCGAATTTCAACTGGTTTTTTGACGTCCTTGAACGTAAAACTGCTCATGTCCACCTGAGCGCCTGCAGGTAAGCTTATGCCAACATTGCAGTTTTCGATGTGCACGTTTTCGAGCTGCATGCCACCAGATGGCTTTTGAGGTGACTGAGCCTTCGACTGAGGCTCTGCTGCTTGCCCGTGACTGTGTGGCGTTGAGAATGCGCTGAGGATCAAATGCGTACTTGCTCCACAAGCCGGACAAGCTAGACGGCTATGCCTTGCCGACATGGGGCGAAGATGCGTTGTTATGGTGGGGCACTTATCGCATTGATATTCATAGAAGGGCATAGAAACTCCACTACGCAAGTGAGACGTGCCAAGCGAACTCTTCCCCGATGTTTCTGAGTTCAACATGCCACATCTTGCGGAAAGTCTTTTTCAGGAAAAACAGCTTTGCCTCATACGTAAGCTCAATGCTGTAGTCGAATTCGCGAAAGAATCCTCCATCTTGGATCATCACGCCAGGCGTCACCGAGATTTCTGTGGCCTCGCTATTGGCGAGGCGAGAAATTGGCTTTGGTGCGTTGATGATTGCTGAGTCTCGCATTTTTATTCCGCCTAGGACGAAATTTAACTTCGTTATATTTGTGCGGATATTGCTTGCGGGTAGCTTTCCAAGGTTCTTGATTTTTAGCTTGGACTCTGAGTTGAGCTTCTTGCTTTTGTCGATGACGCCTTCGACAGTGATCTCTGGAGGAAACGAGATCCATGCGACTTGCAGGGCGATAAAGCTAGACACTGATGTCAGCCCTACATACTTTAGCGCGGTGCTCACGGCATCAAGGACATCGGTATCGAGTTGCATGTATCGGTCTTCTATCCGTGTGAGAGGTCAACGTAATGTAGCCGAGCGCCTATCTTGGCATTCCCAAGCTATACGACAAAATAAACTGGAAAACCGCCCGCTAACTCTGAAGCCGCTCAGGCGGTAAGTTGCGCGCTGCCTAGGTCTGCGATCAATTTCATTAGAAGTTGAATTCATTTCCATCCCTTTGAACCCTGTCGCCTATCTTGGCGAAATTTGGTTACCGTCGCTCTTGCAACCTTCGATGCTTCAGTTGGTGCGGACTATAGCCCAGACTGGGCCATGCGACTGAATGTCGGCTCGCTGCAATGCGGTCCATCGGATCGTACTTGCTCGGCCGTTGGCTGTTCTGACTCCTACGCCGTTATGAGGAGGCGAGTAGCGCAAGCTTCGGCGGATCAGGGGCGCGCATGTTTGAGGCGTAGCCGAGTTTGCGCGCACCCCGTCGAAGCTGAGCAACGCAGCGTGCCCGCAGGGCCGACGAATCCGGCTCGCCTTCTCTTTGCTTACTTTCTCTTGGCGAAGCAAGAGAAAGTGAGGCGCCCGCCGGGGCGAGACCCGGCGGGCGACTCAATCGGTCAGGTTGTCAGCCACCAACTCCAGCAGACTCTCGGCCGGTTTGTCCCAGTGCGTCTGTTTCGCGCCCATCGCAAGCGTGATGCGACACTGGCCGCAGCTGGTCACAAAGCGCTTTGCGCCGCTTGCCTCGACCTGCTTCTTCTTCATCTCAAAGACCTTATGGCGCAAGGGCGCGGCGCGCTGGTTTGACACCACACCGCCGCCGCCGCCACAGCAGAACCCGGTGACACCGTGGTCCTTGAGTTCGATCAGTTCAAGCCCAAGGGCACCCAGCACCCGGCGCGCCGCCGCTTCCAGTCCGCCGCGGCGAACAATCTGACAGGGGTCGTGGAAGGTGGCAGTCTCGCCAATTTTGTTGACGCGAAGGCGGCCATCTGCGATCAACTCATCCAGAAACTCGGTCATGTGGATGATGCGTAGCGGCAGCGCGGCGCCATACCATTTGGCCGCCTCCCAGCGTGCAGCGCCGTAGGCATGACCACACTCGGGCAGCAGGATCGTTGTGGCACCGATCTTGCGCGCGGTATCAATCAGTGCGCGGGTCAGGCGCTCCTGCAATTCCAGGTCGCCATTGTTGAATCCGACGTTGGAGGCGTCAAAGCCACTCTGGTGCATGGTCCAGCGCACCCCAATGCGATTGAGGATCTTGGCGGCGTCAGCCAGCGCCTTGGTGTGATCGCCCAGCTCGGCGGGCGCGGCGGTGACCAGGATGTCAGCTTGCGCCAGGTCGCAGGGAATTTGCACCCCATATTGCTTTGCCGCTTCGGCCAGGATGTCCGGCAGATCATCGCCCGGAGTCGCGGTGCTGCCCCACAGACGCGCCGTGCGGTCCATCAAGGCCAGCCGCTCGGGTACCAGCCCGGCCCTGAACATGCCGTGGCGGGCTTCCTTTACCAATTCAGCGAGGTCAATGCCCATCGGACAGGCCACGGTACAGCGGCCGCACAGGGTGCATGAGTCGTAGAGCAGTTCCAGCCACTGCTGCAAATCGGCCATATCGGGCCTGCGCACCAGACCGAGCGCGCGCACCAGCGGCGCAAAAGGACTGGCCTCGCGCAGGTAGGCGCGCCGAAAAGGATCGAGCTTGTATATCGGCGTGTACTTGGCGTCACCGGTGGCGATGTAGAAGTGACAAGCTTCGGCGCACAGGCCACACCGCACGCAGGATTCCATGTGAAGCGCGCTCGTCACGCCAAACTCCGACACGAAGCCGTGCATCGCCGCGGCAACGCGGGTCTCGTTGCTCTCGTCGCCGCGCATGTCGAAGCTGGGTTTGGCGCTGGTGGCAGGGCTCATAAGCTCACGCCTCGATGGCTGAATCGGATGCCTGTTGCGGCGCGTGCGAAGAAGAACAGGAAAGCATGCATCAGCTTGCCGAAAGGAAACCAGATCAGCAGCAGCTCCAGCGTCAACAGATGGACAGCCAGGGGGGCGCCGTAGATCACGCGATCACGCGCCAGGATGGCGCTGGAAGTCTCTCCGAGCACCGCCATGCCGGTGACAAGAGGCAGGAACGCGACGCTCCAGCTGATCATGTCGTCCGCGTTGGAAATCTTCCTGAGCACCGGGCTCGTGAGGCGGTAAAACAAGGCCATCAGCATCGAAATGAGGGTGGCTCCGGCAGCCAGGTACATCACCGGGTCCGGCAAAGCCGGCCAGCGCAGGCTGGTGATGCGATGGATGAAGGCGATGTGCGGCGCGTAGCCGAAAAAGACCAGAGCCAATCCGATATGGAAAACGTAGCCGTTGAGGGTTGTGACCGCGGCCGTTTGACCAAACTCCTTGCGCGGCCACATGCCGCGTACGATGGCGCGCAGCGCACCCGAGAGCTTTGACGGCGCCCCGCTGCGTGGCGGGGAAAGATCCGGCATGCGCGGGCGACGCCATATGCCAATCAACCGCCACAGCGACCCCAACACAAAAACAGCCAGCGCGAAAACAAGCATGGGGCCACGAGCGATATCCAGTAAATCCATGGCGACGCTCTCAGAGTTACTTCTTGGCCGCAATCTCCTGCAACTTCTTCGGCTGGATGACGTGCCCATCCAGTCCTGCCTCCTTCACCGTGCCACCGTAGGCAACGGACATGAGTTGTGAGTAATAGAGCACCGGCATGTTGAGCTTGGTGCCCTGTTTGCGGTTGATCTCGGACTGGTAGACCTCGACATTGGCCTGGCACAGCGGGCAGGGCGTGACAATCATTTCGGCGCCCTGATCGTAAGCCGATTCAACAATTTCACGAATCAGCTTCTCGCTTTTCTCAGGTTCCGGAAAGGCTAGCGCGCCGCCGCAGCAGGCCACTTTCTGTTCATAGTTCGCAATCGGTTCACCACCCACGGCCTCGATCAGCTTGTCCAGAAACATCGGGTTCTCGAACGACTCACCGGCAATGCCAAACGGGCGGTTGGTCTGGCAGCCGACGTAGCCGGCAAACTTGACGCCTTCAAGCGACTTGACCACCGGCTTCTTGAGTTCATCGTAGCCAAAGTCCTCGATCAGGACTTCCACCATGTGGCGTACCGG
>Ga0172380_10009000_pt1 | contig 10742 bp, 22 predicted proteins | sample Leawe162metaG_FD_119747 | JGI IMG/M metagenome (GOLD analysis project Ga0172380, IMG submission 119747) | Leachate microbial communities from a municipal landfill in Southern Ontario, Canada - Leachate well 162 metaG | ecosystem: Engineered > Solid waste > Landfill > Unclassified | place...
ACAGAAGAGGAGGCCGAAGACCTTTTACAGGACTGTAGGCTAAAAGTTCTTCGTGTTGGGGACAGATATAATCATCTTTCAGTTGGGGAAATGAGATCAATTGCCACTGTTATAGTTAAAAATGCCGCTATTGAGATTAGGAGAAGAAAATCAAGCAAAATAACCCCTATGGAATTAGTAGATTGGCATCATCCAAAGGAAGAAATCGGTATAGAGCGCAGTATGTTGCTGGAAGATGTTAAAGCGTATATCACCAACTCCAAAAGTCCAAATATGGATGCGGCTATGCTTTACGCAGAAGGATATGATTACAATGAGATTTCCGAAAAAATGAAAATACCTCTAAGTACCACAAAGACAAGAATATTTTACGGGAGGAAAGAATTAAGTAAACGATACAAATCACTTGCTCAACACTAATCAGTGGAGACATCTTAGCGGGGAATGTTTGGACGGCTCATATCAGCCAGATTATAGAAGATATGTCTTCTAGGCTATAATCCCATTCCCCGTTTTTTAAAATCAAGAAAATGAATGTCAGAAAGAAAAGATTTAATGCAGGGGCTGGGTTTTTAATCTCCCTTAAATTTATTAAGGGCGTTCGTAAATTTAAAAGAAGGAAAGGTATTCGAGATGTTGTGTCTTGGGCCGCATATCAAGCGGATCAAGCAAGAATGCACAAACTTTGCTTCCCTGAAGAACCTTATCAATTTCATTCAAGACCTAAAATAAAAAAATGACCGTAGGCGAACTGAAAGAATTATTAAAAGATGCTCCCGACGACATGGAAGTATTAATCCCTGCCGATTGTCTGAATGGATTTACTGGGCAATCGTTCTCGCCATGCACTTGCGATACGGGTGTATCTGAATTGGGAATTGACGAAGACAGCGACGAAACACAAGAATCGTTTATCATTGTACCCTATGCCTATTTTGAAGAAATGGTTGGGCCTCCCCCAGAATTGAATTAATCCTTCTTAGCCACATTTAATTTTAACTGTTCCAATATTTGCTTTGGAATATCAAATGGATTCCCTTGTAAGTTTTGTTGGCGGGCTATAACAATCTTTGGAAGGGGATTATTTAACCCTTTGTCTCTTGTTTTTTTCGGTTGTGGTGTTGAAGATACTCCGCAGCACATATTATTCTTCTATTTCGGGTGGAAATAATTTTACAAAGACAGCATTCATCCCAGCCGCAGCAAAGACAACTATTAACCACTCTTTCACACTTTCTCCCCAGATAATCCAATATAAAATTGAACCATAATAAGGACACATACAAACAGGACACTCAAATAACGGCTGCTTTAATTTCTCATTAAGATTAGCTAATAAATCCCTTATACCTCCAAATATCATCCCAGGCCAAAAAGTTGCCCATATAAACATAGTCAGGAACGATATAATAAATATTTTCTCAATCATAATCCAAGAAGTATTATTCCTATCAAAAATAGGAAATAAAATAATAATAATATTTTAGTCTCTTTATTCACCCCAGTTTCATGTGTTTTAAAATGTGGGCCACAATATCTATTGTCCAACCGTCTCCAATTAAATCATACGCTTCATTATAGGGTAATCCGTCACAATATCCTTCCGGTAGTGTTTGTAATTTTTCTAATTCACGAACACTCAAGTATCTGTATTGACCCTCTTTAAATATATAGTTCTCGTTCCATTTCCTATGTCCGTTAGCAGTAATGCAGCCAGACTTAGGATATGGATTAATTCTCGTATATCCCTTATCTACTGAATTTTTACCACTTAATCCTTCAATCCATTTTCTCCTTCCCTCGGTCACTAAAAGATGTTCTGGCATCTCATTATCAAAAACATCTTTAGTTGTAATGTTCTTTTTAGCGGGAAGTGTATTGACTGGAATATTTGTCCAATATAGCCGGGGACGGTTCTGGGCTGATACCAATGAAGAGTTTAGTCTTATCGGTCTAACTCCTAATACTTTTGTTATCTCATTTACAAACTTTAAATTACCTCTTACGTTTTCAAGAAGAAATTTTACGTCAGGATTATATTCTCTAATCTCTGCCAATATTCTTACATACTCATAGAACAACTTACTTTCATTATGCGCTAACCCTTCCCGATTCTGATTTAATCCGCTTCCGCCTTTGCATGGACTTCCGCCAACGAGACAATTTATCGTTTTTAGATTATGCGCAGACACTTCACGAACGTCTCCTAATTGAATAGTATTGGGGTATCTTTTTAATACAAGGGCAATTGCAGATTTTTTAATTTCGGAAGCATAGTACGTGTCAATTTATATCCCCGCCCGTTCCATTGCTATTTGTCCACAAGAAAGACCATCAAAAAGAGATAGAACATTAATCCCCATTATACTTCAATTTGTTTTTGTGCTTTCTGCTATCGTCTGCCATTCTTTTTCTTTGCTCACTATATGAAATCATTTGATAGGCTACAAATAGTGGGGAGACTTTTATTACTGCCCCGCTTATTGCACATCCTCCATCAATATGACAATTCTCTGGAATGGATAAGAACCTATCGTAGAATCTTTCGTGGATAATTGTTAAGGTCATTCCCCGAAAACCTTTTACTACCAATTGTTCATTGTGATCTCCGCTATAATAACTTCCGGTATAAATATCAAAATCGTCGGGTATGTTTTTCAGAAAGTATTCCCATGCTCCCCCATTACCGTAAAAGCAAATGTCATCTTCAGCTATTGCGATCATTTTATCCCCGCAAGATTTTGCCCATGCTACTACATTTTTAAACGCTTGCGATATTCCATGCTTCGGTTCCTGCTTTATTACTCCGGGCCAGATAAGATAATCCGTTATTCCTTCTTTCATTAATTCGTTCAAAAGATTGGCATATCTTTCTTGTCTATGTGGCGGGTAGCGATCTCCGTGGGGGAGATGAATGATATTGAGTTTCATTTTTGTTTTATTTATGGAATTGTTCCACGACCAACTGTTTCATCATGAAACATTATTCGCCCCAGCCAAACAGATTTTTTCGATACTTTTTATTGAATTTTTTTACTTGTTGTACTGTTAATTCATCGCGGTTAGGCATTGTCTTTAGGGTCTGACTTCCCAAGTGATAAACGATGCTTGACGGAACAATCATTGGTAAGATGTCAAATTCTCTGCATTGCTCTACAACAGCATTGTCGCTGCACCAAAAACTGCAATCTTCGTCAAATCCTCCAATGGATTCCCATAGATGACGCTTTATTAAAAAGCACCAGCCACCTAAATTCCTTCCCACCTGACCGCCTATCTCATTTTCTGTTACCGATGCCTGCCGGTTATCTTTTGGGTCTTTGGGGCAGACAAATGGATGATTAGCGGCCAATAAATTATCAATCCATCCTTCTGTAAAAACTAAATCGTTATTTGCGATAACAATATTTTCCGAACTGCACAATCTGGCTCCAATATTTGCAAATTTGTTGTAGTTGAACTTTTCGTCTGAATACCATGTTTGAGCGATAAGATATTGCTTGCTTCTGTTTTGTTCTATAACGATAATATTCAAAGATTCTTGTCCCCTGGTTGCAAAACAAGTGTTGATTGTTTGTTGGGTGAGGGTATAAAGTTCTTCGCTTTTTGCGTTTGATAATATGATTACGTCTGTCATTAAAATAATTTTTCAATATCCCCGCTGCATAGTACAGGAATGAGTTCATTTATTTTTTCGTCGGAGAGGTTCCACCATTTTAATTCCAATAGTTTTTCGATTTGCTCCGGGGAGAACCTTTTCTTAATGAGTTTGGCGGGGTTGCCTCCATAGATTCCATAGGGTTCGCAATCTTTTACTACATGGCTGTTGTTGGCGATTACGCATCCATCCCCGATAGTTATACCGCTCATTATGGTTACATTGCTGGCTACCCAGACATCATTGCCGATTACTACAGAACCGTTTGATTTAGGGTGTCCGAATGGGGCTGGATTATCAAATGTGGCTGCGTTTATATGTCCAAAGGGATAGGTAGTTATCCAATCGGTTCGGTGTCCTCCCCCAAGATAAATATTTACATTGGCAGCAATAGAACAGAACTTGCCAATAGTCAATCCTGCTTCTTTGCTTGCCCAATGGCACATTATATTTTGAATGCCGTATGTGTACTTACCAGCCTCCATACATGAAATTATTACTGCTTATTATTTTCCATTCCCTTTTGTTTTCTACATACTGCTCATAGGTTAATTCTGTAGAATCCTGTTTTGCGATTTCATTAATGCTTTGCTTTTTAATAACCAGACAGCCGTGATCTGAATCTACGATATAGTAGTTCAATCCTGCATTGTGAATATCGTTTACTGTTTTAAAAACCTCCCCATTCCATAGTAAAGAAGCGTATTCTTTATTGTGGGGAAGACAATCGTGCATGACTATTGACCCATTTTCATTCAGCGAGTTCATGGCATTTATTAAGTCCCTGCGCGATTGCTCGTATGTGTGCAACCCGTCTATAAATATCAAATCAAACTTATCGGGATTTTTTTGAAAGAACTGGTCACTTGTCTTGTTAAAGAATAATACGAAGTCGTTGTTGATTCTTTTTACCGGGGCCGGATCAACGCCTACTTTAAATGCGCAATTTATTTTCGATGCCGCATCGCTGTCCCTTGTGCCAATTTCAAGATATGATTGGTAATGGTTTTTCGCTATCAGTTTATTTATAATGTCGAACCGAAGTATCTCTACCCCATTAACGGGTTCATTATTTCTTCTCATTATTCGATTTCTTTTTTTTAAGTGCTGTTGGGTTTCAGTTGTCTGGGAATTAAAATCATAGTGGTATAGGACTTTGGGGATGTATGTTTCTGTCTTGAGTAGTGGCTTTAATTTCTTCCCATAACCAGCATCCTCCCCGTAAATGACAGATGGAAATTCTACCTGATGGGCCAGACTTTTTTTAACGCAGCAAATATGATTGGGGATGCGAAAATATCCCTCATCGGTATTGTAGTCGTGTTCGTAATATTTCGAGTATTTACAGATTTTTGGTTCTGCCCCTTCCAATGAAACGCTTACTTGAAATGTAATAACATCAGCATTTTCTTTTCTTATCGCTTGCAGTAATACGGAAATGTAGTCGTCCTCCAATCTGTCATCGTCGTCAACAAAGACAATATATTCCCCTTGAGCCATATCGACCATGAAGTTTCTTTTGTCCCCCAGCATTATGGATTTTGTGTCCACTAAGAATAAAATCTCTACAGCGTTTTTATCCGCATCAGAAAGTTTATCCCTCATAGAAAACAATCTATCCATCATTACGGGAAGAAATGTTTTTGATCTTGTATGGGTAGAACAAACTAATATAGAGAGGATTTGACTAATCATTCTTCAGGTTTTTCTTTGTAAGAGATAAGGTCGTGAATTGTTAATTCGTCGCAATTATGGCACATGACTTTGATTCCTATTTCTCTTACCCTATCTATAAAACGCTTCCATCCGTTATCTGGATTAGGCCGGGGAATGCAACGGTGAGGATCAAACATTACTTGCGTATGCTCCATTTTAATATCACACCCCCTACACTTTGCTTTGTATTTATAGGTCAATTTAGGCATAGCTTAATCTTTATTTAAGTGGTAGTTTTTCTTTGCCCTGCGATATACTTTTTTGAATTTCGGGTCTTTCAAAATGTTTTCCTTTTCTTCAACTGTTACGTTTCCGTACATGGCATTTAGGACGTTAAATTTGATTTCTTTTGCTCTTGTGTTACGCATGATTGTATGTTTTTTAAAAGTTCTTTAAATTCTTTAACAGCATCGTTATAAGATGAATCTACCCCGCTGACATCTAAAACATTTCCCTTAAAATCTTCCCTGTCTGCTATGCTGTAAACTATATATAATCTATAGTAGTCAAATATAGAATCATCTTCAATTAGTGTTATCCTGTACCACACCTCATTTTTAGGGTCAAATAATGTTTGTTCCATTTTCTATTTTATTGTGGCGTTATCGGCTTTTCTTATTAGGGTAGAATGTGAAATAAGCGGACATCTTAACGGGATAAATTCGGTGTCATTATATTTATCATCATAGGTCGGCATTTCGCTTTCTTCAATATTTGATTCCGGATGGCCGCAGTACTCGTAACCAATTTCATCTCTTCTTTCAAAAGGACAATTACTACAACTTGTTACTTCTATTGTCATGCGCTAAAATTGAAATTTTTCAACACTCTTTCCCTGAATTGATTCACCGTTCTTATCCCCCTGGAAGTAATCATAAATTCCTTTTTCCTATAATCAAACCCTTGACGAATCATTATTTGTTCTAAAAGTTTGCACTCTACTGAAGTTATTTTATTAGCAGGGATTAACCACTTTGAATGATCTTTTATTTGAAGATGCGGAACAAACGTGCTTTTATTTTGATACAATAAAAAAAGAATAAGCAACTCTTCTGGCCCGATTTCAAGAAAGTTGTCACACATGATAAATTGCTCCATAAAGACATCCCCATATCTTAAAAAATCTTTAGTACTTAACTCTTGCTTTTCTATTTTAGAATGCTCCTCCAATTCAAGTTTGTTTGACCATTTTTGGGTTGCCGATTTAGCCCTAAATAACTCCTGTTCAAGTCTATATAATTTACTTGCCGTTGCGCTTGATAATAGGGAGAAAATTCTAACTAATTCCTTGTCCGAAGTAACCAATACTCCCTCTTTAATAACCCGTTGCCAATCAATTTTTCCTTTGGGATGCTCGTATTTGTCTAATACATCGCGACAGGTTTTGCTCCAAACATTATCCACATTTGATATAATAAAAAAGGAACTATACCCCATGTATTCCAAAAACTCTTTTTTCTGATCCGTTGATGCGGTTCTTGAGAATTTTTTTGCGGCCCGTTCTGTTTTAATGACATTAAAGAATTTTTCCGGCAAATGCCTTTTCTGGGCCATAGATGCCGTCATGGATATAGTATAAACAAACTCTGCAAGGGCTGGATCAACTAACGGTCTCGTTTTTAATATCTTGCTCAAATGACGGGTATTTTAGGTCTTTATTAATTTAACCCAAACATAGTAAAAGTATTGAAAACAAAAAAGTTGAAAAATTGTCGCCCCATTATTTGCTTTCTATTTGGAAAGCGGTTATCTTGCTGCCATGAACGACGAAAGAAGACCCGTAAAGTGGCCGGATATAATAAGTAAAATCTCAATTTCCGGTTACAAAACAGCCTATGTTACCCACCAATTAAACATCTCTCGCCAGTATTTATACCAGATGCTAAACGGAAAAAGATACTTGCCAGATAGTGTAAAAAAAAGACTTGAGAGTTTATTTGATTGTGAATTTGAAAGACCGGAGCCGCCAGAAATTATCCTTCCCCACGAACAAAACGAACTGGATAAAAAACAGGTTAAAGAATTATGGGGTAGAAAATAATAGTCAATTTATGAATACTATAATAGAAATACCCGACGAGTCTGTTAGAAAAATATTCCCTACGATTTCCATGAAGGATTTAAAAGATGGATGCTGGTATGTGGGGCGAACTTATCAAAGAGGAATGCCAATAGGACAATGGGATAGCCACAAAGAAGTGTTCCAGTGTATAAAGCCTCCCCAATTTGGACAATTTTCAATTTATGAAATGAACCATATTGAAAAGGATAATGGATTCGTATTGTTTGACCCCGTAATACAAATTAGTTTATGACGATTTCACAAGCATACTATAGGATAGTTTTTGAAGAGGAGGGGTTAACCGAAAAGGCATTTGACCGATGTGCATTTACCGCTAACCTGATTGTATCTATGCGGGTAGATGAATTGATTGAGAAGTTAAATCCTACCCCAATAAAAATAGACATCTCCTACTTTAAGCCATCGAATGAACATTTTTGGCTAACAAGTAGATGGGGTATGGAAATATATCCCCCTAAACAATTTGTATTAATTTAACCGCCCTCGCCGGGCAGATTGATAATGGATAACCTCCTGTCGGTGATGGAGGGGGAGTATTGAGAAAATATTAAAATTAGAATATGAATAACAACTACGATTCAACAGCAGACACGCTATTTCACATTAAAAGAGTTAATGAATTATTGATCCGTTGCGCTAAAGACCTGACAGCAAGAGCCATCTTTCACGATAACTCCAAACTTCGTTCCCCGGAAAAAGAATTGTTTGATGAGTTAACGCCGAAACTTGCGGGGTGTACTTACGGAAGCGATGAGTATAAAGGTTATTTATCCGAATTAAAAGTCGCCTTAGACCATCATTACGCCAACAATAGCCATCACCCAGAGCATTATGAAAACGGTATTGATGGAATGGACTTGTTTGATGTAATAGAAATGCTGATGGATTGGAAGGCCGCAACAGAGAGGCACAATGATGGGGATATTCTAAAGTCATTAGACATTAACGAGAAACGGTTTAATATTTCCCCGCAGTTAAAATCAATCTTATTCAACACGATTGAGGGAATGGGATTAAAGGAGAACAGGAACAATCAAATAACCCCTTAACCCGGCTTCGGCTGGATAAAAATTGAAAGATGGAAATAGAATACATAGCAATAGTAACAAGTCAGGTAGCCAACTCATACTGTGTTGGCGGCGAAGGAGTGACTAAAATAAAAGCCGGTGAATACTTTGTGCAGGGCGACCCGTTTGATTGCTTCTTTGTGTATAAAGGAGATCAGGTCTTTGCCAGACTATCCGCAATACTTCCACTTGAAATAAGATACTTCACTAAATAAAAAAGATATGAGCAGGACGCTAAGATTTCAAAGGTCATCAAACATCGCGCTATGTCCGAAATGCGGAAATAAAACAGAGTTTAAGTTTCATTCGCAACAAGTATCAGAGGATTGTTGTGAAGTTTGGGCAGAGTGTAAGTGCGGGTACGACCCAACTTCATACGATCAGGCCGGTAGCCTTTATAGGCTTGAAGATACTATGGGAGGATGCGATGACGATAATTGTTTTGCCGCTATCGGATGCTGGAACGATGCCATTTATCATTTACAATCTAAATCAGTTACCCCATGAACCCCACCCTAATCTTACAAGCGCAGCAAAGAAAGGCGCAGATCAAAAATAATGGAACCGTAGAGCAGTTGAGAGAGGTGCTGCGGGCGGTATGGCCGGAGGATACACAACTATCAGGTGGATCAATGCCGTTTTACTCCTGTTGGGATTTTAATCCAAAAAGGTGGGCGGGAACGAGAAATGCGATTGATCTCCCTGTAATAAACGTCACAGATTTTTATGAGGAGGAGAAACCTTCCTTCACATGGGGGCAGGAGGTGATGTGGAAAGATATACCCGTAAAGTTTCTCTCATTAATTCCAGATAGCCCGGAGGAATGTGCTATCCTGTCAGCAGATGTTATTTACAGGACATATCTATCAAACCTCTCCCCCATCCCTTCCAAGATCACACCAGAACAGGCCGCCGGGGAGATGTGGGAACTATTGAAGCAGATAGCCGAAGGGAACGAAACGAATTTTGAATACGCAAAGCAATCTATCAAATTACTTTTAAACAGGATAAAATGAGTAAGACAATGTTGAAAGATACTTTAGGCAGGAGGAATAGGGTTCTGGATGATCGTATTTGCAAGTGTGGGCAAATATTCAGACCGATAAAATCAAGCAACATTTACTGCTCAAAGGATTGTCTTTATAAATTCAGGAAGGATGTTGCCGCCTCCGTCAGAAATCAGGGTAAATCTTGGAAGAACAGTAAAGGATATATGTGTGTAAAAATAGACGGAAAGGATAAGCGTGTTCATAGACTGGTTATGGAGCAGCACTTAAAAAGAGCCTTGCTGTCAACCGAGGACGTGCACCACATTAACGGAGTTAAGGATGATAACCGGATTGAAAATCTTCAGGTTATTGATCACGCAAATCATACCACTATTTCAAATAACAGACCTTATAAGTCCGGGTATAAAATGAAACTAAAACCTGAAGAAAGAAAAAGACGATCAGATAAAATGAAACAGTACCATCAAAATAAACAACTCCTAAACCGCATACAACCATGATCTACCTCCCCACCTCCGTTGATACGCCGCCTGAAAAATTAAATTGGCCTGATAATATCAGACTGGAAATGATTGAGAAATCAGACTTTTATTCCGACCCGAAGATTTACCAGTATGGGTATTATGATGGTTATCAAAGGATGTTAAAATCCCTGCGCCCCATATCCGAAGAGAAGCTGCGGGAGGTGATGGGGAACTTATGGGCCAATGCAAACCACTTTACCGCCGTTGAATCCGACCGCGAAACCTCAATCACTAACGCCATTAAAGCATTGAAAGATGGAAAGTAAGACACCGGAAGAGTTGGCTTTGTATGCCATCAAGGACACGCTGGCTCTCATAGATCGGTATCGGAAAGAGTTGCCCGCTGTTGCCGATAATGGTTGCGTGAACCATGTGTACAATAACCTCACCGAATACCTTAACCTTAAACGATAAGAAAAAATGAGTAAGATCAGAACAGGGAAAGTTTCAGCACCAACAAAACATTTAGGTAAATCTGTTGGTTCATCCCGGAAACGGAACCTAAAAAGAATAGCCAATAAAATAATAAGACAGTCTTCTAAGGAAGAAATCTTAAAATCAAATCAACCATGAACCCCCAACAAACGACACAGGTGAGTGCGCTGCTAAAGAAGTACGCCCGCTACATGGATAACTGCCTATGGCATATCAAAACAAATAAGCCGCCAAAAGAGGAGGAGTCCG
>Ga0172380_10009001_pt1 | contig 10742 bp, 23 predicted proteins | sample Leawe162metaG_FD_119747 | JGI IMG/M metagenome (GOLD analysis project Ga0172380, IMG submission 119747) | Leachate microbial communities from a municipal landfill in Southern Ontario, Canada - Leachate well 162 metaG | ecosystem: Engineered > Solid waste > Landfill > Unclassified | place...
ATGAAAATAAAAAGAATTGGTATAGATTTTTTAAGAACACATCCAACAACAGAAAGAATGTTAGGATTAGATAAAGATCATTCAATAGTCGACAGAGATGAACTTGAAAAGATATACCATTTCTTCAATATAAATCCAGAATTATTAGATGCACTTGATAAAAGATTATCTGTAAATGATATAAATAATAAATTAAGAAAAAATAAATTAAACACTTTATAATTATGCCAACAGGATATACATGTGGAATTTTAGATGGTTCTATAAAAGATTTCAAAGAATTTGCAACAGTATGCATGAGAGCATTTGGTGCAACAATACATATGAGAGATGATGATTTAACAAAATCATATGAACCAAGAATACCAAGTGATTATTATAAGAGATCTTTAGATGATTCTATAAAAAAATTAAAAAATATTAATAAATTAACTGATGATGAAATTGTTGAAGAAGAAAAAAAATCATTAGAAAAATATATTATTGATTATAATAAATATATTATAGAAAAGAAAAATAATAAAAAATTATTATCCAATTTTCTAAAAGAAGCATATGAATTTGAACCACCAACAGAAGAACATGTCGAATTCAGAAATTTTATGATAGACCAAATACAAAAAACTATAGTTGGTGATTGTAATTATAAATATTATGAAAAAGAAATTGCAATAATTACTGAACGATTAAATAATATTGATCCAATAGAACTTAGAAATAAAAAAATAGAATTTCTTAATGAAGATATAATTAGAGCAAAACAAAGTTATCAAGAAGAAATTGATAGATGTAATCTATCAAATAATTGGGTAACTGATTTAACAAGAACACTCGATAATATAAAAAGAAAAAAGAAACTCAAAACTTTAGAATAAATGAAAAAATATCCTAAAGATAAATTTTATTTCTTAAATAATGATGGTACTAAAAAAGAACCAAAAGATTTAGAACATTATCATAATACTGAATATTATTTTTCATGGAAATTACCATTTATTAAAAAGAAATTTGTAACATATCAATTATTGAATAATATTTGGTATGAACTAGATTTTTTTATACCATGTCTAAAAAATAGTAAATTGACATTATTTCCAAGAAAATTTAGAAATGAATTATATATAGCATTAACTAAAGAAGAAAATCAAAAACATATAATAGAAGAATTACAAAAATTTTCAATATATTTTTGTTTAGATGATTATCAATTAACAATACATAATTTAGATGAATTAGAAAAAGTAAAAGATGAATTGAAAATCTTACAACGTTTTGATAAATTAAATTCAATTTAGTTGTTTCTTCTTCTGTTTTGTTGTATATTTGTAAAAAATAAATATATAATTATGATACCTACAAAAGAAGAATATGAAAAAGCATTATTAATTGTTAATGCATATGAATCAGAAATAAAAAATCAGAAAAAATTATGTGCAAATAATGCAATATCAGAATTAAAATCATATTTCAAATCATTAAATAATGACATCAAAGAAATTTCTTTTATATCATATTATGATTCATTATATATTATGGCATATGATGAAAATGGTAATGAATATTATGATGAAGATTATGATGGTGAATATGATGAAGATATTGAAAAAGTTTCAAAAAAATATAATATTTATATTAGTATGGATTCAAGTCAATATGGCAAATAATTAAAAATATGAAAACAATATTATTAAATAGAAATGACTTCAGAGAATCTGTCTTTAAGAGAGATAATCACAAATGTGTTGTTTGCGACCAACCTGCCGTTGATGCTCATCATATTATAGATAGAAGTCTATTTGATGATGGTGGTTATTTCATTGATAATGGTGTTTCTTTATGTGAAAAACATCACATCGAAGCAGAACAAACAATTATATCTTGTTCAGAATTAAGAGATCTTGCAAAAATTAAAAATATAATATATCCAGATTATTTATCATTAAATGAATTTGTTAAAGATTATGATAAATGGGCTAATCCAATATTGAAAGATGGTAGAAGATTGAAAGGTTATATATTCAATCAACCAAATGTTCAAAAAATGATTAAACCAGTGATTCATTTATTTGAAAAGAAATTTGATATGATTGTCGATAAATACCCAAGAAGTTACCACGTAACTACTTCACCTGGAACAACTTCCGATGATAGAATATCAAAAAATATAAAAAGATTGACAAGAGGTAGAATAATCATGTCAGAAAAAATGGATGGTTCAAATACATCATTAAATAGATTTGGTGTCTATGGTAGAAGTAGAACATCACCTAGTGCCAATCCTTGGGATGCTTGGTTGAAACCATATTGGGAAATGATGAAAAATGATTTAGGTAATCTAGAAATATGTGGTGAAAATATGTATGGTGTGCATAGTCTAGAATACTCTAATTTAGATAGTTACTTTTATGTTTTTGGTATTAGAGATACTGAAAGAGATATATGGTTATCATGGGAAGAAGTTGAATTTTATGCAAAAATGTTAGATTTTCCTACGGTTCCAGTATTATTCAAAAGTGATAAAGATTTCAATGTTGATGAATCTTGGATTTATAATAAAATTGATGAATTAATGTCAACACCTTCTACATTTAGTAATGATGATATTATTACACCAAAAGAAGGTATTGTAACAAGAATCGCTGATGAATTTCCTAATGATATGTTTTTCAATTCATTAGCCAAATGGGTAAGAAAAGGTCATGTAACAACTGATCAGCATTGGAGTAAGAATTGGAAAATTGCAAAATTAAATAAATAGAAATTATGAGCAAGTTTTACGAACATATTATAAAAGAATATAAATTCATGCAAACATATTTGTATGATATGGAACAATGCGAACAATCACCAATATGGCACAGTGAAGGTAATGTGTTGATTCATAGTAAGATGGTATTAGATGAATTTGAAAAAATGGAAACAGAATTATCAGAAAATGAAAAAATGATAATTAATCACGCATTATTATTTCATGATATATCTAAACCAATTGTGTTTAGTATTGAAGATGGAAAAATAAGAGCACATGGACATGAAAGATTGAGTGCTAAGTTAGCATGGGAATTATTAGAAGAAACAAATATAACATTAGAAGATAGAAAAGAAATATCGAATCTTATATATTATCATGGTAAACCAGTATGGGTGCATGAAAAAAGTAAAGAAGAACAAGAATATGCAATAATAAATATGTCACTTGATTGTAGATTAGATTTATTATATTATGTTACTAAAAGTGATTTTAGTGGTAGAATATGTTCTGATAGAAATGAAAGATTAGAATCGATTGAATATTTTAGAATGTTGGCTGAAGAATTAGGTTGTTTCAATAAACCATATGATTTCAATTCTGATATTTCAAAATTCAAGTATATTGTAGAAAGAACACATCATCATTCAGATATGCCATTTGATGATACTAAATCTAAAGTGTATATGATTTGTGGTTTACCTGGTTCTGGAAAAGATACATATATTAAAAAGAATTATAAAGATATACCAGTTATATCATTAGATGAAATTAGAAGAAGATTGAAAATTAAACCAACTGATGAACAAGGTATTGTTACACAAGAAGCGAAAAAGACTGCAAAAGAATATTTGGCAAAAGGTATAGATTTTGTTTGGAATGCGACAAATATAACATCACAAATGCGACAAAGTTCTATTAATATTTTTAGTGAATATGGTGCATATATAACTATTGATTATATTGCAACACCATTTTATATTTGTTTAATTAATAATAAGAACAGAGATGAAAAAGAACATGTACCAAATAATATTATGAATAAGATGCGAAGAAAATTAGAAATACCATTTAATAATGAAGCACATAAAGTTAATTATATAAAATACAATAATTCATTAAAAAGATAATTCATGGAAGATTTTATTTATATAATAACAATAGATGGTTCAACACAAATGATATTATCAGTATTTAATTCATATAATAAATCTATAATTGGATATTATAATATAACAAAGTCATATGAAAATTTTGGAAGTGTGAATTATTGTTTTTTATATAAAATACCAATTAATATAAAATTTTATAATGATGATATTAATTTTTATGATAATATAAAATTACAAAAATCTTGTAAATATCGGGTAAAATATGAAAATTTTGATAAATTAGAATTAGAATATAATAAAATAATTAGACTTGAAAAATTAAAATCTATATGAAAATTTCGAAGAAAATAATAAATAGTGAAAATAATGATTTCTATGATGATGTTGAGATACCTGCAATTGTTTATACAATTATAGATGATGATGGTATTATTATTGAAAAGATAATTGATTCAAATAAAAACATTTATTGGAGAACATTATTAAAAAAAGATGAATGTATAAATACCGTAGATAAAAAGATATATGGTGGTTTATTAAATAATAATACTAAACAAGATTATACATATTTTGATAAACATGTCACAGATTTCTTTGATAATGAATATGGTATTTTGATAAAGAAATTTGATAGAAATAAAAAAATGGATAGTCTATGATATTCATTGATGATATTATATGTAAAAAGGATTGGTATTTTGATGAAATATTATATATTAAAAAAGGAGAAAAATATATATTATATAAATCAGATTATTATGAATGGAATTTTATAATATTAACGTGTGGTCAATGGACAATAAGTAAAAATGAACAAAATGAATATTTTTATACAAAAGAAGAACTAAGATATAAAAAATTACAATTTATATAATGAATATACCAAAATATTATATTGGACAAGAAATAAATACTATATATGGAAAAGGTATTATAGTAAAGTTGGATATGCCTTTCAATGGTTTATATATAGAACCTGAAAGAACTACAGTTACGGTATGGTTTGGTACAGAAAATGCAGGAAATGATGGTATAAGTGGTTCTAGATGGGTATCAAGAGCATTTGATATAGATGATGTTGATATAAGAAAAAAGAAATTAGATTCATTATGATAAATAAGTCTTTAATAAGAAAATTTTTAATGAGAACTAGTATCGATATCGATTCTGATTATTATCGTAATTTGGTTGATTATAGTATAACAATAGAACATGAATATAAAGATGGCGTTGATATTACTATTCAAGAAGTATACTGGAATAGTGATATACATGATATAGAATTTGGTGACTATGGTGATATAACTATAACATATAAAGAATTGAATGATTTTTTATATAATGAAAGAATAAAAAAACTCAATAGTCTATAATTATTCTTAATAAGTCTTGGTAAATTGAAAAATTAATCATATATTTGTAAAAACATTAATATGAGAAAAATTATAATTGATAGGATAAATAAAGGCTGATGAAGATAATTTCAAATCAGAATGGTGGGAAATTAATTTTGTTTCATATAGTAGTATATTTATTATGGAAACTAAACACATATCTGAAGTTGATTTTGATAGTTTGAATGATGAAGATTTAGTAAGAATATTTGAATATGTAATTAGATGTCATGTGGATATAGTTACCAATAGAGTTAATAAACAATATTTTAATAGAAAATAATATGGACAGAAAGAAATTAACATTCGAAAATACAGAAGAATTAATTAAATTCATCTTAGAAGACATTAAATACTTAAATGATAAAGAAACAAAGCCAATTGAAGCAAAATTCATGAAATTCGATGAAGAATTTGGTGAAATGACTTCAGAAGCACTTAAATTTTTAGGACATTCATATAAACCATATGATAAAGAACACCTAAAAGAAGAAATGGCAGATGCATTACAATGTTTATTTAGTATCTATATTGATCTTGGTAAAAAAACAGGAATTGATATAAATGATGTACTTAAAGAAATTGTAATCAAAAATCAAAAATGGTCTGATAAAATTTCAGAATATACTAATAATAAATGAAAACAACAGACAAAATACTGATTAAATGTGCAGAAAATTGTCTTATAAAAGATAATATTGAGTTTGATAAATTTCGAATAATTAGTTTAGATACATCTAAAAATCTTTTTGATAAAAAAGAATATTTTTCATTAACACTTTATATAAGAAATAGTTATATAACATCAACAAAAGAAAAGTTATCGAGTTATAAATATAAAGATGTGTTTGTATCTATGGATGATTATAAAACTCTGGAAAGAATAAAAAAATTAGAAACGATATAAAAATTAAAAATCATGAAAAACAAAATAATAAGTATCATCAATTATATAAAATTTAGATTTTTGATAAATTCTATTTTCAGAATATATATATCTATGATATTTACTATGTTTGGTTTAACTATATTAAACACTGCATTATTAATGAAAATTGGTATTATATTTACATTCTATAATAATGTTGATTTGTTTGTATTATCTGTTATTGTATTATTATTATGTATTTCTGGAAATAAAATTATAAATTTATGATATTTTTATCGATGATATTAAGATTATTAAGTATACCAGTTTTATTGATTGGAGTATATACTTGTGTTATTATAATAGGTTTCCCTATTATTGGATTAGCTACAGATATGAATGTGTGGGTAGATAAATTAGAAAAAATATAAAAAATGATATATATACAATCAAATAGTGAAAGAACATTACCACATCATTTTGATGCGGCTTGTGCTATGTATGGCGCAATAGATAGTTCTATGAATTTTAGATTGACTTCATTTGATGAAGTTCATAGAGGAAAATTCGATAATCTTATTAAACGAAATCTTTTTGTTGGTTCTGTTGAATTTATGAATGAAGTATTCAGTAGAATTGGTAAAACTAATGTTGGTCTTCCAAGAACATCTAACCGACCATTTGAAATAATGACTATACAAGAAGCACTTGATAAAACATCAGATGGTTCTAAATTATTTATAAAATCTGTTGACATTAAAGTATTGACAGGACTTGTTCTTGATGGTTGTAAATATAGTAGTGTTAATTCATTGGATCCTAATACAAAAGTCATGGCTTATGATGTTTTCGAAAGTAAAATTGTAAGTGAGTGGCGAATGTATATTAATAAAAATAAAATAGTTGATTCGCATTGTTATAATGATGGTTTTGATATATTACCAGATTATTCATATGCAAAAGAAGTTATTAAAGAAAATATTGATTTTCCTTGTGCATATACATTGGATATGGGTATTCTAGAAAATGGACGAAATGTTGTTATTGAATTCAATGATATGTGGTCTATTGGTAATTATGGAATACCAAATGATATGTATTTGAAACTATTGAAAGATAGATATTTTGAAATAACAGAATTATATTGTAATTAATTAAACTTAAATAATATGACAAAAGAAAATTTTCACAATCTGGTTAAAGATTTCTATAACCACAAAACTGTTTTTATGGTTGACAAAAAAACAAATGAAAAATTTAAAATCGTAGATTTTATACAAAATGATATTGCGGTTATATCATTGAAAGATGGTAAAAGAATGTGTATACCACATCACACTGATTTTTATAGAGTTGAAATATGAGTTTAAGTAAATGTCCAAAATGTGGCAAAGATTCTTTGATAAAATCGCCTTCAACTAGAATTATGACAGAAAAATTAGGTAGTATGGTGCATACATCTAATGAATATTCTTATATTTGTTTAGATAATGTGTGTGCATATAGATCTGATATAATTCGAGAAAAGACAGAACTTGGTGAAAAATTATCTTTACCTTGGTATAAAAGATTATTTATATAATGTATTTCAAAATAATAAAATATTATTTGATTAAAAAATTTGATTTTTTTTGTGAAGAAAATTTCAAAATAGACAGGATAGATGTTGATATGACATCTATCACTGTTTATTTTGAACCTGGTTATAAATATAAATCAACAACAATTCTACAAGGGGATTTTGATTATGAAATATTAAAAAAAGAATATATTTGTTCAACTAGATTAAAAAAATTGAATACTTTATGAAAACAATAAGAAGTGTCAAAAAAAAATATAACAAATAAAGATTTAATATATTATAAATATGAATTAACATATTCGGTATTTGCTGGTAAAATATATATATAGAATATTCTGAATTTAGTTATGGTCATGAAGATATAGATAGAATATCAAATCGTGATATATTTACATGTTGTTATGAACTACACATTATCTAAAAGACTAATGTGTTTCAGGTTTCATAGACTCATCTAACGATAACGCCTCCACCTGTTTTTGTTTTATGTCCGACTCAATCCCTGAACCAGACAATATTATTTTTAAACCTTGTTTTAATATATTCTTACTTGCATTAAAATCTCTATCGTGTTTTTCACCACATGATGGACAAGTCCATTCTCTATCTTTTAGAGTTAAGTCTTGGTTTATCCAACTACAATTAGAACACATTTTAGATGATGGGAAAAATTTATCAATCTTAACAAATTGTTTATCATTCCAATTACATTTATATTCTAACATAGAATAGAATAAACCTAAACTAACATCACTCATTGCTTGTGCTAATTTATGGTTTTTCATGATATTTTTTACAGATAAATCTTCAACTGATATAATGTCGTGGTTTTTGACAATTTCAGTTGAAACTTTATGTAAATAATCTTTTCTAACATTAGTTATTTTTTCATGAACAATTGCAAGTTTTTGTTTTTGTTTATTTCTTGACGAACTACCTTTTGTCTTTTTAGATAATTGTCTTTGTTCATATTTTACTTTTTTTAAGTTATTTTTAAGTGTTCTAATATTTTTATATGTTGTTCCGTTTGATAGTATTGCTAAATCTTTAATACCTGTATCTATTCCAACATTTGAATTGGTTTTATCAAAAGGAATGTGATTTACTTCACAAGTTATTGACACATAATATTTACCTGTTGTTGATTTAGACATTGTAACAAATAATATTTCACCATTAATTTCTTGATGTGAATTTATTTTAATTCCTTTTTTGAATTTAGGAATTATTAATTTACCATCTTCAAATGATACAGATTGAGGTATTTTAAAAGATTGTTTATCATATTTTGATTTAAATCTTGGAAATTTAGTTTCTTTTCTAAAGAATTTACCATAAGCAGTGTCTAAATTTCTTAAAGATGATTGAAGTGATTGACTATTAATTTCTTTTAACCAATTAAAGTTTTCATCTTTCTTAAATTGAGTTAAATCATTAGCATTATCATAGTAATTAAGTGTTTTTTTATCTTCAATATAACTTTCTTTTCTTTTGTTTAAGTAATGATTGAAAACAAATCTACATGCACCAAAATGTTTAACCAACAATATTTCTTGTTCTTCATTTGGATATATTCTAAACTTAAATGACTTAAATATTGTTTTCATATAAAGTATATATTAAACTTTAAAATTCATTTTTTACATTTTTTACATCTTTTTGTAAATATTGGATAAAGAAATGCAAATACCATTAAACAATATATTATTGTACAAGGTTAGAATTTTTTTGTCAAAATCATCACAGAAGATAAAGACTTCTGTGTTTTCTTTGATGGATCATATAAGACTATGGATAAGTCTAGCATACCAGAAAATATTGAAGAATTACTTATTAATAATGTTTATGATAATTTAAAAAAGAATATAAAGGAAAAAAAGAAAGAATTGTCGAAATGTATAAAAGATATTGAATCAGAAATAAAATTAAATGAAGAAATATTAAAAGGTGATGCATTCAAAAAAATATCAAGAAAAAACAAATTAGAAAGTTTATAAAAAAATATTTGACTTTATTATAATTTTTTCATATATTTGTTGTATGAAAAATAAAATGAAAATATGGTGTATTAGTGATACACACAATAAACACACAATGCTTAAGAAACCAAAAGCAGATATTGTTATATTTGCTGGTGATGCAACAGTTTCAAGAGATAAACTTATTAATCAACCAGAATTAGAATCATTCTTCAGATGGTTTGCATCTTTACCATATAAATATAAAATATATGTACCTGGTAATCACGACACTAGTTATCCAGCAAATCTTGTTAAGGCTCCAGAAAATGTAATAGTATTAAATCATAATGAAGTTGTAATAGAAGGCATTAAAATATTTGGTAGTCCATATACACCAAGATTTGGTAGTGGATGGTCATATAATGTTGATACATGGGATATAAAAAGATATTGGGATCAAATACCAGAAGACACAAATATATTGGTTACACATGGTCCAGCAAAAGGTATACTTGATATTACCATGGATAAAAACACAAAACAATTTAGACAATGTGGTTGTAGTGCATTATTAGAAACAATTGGAAATATACAACCAGATTACCATATATTTGGTCATATACATAATGAAAAAGATGTTTATAATGCAGGAATATTGAAATTACCTAATATGAAAACAACATTTGTGAATGCATCTATTGTTGATTATTATCACAATTTTGTAAATCCAGGTATATTAATAGATATTAAAATAAAATGAAAACTAATAAATATACATTTTTAGTAGATGAACATTTGGTTTTGCATATATTTCCATCTGGTTGGAAAAATCCGCAGAAATATTTTGTTGTATTGGAAGATGGTGAAACATCTGATTATGGAATAGGTTTGTCAACTAAAAATGATATATTAGGAATGTATAAAATTAATATTGAAGATGAAATTAAAAAGTTCGAAAGAATTGATAAAATAAATACATTATAATGAAGGCTAGTGAACGATTTACAAATTATATAATAGAACATAAAGAAAAATTTGGTGATGCCATAAATATATTCTTTAAGAATATGAAACAA
>Ga0172380_10009002_pt1 | contig 10741 bp, 9 predicted proteins | sample Leawe162metaG_FD_119747 | JGI IMG/M metagenome (GOLD analysis project Ga0172380, IMG submission 119747) | Leachate microbial communities from a municipal landfill in Southern Ontario, Canada - Leachate well 162 metaG | ecosystem: Engineered > Solid waste > Landfill > Unclassified | place...
CACTCTTCGCTCGTCCCGTTACGCTCTTTATTCCTTTCTTTTAAGAAATCAACGCTCTACTCTTTATTGTACTCTTAGTTGTGTACTTGTTCTTCCAATTTGTCAATGAACTTCTTTTTTTCAATACCCTTTCTTGCGAAAGGGGCTGCAAAGATAGAGAGAAAATTGAAACTCCAAAAAATATTTACAAATTTTCTCCTGTATCAGGGTGAAAGAGGGGATTCGAACCCCCGACCTCTAGAGCCACAATCTAGCGCTCTAACCAACTGAGCTACGATCACCATACGGTTCAGGGACTGCAAAAGTAAAACAAAAATCAATACCTCCAAAAAAGAAGTCACACATCCTTCCAATTATCAATAACAAAGAAGAAGTGATAACGTTTTTCACCCTCTTTTGTTTCCAGAGGAAGCATCACCGAGACCTTCTGGCCAATATTCTCCTTCTTTTCATAAAAAAGGTAGTTGATCTTCCAAAGGGTAAAATTGGTGGGATCATCAATAACATTTTCCACAGGCAACAGGAAATCTTCCAGTAAGGCTCCGGGAGGAAGGAACGTAGTGTCCTGGGGCATGTCCCTGCGGGCAAGATCCACCCCGTTGTGAATGACTCTCAGCGTATCACCTTCCTGGTTGATATAGACCGCTTTCTCCCAGTCAATAAATAAAGTGTCGGGCATAAGATTCTCCAGCTTAAAGTCAAACCGGGTATTGGTAAGAGCCAGTCCTATACGAATGTACATATCTTCATAGGTATATTCGGTGGTACCGTCCGGTAAGCCCCTTGTGGAAAACATCAGGTTCTTTGTATCGGACTCCGGCACACAGTGCACATCCTCCATAAGAATGGAATAGACTCCCAGGCCGGGCGTCCCGCAAGAAACGAATGTCCCTAGGACAAGAAAGGCTGCTGAGAGTTTAACATTCATCCGCATATTGGAACAAAGATATACAAAATGTCGGACAATCAGTTTGTAACCAGCCTTCTAAGCCAATTGCAGATCTTTTGGGCGCTGTGATCGGTATTGTAACGAATCCAGTCGCCGTACTGATTCAGCATTACCTGCCGGTACAGGTCTTTTGACCGGTCGTACCAATAGCAGTAATAAGTCTGCACCCCCATATCGGCACCGTGTTGTTCGGGCTTGCTGAGCGTACCTTTGGAAGCTGAAAAAGACAAAACATTGTAATATGACATCTTGCGTGGAGAGACCCTTCCAAGCACGGTATCACAAAAAGACAGGTTTTCCTCCAGGTGGTAACCGGAAATATATCCCAGGGAATCGGGATAGTTCCACTTTCCCGGATTTTCATAGCCCCGGATCCAGCCGTTTTCGTCAATTATCCAGCCCGAATGCACCGATACCCAGGCATGATTTTCATATGCAAAATGATAATACGCGTGCAAAGCGCCCGGACATTGCCCAAATTCCGTTTTGCAGCAACTAATGCTTACAAAGAACAAAAACAGGATGACAATCCATTTCATGTGTTAATATGTATTTTTTGCATACAAATTTTCAAATTATATTTGACCTTTAGAAATTTAATTTCACCATGAACCAAAATAAAAATGTTGTCATAATCGGAGCCGGTGTGGCCGGCATAGCTACTTCTGTTTTCCTTGCACGAAAAGGCTTCAGTGTTGATGTCTATGAGCAGGCCGGCACGCCCGGAGGCAGGTGCAGCCGCCTTATCCGGGAAGGACACCGTTTTGATCTTGGCGCCACCATATTCCTGATGCCGGAAATTTACAGGAAGGTCTTTGATGCCCTGGGCATTTCTTTTGATGAAACCATCAGTTCAAAAAAGCTTGCCGAGATCTACCGGCTATATTTCACCGACGGAACCCTGTTTCACTTCACCACCGATAAAACGGTTATGAAAGCGCAGCTGGAATCACTCGAGCCGGGAAGTTACGATCGTTTCCTGGAATATGTGGAAAAAGGGTACGGTTTTTACCGCATAGCCCTGAAGGAATTGCTGGGACGCAATTACACGTCTCTTTTTCAGTTTATCACATTGAAAAACATCGGTATTCTTTTTCGCATAAAAACCCTGATAAGCCATATGCGATATGTCAGAAGGTTTTTCCGCCATCCTCACTTACAAACCGCCTTTACATTCCAGAACATTTATGTGGGACAGAATCCTTTCACAGCCCCCGCCCTTTTTGCGATGTTGCCTGCCGCCGAGATCACAGAAGGTTCGCTGGTAGCCGAAGGAGGCATGTTCAGCGTTGTGGAAAGCCTGGTACAAAAAGCCTGCGAACTGGGTGTGAAATTCCACTATAACAGCCCCGTGCGAAAGATCATAACCAGCGGGAAAAAAGCCAGTGCACTGGAACTGGAAGACGGCACAAGGATCCCGGCCGGGATTGTTGTGGCCGGTGCAGACCTCCCTTATGTTTACCGTGAATTACTTAAGGAGAGATGCTACCCCGCCGTTTTGGACAAACTCCGCTATTCCTGCTCGGCCATTTCTTTCCATTGGGCCCTGGACAAGCCCTTCCCCGGACTGGGCCTTCACAATGTGTTCATGTCCAGAGAATACAAACATAACCTGGACAAGATCTTCCGGGACAAAACCGTATCCGAAGACCCCAGTTTTTATGTTTTTTGTCCGCGTGAACACGATCCTTCTTCTGCTCCTGATGGAAGGGACACCTTGTCTGTTGTAGTACCTGTAGGGCATTTACACAAAAAGAACAAAGACCAGTGGGATTCCATTTGTAAAACCGTACGCCGGGGCGTATTGAACCGCCTGGAAAAACAAGGCCTGACCGATCTGTCTTCGCACATCAGCCATGAAGTGTGCCTGATGCCTGAAACCTGGGAAAAAGAACACCATGTAGCCAAGGGTTCCGTTTTCGGGAGCATCAATCACAGTATTTTTCAAATGGGATATTTTCGTCCCCACAACCGCCACCGCAGCATCTGTAATCTTTACTTTGCGGGCGGGAGTACGCACCCCGGCAACGGCGTACCGTTGGTACTGATGTCCGCCGAACTGACCTCCGAACGGATTCTTAAGGATTTCTCCAATGAATAAAAACAGGGAAGCAGAGCAATTGCTTGAAATATTCCATGCGATAGATTTCGAGAAGATCAAGGACCATCCCAATATCCTTATTGCAGCTGCATTCTGGGATCGGGAACGTTACCAGGCAGCATGCACGGCCTACCGTTTCATGAGATCGATTGACGACCTTATAGATGATCACAAATCGGAACACTCCTGTATTGGAAAAGAGGAACAAACCGCATTTACTGAGAATGTCCGTCTGTGGACAGCCCGGATCAAAACAAAAGAACCGGGTTCCATAAAAGAATCGCTGACAGAAACCTGGAACAAATTCCTGATCCCGGACTGGGTCATTGACGCATTCGCCGGAGCTATGACCTACGACATCCATCACGAAGGCTTCAACACGTTCAAAACGTTCCTGGAGTATGCCGAGGGGGCCTCGGTGGCTCCGGCGGGGATTTTCGTTCATCTGTGCGGACTGCGGGAAGCAGACGGGAAGTACCTTCCCCCCGTCTTTGATGTAAGGGAAGTGGCGCGGCCCTGCGCCATTTTCAGTTATCTGGTGCATATCATCAGGGACTTTCAGAAAGACCGCCTGAACCACCTGAATTACTTTCCGGCAGATCTGTTGGACAAGTACTCAATAACCCCCGCCATGCTTGATTCCATGGCTTACGGGGCACCCCCGGCTGAAGAATTCCGGAATCTGGTGAGGTTTTATATCCATGAAGCCGATAAACACCGTCTGGAAACCCTCCGCATGATAGAACACGTAAGCCCGTTGTTGAGTATCCGGTACCGGTTAAGCCTTCGGATCATCTTTGATCTGTACCTGATGGTCTATAACCGCATAGATCCTGAGAAAGGAAGTTTCACCACAGAGGTGCTGCAACCCTCGGCACAAGACATAAAACAACAAGTGGGCATGACGCTTTCATCGTTTTTTCAAAGCCCCTGAAAGACAAAAGGTACGGCATTCAGAAAACAGGACGAAGTTTCACCGTTATATACCTGGCCCTCCGCCAAATCAAGTTTCCTGACCGGCGCTCCTTCCGAAAGATCAAACAGATTCAGATCTGCACGGATCGTGTTGGGGGAAAGCAATGTCTCGAAATAATAGATCAGGTGCTTTTGATCGGCAACGGACCGCCACCGGGTGGTTGAAATATTGGGTTGTCCTTTGGTCGGGATTCCGTAAGGTACCGAACAATTACGGATCACGCTAAGTACAGCCGCCGTAGCCTCGACGGGATCTTCTATCTGCGGTAAGGCTTGAATGTAATAGGATGCCCTTACAAAACGGTCTGCAGCCCGGCTTGTTCCGGGCAACATGACGCTTCCTCCTATCCCCTGCCAGTATTTGTTGATGGCCAACTGCTGTTCATAAACCGGAGAATTGGTCATTACCAGATATGTCCTGTCATGATGAACGACCAGTTTCCCGTGGATATATTCCAATATGGCGTTGTTGCCTTCGGCATCTGACAGGGACATATGCACCGTTGCTTCCCGCCCCAGTCCCGGCATCGGGCCCGAGACTACCACAAATTCTTCTTTACTGAGGGCTTCAACCGCCTCGGCCACGGTCGCAAAATTGTCGAGCACGTACTGTGCCCAGGCAGCGACGGTCAATCCTTTCTGCGAGCCGTCATACGGAGGGTACCCGGCCTCGGCAAGCCATAAAAGATTGGCCACCAGGCCTTTTTCGTTCATTCCATCGGCCGTGGACATATCGAAGGAACTGGCCACGATACTCCCGTAGCGGGATATCCAGTTAACGGAGTTGGGGCCAACCCGGCCTTCTCTTTGCATCCCCCTGGGAAAAACCCAGAGATTGGCGGGAATTTCGCTGGCCCAGTCCATGGATCTGGCTGTTATGATCAATCCCCCGGGACCCTGGTAAACTACGCGTGTACAAGCATTTGATTCTGCTGTGGCCAGTATTTGCATCAGCAGAAACAGCGTGATCATCTTTTTCATAGGGGCAAGTTATGAATTTTTATATATTTGTTGAAATAAACTTGATCTGACTATTATGAAAAAAATCGCATTCTTTTGTTTTCTGAGCATCTATTCCCTGGCCGCATTGGCACAGAACGCCGATAAAATATCAGGCATCTGGTGGAATGAAGAAAAAACGACCAAGATCGAAGTGACCCTGGTTGACGGGAAATACAACGGGACCATTATATACATGATCCCCGAAAAGTATGAGAACGGGCAACCTCCCAAAGATGATAAGAATCCTGATACGGCTTTACAGAGCCGATCTCTTATTGGCTTGAAGATCCTGAACGGATTTGTTTACAATGCCAAAAAAGACGAATGGAAAGACGGAACCATCTACGATCCCGCTTCCGGTAAGACATATGATTGTTTTGCCCGTCTGGAAAACGATAACCTCTTGAAATTAAGAGGATTCGTAGCCGGCATGAGGATGTTGGGGAAAACTTCGGAGTGGTACCGGACAGAAAAATAATTATTTGCAGCCTGATTCTGTTTGCTCAGGAATTCAGTGGTAAGGTGGTTATACGATTACCCAGATCATGAAATTACCGTTCTTTATCAATACAATATTATCGTGAGAGAACGCTGAAAACGTGGTAAATCCTCCGCAAAGGCCTATGGTCAGGAAAAGAATTACCTGGTTATCGATAAATTGTCCCTTGTCTGCCATACCATAGAACAGTCCCAGGGCAAAACATCCTATAATATTGACCAGGAATGTTTTAACTGGAAATGAGAATTGTTTTCCGGTTTGGTCTATAGCAATAAAAAGGATATTGCGGATGTAGCATTTAAGGCTAACTCCATAGCCGGTGCACAAGTGGGATTTATTTTTTAAATCAGGAGGGATTGCCTTCGCTGCGCTCGGCCTTCCCTCCCGGGACTTCCAGTCTTCTTCGAAGCCTGACAAGGAGGGATTGCCTTCGCTGCGCTCGGCCTTCCCTCCCGGGACTAATACAGCCCAAGAAAAAAAGGCTGCGGGGAGCGGTTCGCTCCCCTTTGCTTTTTGCATCCTCCCCCTTACAAGCGAGCTTGTAAGGGGGCCGGATGCAAAAAGGCTGCAAACATGTTTGCAGCCTTTTTTTCTTGTAGCGTGACCCAGGAGGGATTCAAACCCCCGACTTTCAGAACCGGAATCTGACGTTCTATTCAGCTGAACTACTGGGCCGGAATGGAATGGGGAAACAAAGATACACAGATTCCCGGAGATTGAAAAAAAATGTATCTTTGGGATCATGAAAGCATACGTATTTCCGGGCCAGGGAGCCCAGTTTACCGGTATGGGAAAAGATCTTTACGAGTCAGATCCCAAGGCCAAAGCGCTTTTTGACCGGGCAGACAGTATTTTAGGTTTTTCTCTTTCAGCCATCATGTTCGAAGGATCCGCCGAGGAGCTGAAGAAGACAAAGGTGACACAACCTGCCATCTTTCTTCACTCGGTGGCAGCCGCCTTGTGTGATGCGGATTTTAAGCCCGATATGGCTGCCGGTCATTCCCTCGGGGAATTCTCGGCACTGACTGCAGCGGGGGCGTTGTCTTTTGAAGAGGGGCTCCGTCTTGTAAGTGCCAGGGCTCAGGCCATGCAGGCTGCATGCGAGGAAGAACCGTCCACCATGGCGGCAGTGCTTAACCTGGACGATGAGAAAGTGGAAGCGATCTGTGCGTCTGTCTCGGCATCAACAGGTATTGTCATACCGGCCAATTACAACTGTCCGGGACAGATCGTCATCTCGGGAAAAGTAGAAGCGGTAGAGGAGGCCTGCCGGCTGATGAAGGAAGCAGGGGCAAAAAGAGCGGTAATCCTGCCGGTGGGAGGAGCATTCCATTCGCCTTTTATGGAAAGTGCGCGCAGATCCCTTGAAGAAGCCATTGAAAGAGCACATCTTGTAAGTCCTGTCTGCCCGGTATATCAAAACGTGGATGCGCTACCGCATACCGATCCTGCACAGATCAAGGAAAACCTTAAAAAACAACTTACCGCTCCCGTTAAATGGACCCAAACCATACGGAATATGGTAAAAGACGGCGCTGCTAATTTTACTGAATTCGGGCCCGGAACAGTCCTTACCGGGATGATAAAAAAGATTGCCCCGGAACTATTTATTTAGTACCTTTGCAATTCTCTCTCTCGGGTGGTCAGTTATGAGTGATGCACAGTTGATTGTCACACACTTCTGTATCCCGGAGCATGTCACCCGGGTGGCTGCTCTGGGAGAAGGTTTTATCAACGATACATATCTTGTAGAAACATCGGAAGCTCAAAAATACATCCTGCAAAGAAAAAACAGTTCCATCTTTCCGGATATTCCCGGGATGATGGATAACATTGATAAAGTGACCGCGCACATCCGTTCCAAAGGAGGTGTCACGCTGCAACTGATCCACAGCAGGGACAACAAGTTGTTTTACAGGGGGCCGGAAGGTGCCTGCTGGACATGTTGCACATACATACCAGACACGTACACTTACGATTATGCCGTTTCAATGGACCTGGTACGTGCAGGAGGCCTGGGGGTGGGGATGTTTCACAGCCTTACGGCAGATTTTCAGGGAAACCTGACCGATACCCTGCCCGGTTTTCATGATATCGGGTACCGGTTTGGCCAGTTTGCAGAATCTATCGAAAGAAACCGTTCATCACGCGGGGAAAGCGTAGCCTCCCTCGTGGAAGAGGTCTACATCAGAAAAGAGCGCATGGAGTCGTTCATGGACCTGGTCACCCGCCAGGTACTGCCACAAAGAGTCAGTCACAACGACACCAAATTGTCCAACTTTCTCTTTGACAAAGACAGGAATGTTGTATGTGCCATAGACCTGGACACGTTGAAACAAACTACCGTCCTGTTTGACTTCGGGGACGCTGTCCGCTCTTATACCAATCCGTTTGCGGAAGATCATCCGGAATTTCATGAGATCCGCCTGGACATGGAGCGTTTTTATCATTTTTCGGCCGGATATTTAAGCCGGGCGGCCTGGTTTTTGAATGATACAGAGAAATTGCATATGGCTTTTTCAGCTCTCTATATTACTTATGAACAATTCCTCAGATTCTTAATGGATTATATTGACGGTGACACCTATTACCGGATACGTTATCCGACCCATAACCTTGTAAGGGCACAATCACAACTGGCGCTTCTGAAAAGCATGGAAGACCAGTACGACCTGATGCAGGAAAATTTACATTCAATTTTAAATACCTTTTAATATTCATTTAATTCCATATGATTATGGCAAAAGAAAAAAAATTCATCACATGTGATGGAAATTACGCAGCAGCTCACGTTGGTTATCTGTTCAGTGAAGTTGCTGCCATTTATCCCATCACGCCGTCATCCACCATGGCTGAATATGCCGACGAGTGGGCTGCCCACGGAAAAAAGAACCTTTTTGGAGAAACGCTCAAAGTAGTTGAAATGCAAAGTGAAGGAGGTGCTGCCGGCGCCGTTCACGGCATATTGCAATCCGGCGCACTGGCTACTACTTTTACCGCTTCACAGGGTTTGTTGCTGATGATCCCGAATATGTACAAAATATCCGGGGAATTGCTCCCCACCGTATTTCACGTTTCGGCCCGTTCCCTGGCTGCACAGGCCTTATCTATCTTTGGTGACCATTCTGACGTAATGGCCTGCCGCCAAACAGGTTTTGCTCTGCTGGCCTCCGGAGGTGTTCAGGAAGCCATGGACATGGCTGCCGTTGCGCATCTTTCGACATTGAAGTCGAGAATTCCATTCCTGCATTTCTTTGACGGGTTCCGCACTTCTCATGAGATCCAGAAAATCGAAATGATCGATTCCGATGCACTCAGGAAGATGATCAGCGCCAAATCCCTCGCCTCCTTCAGGGAAAGGGCCCTCAATCCCAATGATCCCGTAACCCGGGGGACCGCACAAAACCCGGACGTTTATTTCCAGGCCCGTGAAGCATCCAATCCGTTCTACGACGCAGTACCCGATATCGTTGCACGATACATGGGCGAGATCTCCGAGCTGACCGGACGTTCCTACCTGCCTTTCGATTACTACGGTGACGAAAAAGCTGAACACGTGGTCATCGCCATGGGTTCTGTATGTGACACCATCAAGGAGACGGTGGACCACCTGAACGCACAGGGTGAAAAAGTGGGTATGATAGCCGTACACCTGTACCGTCCGTTCTCGGCCAGGTATTTTCTGCGCGTAATGCCAAAATCCGTTAAGAAGATCGCCGTGCTTGACCGGACCAAGGAACCGGGCTCCCTGGGAGAACCCCTGTATATGGACATTAAGAACATCTATGCAGATGATCCGAACGCCCCGCTCATCGTGGGCGGACGTTACGGTTTGTCTTCCAAGGACACCACTCCCGCGCAGATCTTATCTGTATTTGAAAATCTTGGCCGTACAGAAGTGAAAAACAATTTCACCATCGGCATCATTGACGATATCACTTTCAGGTCACTCCCCATGAAGGAAGAGATCTCCGTTGCTAAACCGGGAACTTATGAATGCAAATTCTTTGGGCTGGGATCCGACGGCACTGTAGGCGCCAACAAGAACACCATCAAGATCATTGGTGAGACGACACCAAAATATTGCCAGGCATATTTCCAGTATGACTCCAAGAAGTCAGGCGGATTTACCTGTTCTCACCTGCGTTTTGGTGACAAACCCATCAATTCGCCATACCTTGTGACAACTCCCGATTTTATTGCCTGCCATGTACCCAACTACCTGCGCAAGTACGATATTCTCAAAGGTATCAAAAAAGGCGGCACCTTCCTGTTGAACAGTCTGTGGGATACTGAAGAAACGAAAAAACACCTTCCCGATTTCGTGAAAAGGACGTTGGCCGAAAAGAACATCAATTTCTACATCATAAACGCCACCAAGATCGCCGATGAGATCGGACTGGGTGGCCATACCAACACCATCCTGCAATCTGCCTTCTTCAAGATCGCCAATGTGATCCCTTACGATCAGGCTGTTAAAGAGATGAAAGACGCCATTGTGAAATCCTATGGCAAAAAGGGTGAAAACATTGTAAAAATGAACTTTGCCGCCGTTGACCGCGGAGGAGAGATCGAAAAGATAGAGACCGATCCTCAATGGAAGAGTTGTTCAGGCAAATTCGAAGCCGACACACACAACCGCCTGGCTCCGGAATGGGTTAAGCACGTGGCCGACGTAGTGAATGCACAGAACGGGGACGATCTTCCCGTCAGTGTGTTCAAAGGTTACGAAGACGGAACCATGCCCGCCGGTACTGCTGCTTTTGAAAAACGGGGGATCGCCGTATTTATTCCCGAATGGAACGCAGAAAACTGTATTCAGTGTAACCAGTGCGCTTACGTATGTCCCCACGCAGCCATCCGTCCTTTTGTGATGACCGAAGAAGAAGCGGCAAAGGCACCTGAATCCGTGAAACGCACAGCCGGCAACGGTCCGCTTAAGGGATACCAGTTTACCATTCAGGTGAGTCCTTTGGATTGTGCAGGTTGCGGCAACTGTGCCGATATATGTCCCGCCAAGACCAAAGCCCTTACCATGAAATTTGCAGAAACCCAAATGGCCGAGCAGCCCAACTTCGACTACCTGCACGCCAACATAGGTTACAAGGACACGATCGTGCCAAAAGCTCAAAACGTGAAAAACCTGGGTCTCACACAACCCCTGTTCGAATTCTCGGGGGCTTGTGCCGGTTGCGGTGAAACTCCTTATGTAAAG
>Ga0172380_10009003_pt1 | contig 10741 bp, 14 predicted proteins | sample Leawe162metaG_FD_119747 | JGI IMG/M metagenome (GOLD analysis project Ga0172380, IMG submission 119747) | Leachate microbial communities from a municipal landfill in Southern Ontario, Canada - Leachate well 162 metaG | ecosystem: Engineered > Solid waste > Landfill > Unclassified | place...
ATCGCGGCTCCCCCTGCGTCTCCGGTGCCTCAAATATTTGTGCCGGAGCCGGATACAACTCCTCCCGATCCCATATCGGGTTCGTTTTCAAGGAATAGTAATCACTCGGCAGGTCAACAGCGACATTGCAATCTTCCGGGATCACGCCGACAACGGAAGTGGTTCCGCTACCGTCGAGTCCGAGCAAATCCGTTGCGTCCGCATACAGCATTCCCGGAGCCGTAATCGTTATCGCCGTCGAATCCACAGCATTCACTGTGAACTTCCACGTGCTTACGCTCCACGTCACCGTCAGGTTCGCCCCGACCCCAATCGCAGCCCTTATCGCGACCTGGAGTCCAGTTGCCACTGTCGTCCCCGAAATCTCGTTTGCGTCAGCGGCGCAGATCGCGACATCGGTTGCCGCCAGCGCGTTTGTGCCTCCGGTTATGGTCAGGTTGAGAGCGAACGTTGTCGCTACGTTGAACTTCGGCTCGACATCGAGATACGCTTCTTTCACGCATCCATATGTATCCTTTGCAAATGCCTTTATCGCGACATTGAGTTTACTCAACATCGACGTATCCGACATCGCGGTTGCGTTTGTACGCGAGAACTCCCTTATCAATTCGAGCGCGGTATCTACCCTCATTAGCCTACCACTTCCGCCATTACGCACACGTTTACGAGCACGTTATCCGTGGCCTCGGTCAATACCAACGCCTCGTTTAATTCAAGCATGTATCCACGACCAGAAAAATGGCACTTTGGATGCTCATAAATAGGGTTATATTTTGCGATCGTTTTTGTCGTACTGCCTATCGTAATAAGCCCCGTTGCCGAAATCCCACCCGTCACCACGACGTCTTTAATGTAGTACCTCTTCGCAGCACCGGGAGCCGCAAGAATATCCGTAGCGCCAGCTGTCGATCGCTGAGCCTCACCCTGAACCTCAACTCCTCCACGCATTTTACAAGCCCTCCTCTATAAATATAGCCTCATCATCAGGCATCCCGCCCGAAGCCGCATCGAGATCGGCGTCGAACTCGACGAGAGCCATCAACGCGAATGCGTTTGAATCCCACGCCGAAGCGCCGTCATAATTAAAATCATCAACAACGATTTCGCCCATTATGTGCTATTCCTTGTCGTCGTCGTCTCAGTCTTATTCGTGACCATGTCCGCAATAGCCGCGTTTGAATCATTATACACAGTCTGCGCTGCCGCAGTCTGGATCACCTTTCTATAGAATCTGTTAAAAACAGCCCTGATCGCCTTCGCCACCGTTATCGTTCCTCCGAGATCGATGTCGGTATCACTCAAGTCGGAAAGAGTCGCCCCGATAACAGCGGCGGGAACTCCTGCGATGTCCGCAGCAACGACCGAAGCATCTGCGGGATCGGATGGAAGATTGTCCGTTTTCGCCTTTACCGCCGCAACCTCGGTATCTATATATGCAGTCGCAGTCGCAAGGTCGGAAATAACTTGATCAAGAAGTAGATCAAGTCTCCCACCGTTTATCCAGTCGGTAAGTGCTCCCATCCTTGCCGCAGTGACCTCGTTCGTATTCGCAAGCTTCGCGTCGAGATCGAGCGCTCCGGCATCCGAGATCGGCAATCCTCCAGCCGCATCTGCTGCCGCATTCGGAAGCGCCGTCATGCCTCCGCGCACGGCGTCGTCGAAGTCCATCGCGTGCATCGCCGATGCGTTCCCATACGTCTCGATAACGATCGCAGTATCAAGCCACGCCTTTGTTCCTTGGTCGACCACGTACACCACAACCCTCGCCGCTTGCATTTCGGTAGCGGTCAGGGTTATCGAATACCCTTTCCCCTCATCGACGAATGCGTTTGTCGTGCTCGCTTCGTCTCCCTCGTCTTTCATAACGGTCGTATCGCCAGCCGCGTGAGAGGCGTCCGATTTAAAGTCGACCCCGGTAGTTCCGAAAAGTACGAAATCTACTTTCGTCTCGACTCCGTACTTACGAAGAAATATACCCTGCATCTAATACCCCTCCCTGCGTCGCCTGAATATTACAACACCCGAACTCGATGCGACATACTCAAATGCTCCGACCGTAGGCGTGGACGAATGAAATGCCGTTCCTCGATAATCCTCGGCGATATCGAGGTCAGTCCCTGCTTGATAAATATTGCCGGAGTTTTTCGGCGTGAAATCGCCGTTTGCGTAGTCCGTAAACTCATTTGCCCATGATCCACCGCTCGGGGCGATCGCGCTTGTCCCGTCGCCGTCATCTGACGCGCAATCAAGAATATTTACGGTCGATCCGGCGCCAATTAAAAAATCATCGCCGGTATCAAAAAAGATATCGTTCGTGAGCGTATACGTTCCTGATGTTCCAGATCGAAAACCGCTCGCTCCACCCCTGTGTGTGCACTGATAAATATATCCAGTGTTCCCGACGTGGTAATGTCCGCGCCCTGTCGATTGCGATTCCGATATGCAAGAGCGGATATAAAAAGTCTGTTCCGTGTCCGCGAACGAGAATCCAGTACACACCGAATTCGTTCCGGCTTTTGCGTAACACCGATCGAGATACACGATCGACGTGCCTGACACGTATGAGCCGTCAAAAATATTATCGCTCGTGCTGTCCCCATTGACGATTGATGCCTGTATCCCGTAGAATCTAATGTATGTAGACTGTATGACGATTGCATCGTCGTTGTTGATCTCCATCCTATATATCGTCGGGTCCCAAACCGTTTGTGTTGTGAGTTGTGGACACCATCCGAGTATATACCGTGTGTCGTCAAGCGTGTATCCGGCCCACGTGCATTTCGTTGTCTCTGCCGTCCCTGCTTTGGCATATATTCGAGCGTCGAGATAAACATCCTCCGTAACGAGATTCGCCTGTTGACCGGATTCGAGTGCTTGCATCGTCGCGTATGCGTTCGCAAGACTTGACCCGTCAGCCGCTCCGCCTGAGACATCTACATCTTCATATCTCGTCCGAGCTGTCGCCATTATCCCTTCGCCTTCGCCGTGAGAGTTTTATTCTTGATTTTATCCGACTTACTATAATCAACCTTCTTCAATTTCAATTTGTCTTTTGTAACGGTGATGATTTCGCACTCCTGATTCTCGTATATCGCGCCCGGAAAATGTAGCCCCCACGTTTCTTTCGTCCCCTGCTTCGCCGTTTCCTCGATATCAATTGCATCATCAGGAATTTCCATGTCCTTCGGGACTATTTCAAAGCGTTTTGTGAGATCAACCGTTACAAGTTTTTTTGTATTGTACTCTCCGATCTTTTTGACATCCTCGTCCGGTACGATAATGAGAACGAATTCAACACCGTTCCACGGCTTACCCTTTGGATTTGTTGGCGTCCTGTATGTCCCGTTCGGCCGCGAATCCACGACGAATCCCACATCCTGACGCAATACGTATGACCCAAGCAAATAATCAGCCGCATCGATTTCCGATTTGACATGCGCCGATGCCCAGTGTGATTTTTTAAGCACAAGCAGTTCAGACATGTTTTAGCAAAAACTCCATTCTACTCGTTTTTCAGTCTTTCTTTTGCTATTCTAACTCTCCGGATGAAATCGGTTTCTCCACCAATTTCTTCTTTCTCGCAAGATTTTGGAACAGCATCGGCGATTTTCCTGTCAGTGGAAACAAAACCCTTTTTACGCCGTGTTGTCAAAAGAAAAACGAGCGCGGCTCCAAGAGCCGCACCCGCGAATGAACAAATTGCATTCAGGAGCATTTTACCTCCCCGGTTTGCCAAAGGCAACGTACCCGAACACCAGCGTTATCGCCGACGCATTCGTGTACTCAGTGGTGGAAACCCATACCTTCACCTTGTCGTTGGTACCGTCCCATTCCGCGAGGTACCCGGAAGGACAGGTAAAAAATACATGTTCCACTTTATCGGCGGGAATATTCTCCGGTTCCCACGCGATGCCTCCGGTTGCGTAGTCGCCGCCGTCGAATGTGAGAATCCCCACCTCCATGCGGACATTTCGCGCAGTCAGGGCATTAATCGTGGACTCTCCCGAGATCCCCGTCATCTTCGTATTCGCAATTGTAGCTGCTGCCATTTATTTCCCCCCTTCTTTACAGAATAATATCCATAAAGGGTATGTGTTATCGTCAAGATTCTTTGCGGTTTTGAGTTTTTCTATTTCGGCTTTAATGATATCGAGTACTGTCGAGCATATCTCTACGTCTTTATTGAGATCAATAATATTCCCTTCTGCGTCGAAATCATTCCAAACCGTAGTCCCGTGCTGAACGAACTCCTTCTGCCCTGACTTAAAATTGGTGAACTGCCCCGGCCCCGACACAAGCCCCGCCCTTGCAATTTCATCCTCACCCGGAGCGAGATCGTTTCTGAACTCGCGAATTAACGGGTACGTCACGTCGCTGCCTTTCTGTTGAATCATCGCATAAAGAGTGAGCCTCTCTCTCATGTTCAGTGTTACTTTTGTTTTTAATTCCATTCCTTCCTCCTTGACTAAATAGCGGGGCCATAGGCCCCGCGAATTGTACAGTAGATTACGATCCCGTTGTGTAGGTGATCCATCGCTCGCCAACGCCGTCGATGTAGATCTTGATCGAGCCGCCAGCCGTGATTGCGGTTCGGTTCGAATCGATCATACCGTCCGTCGCATCGACGCAACCCGCGTCAAAATGCGCGAAGTACACTTTCGACTGAATCGTTCCGTATCCGGTCGCATTCCCGCCAACCGATACCCGAATCGCCGATGTGATCCCGCTCACATCCGAAGCCGTTCCGTCACAGTAGAGTTCGGCCTGAACCGCAGCGCACGTTCCCGTAAGCGCCCGATTCGGAATATGGAGCGTAAATCTTCCCGCAGTACCGAGTCCGGTAATATTCCCGGCACTCGCCCCAAAACTGAGCGAAGCGTGAATACCGTTACACGTGTCAACCGGGGCATTGTTCGACACCGTTGTGTAGAACCTTCCCGCTTCCCCGCCTGCGCCTCCGGTGAGGTAAAGCCTAACATAATGCCCCCTCGCCGTTCCCGTAGCCGCGCCGTTGTCGAAATACGCGCCCATGAAAATCCTGTCGGCGGTGTCATCGGTAACAGGATTTGTTGAACTCCCGAAACTCTGTGCACCCTCGAAGATTTCCTTGCCGTAGAGCATGATGTCGTGCGTGGTCCCGGTCGAAACCTCGGTCCAGGCACCGATTTCGGTATTAAGCCCCCGCCAATCAGCCCCAGAAGAAACGATAACCCCGCCATCGATCTTTACTCCATATCCGACCGCCGACGTAATCGAAGGCGTCACCACGTCCGTCACGTACCCGGCAATCTGCATCACGGCGTCCTGCCCGGTCGTATATGCCTTGTCCGGAATACCGACAAAGCATCGACCAACCGCAGTCGTCATCGCCGCCGTAACGAATCCGTACTCGTTCAGAATCACTTTATACGGAGTCTTTGCCGTCAGCGACCCATGCGCTCTCGCTATAATCACCCCGGCCCCGTTAATCCCGTGAGATTCATTGAGCGGAGTGTACTGCGTCGAACTTACTTTAAAAGCAATCGAAGACATATTTACCCTCCCTTATTTCGTTGAATCGAGAGCCGAGAACACGAAGTGTGGCTGCCGATCCTTGCATTTGAGATTACCAACAAAGCTCACGTACCTCACAAACGAACCCGGCTGGCCGACCTGGTCGAGCTCGATCCACTTCGAAACCAGTTCGTTCAGTTCCGGATGAACCTTGAGTTCGAACACGTCCATGCAGAGTCCGTACCAGTATCCCGAAGGACAGAACGGATCGCCGATTACGGGGTCGCCGTAGAAGAAAAGGCTTGTGAAACCAAGTCCTGCTTCTTTGGAGTCTCCCTCATACCGCTGCTTTGGTTCAAGCTTCGCCTCGTAGCGAGCCATGAGCTCCCTTGTCGTAAGGTGAAAGTTCGGCTTCTTGCCTCCGAACCATGCCGCGTTCCTCATACCGGTAAGGGTCGTGGAACCGCCATAGATTTCAAGTGCCGTCGTCGATGAGTCAATGGTCGAAGCCCATGTCGGAATATCTGTCGATGTCCAACCCGCATACGCCGTGGTCGTTCCTATAATTGTCGCAAGCGGTGTCAATCCCTTTCCATTCGCATTTGCGGTGTAGACGTCGGCCGCGAGTTTGTTCGCGAGGTCTTCCTTCATTTCCTCCGCTTTGTCGATCTGTAGGTTGACGACCTGGCCCTTGCCATAATTTAAAGCCTTCTCTTCGAGCGTTATCATGGCGTGTCCGCGATAATACCGCCACACGTCATACGCCCTTTCTCTGGTATGTGGAGACACGAACTCTGTCTTTGCGTTCGGATCGATCGCATCGGCAAGTCCCTGCTGTTTTGAGCGGATCACCCACTCAAACCTGTAACCATCAGCCGCGACTTTCTTCATGCTTTTCAGCTTTTTGAAAAACGGTGACTGATCGTATACGTTGTCAACGATAAGCTTGTCCACTTCTGGAAGCGTCGTTGCATTGATGTCGTTCAGCGTAAGAGCCATATAGCCCTCCGTCTTTTATTGTTTCAGATCCCCGTATTTCCTTCGGGCTTCGTCGAAAGACTTTACTGTCTGTTTCGACGCCGATCCCCCCGGACTCGCGGGTATCATCTCGGCAGTCTTCTTCTTTGCCAGACCATCCGCCATCTGGCGCTCGATCTCTTCTTTTGGAACTCGCCCTTTCCCGGCGAGGTGAAGCATTTCGAGAAGGTACTCGATGTTGTTGTTCTCGGCGAGGGTCGAAAACTCTTTCGATATCGCATCCTCGTCGAAATCGGTGTACCTCATCTTGAGGTTCTTTATCGCCGCCGATCTTTCTTCCTCAATCTGCTTTCGCTGTTTCTCGGCTTCCCTTTCTTCGTCGAGCGGTTTCATCCTCTCATCGAGTTTTTTCTGCACCAACTCTTCGATATTTTCGGGGCCGAGTCCTCGGCTAAGTTCCTCTTCGAACTTCTGCCTCAGTGTCGGGTTTGCCTTGAGAAAGCTCCCGTATTTTCGCGCTCGCTCTATCGTTTCTTCCGCTTCTTTCAGGGCTTTATTATGTGCGGCCCTGTCGTTTTCGAAACGGAGACGTTCGGCTTCGTGCGATTTCCGCTGTTCGGCGATTTCCTGCGTTTTCTTCGTGTAATCTGAGCGCATCATCCTGTCGGATTCGATGGTCTTCAAATGATTCGCGAGTTCATCCGCATTTCCAAAAGAATACGGCTTCTTGTCGAAGTCGCTCGTGTAGGAGAAGAACGCTTGTCCGCTATCCTGCGGGGCGCTTATGGCTTGTTCCGGTGTTACCGGAGTGCCGTTGATGTCTCCCATTTATTTACCTCCAACTGCCTTTATTGAATCGTCAACGACGATTCTGCATCAAGCCCTCGAACTCCCCGAGTCCGTCTTGCGGCGGCTGTTCGGGCATCGGCGGCGTATTGCCTGATTCACCTGCTATGTTCTTAAACTTGTTCAGCGGATTCGCATTCTGCATCTGCTGTTTGCCAAACTGCATGAGCTTTTTAGCGGGGTCGTCCGGACTGATACCGAACGTCGCCAAGACGTCGGCAACGGTCTTGCCCTGGATATTTCCAGCCCCCATCTGTTTCATCGCGGCATTATCCGCTGGATTGAATATTGACATGTTCCTACTTATAGCATCTCCCATGATCTGCCTCCTACATCGGCTGCGCCTGTGTCGCAGCCATGGCCTGTGCCTGCTGCTTCTTTCTATCAATAATATCCTGTGCGCCGGGTATTTGCAATATGTCAAGAAGAAATTCTGCATCAATCGGCGACTGCTCCGTCATCTGCAATTCCGCCAGTCTCAGTGCCGTATTCACAAGCGACTGCCTATCCAGAGGCAACGTCGAATTGGTATCAATCTGAATCAGGAACGGCCAGAACACAGACTTCTCGTCGCCGATGTATTTCAAAAGGTCCGCAAGGTCCTTCTCTTCCTGCTCCTTCATCTTCAAGTCTTCGTCATTTGCCTCTTCCGGATTCCCTTCTTTTGGTTGCATCATCGTCTTATACGCATCCGGAGTCGCGGCAATATCAATCCATTCGTAACCTCCTTCGGTCTTCTTCGCATACGTTCTGGACTCGGTGTAATACTGCTGCATGATCTCGACAATAAGCTGAAACGTGCGCTTGAGCGTCGATTCCAGATTCCGCACCCGCTGTCTCGTCCTCGTGTACGAAGTTTCAATAAGCGCCGCGATCTCATGTGCAGACTGTCGCTGCTTCTTCGACACCTGGCCTTTTGATATCGCGGTATTTCCGGTTATTTCCTCGATTATCGACGGCAACGACATTATCATCTGGAACACGCTCGGATTTACCGGTGTTCCCTGTGCGATAAATGGAGGATTAGACCCCGGAGGCAAGGGCCAGCAATTTCCACCCCCAGGTCCTTCTTTTTTGTATTCATCCACATCTATTCCCGCAGAGATGTCCACATACACATCCGGATTCAGACACCATTTCCGAATATAAGCCCCAACCGCCTTGAGCAAGAGGTTGTATTCGAGTTGAAGCGTCTCAATCTGGTCCGCTTCTCCCATTCCCCAAAACTCATGCGGCACCTTGTAATCGTAAAGCGCAACAAATGGTGCCTTCCCGTGCGTGTACGGGAACGGCTTATCTTCAAGCGGGGCATCCACGTCCTTCGCCATCACGATCAAGCGCCCGTTTTCGAACTTGTTACGCTGCTTCTGTTCAGTCTCGCCCTTCTCATTCTTGACATCGTATGTCTCCATGTACGAATCCTCGGCGTCGTCGAGAGTGGCGATATCGCTCCGGATGAAGATCTCGTAAATTGTCGCGTATTTGCAAGACTGCGTAAATCTGTCGCTCGCGGCGTCATTGTCATCGTCCGGCTTCACGTCTTTCCGATCCGGCCACCTCTCCTTGATGTACGACATCGGCAACCGCGTCCGCGTCGCCACCCACGGCGCTTTCCATGGATCTGTGTATCCGGGCGGCATTATGAACGTGCGCGAGTCCACGATTTCAACACTCAGTTCGCCACCAAACACCGGCGCGTTCGGATCAAAACCAATCTTCCATACCCCCGTTTTCATGATAAGGGCATTTATAACGAGATCGTAGGTCTTTTCCGACATCTCCAACTGATTGAAAAGGATCTCGCCGACGGACTTGAACCTTTCGGCGATCTTCTGGAAAAATGGACGGCCTGCGATAATATTCCACTTCGGCTCGCTGTCCGTGAGCAACGGCGCAATCGTCATCGCTGTTGAGAATACCAGATTCGCGAAGATTCCGTGTTCTTCCGGATGCGCTTTCTCTCGATCTTTCCAGTATTTGCCGGTATAATAATCGAGATACCTGTTCATTTCCGCGATACGTTCCTGATTTTCTTCCGACTTCCACACGTCCTCAACGGTATCTCGCATTTTCTTGAACTGATCGTATTTTCCCGTCAGCTTGTCCACTGCTTTTTCTAATGGGTTTTTCAACTCAGTATCCTCCTCAGCCCCTTCTTGGCGACGATGTCGTCACGCTGCCGTTTTGTTGCTATATATTCCCCGAGTCCGACATCGAATCCGGGCTTAAAATCAAATTGAAAAGTATACGACGAAAAAACCCTCCGCAACCGTTCTCCGCATTCGCAGATTTGCTCGCCCGTCATCCGGTGCGGAACTATTCTGTCCTCGCTATTTCCGCAGGCATCACATTTAAACTCAAACAGCGGCATGTTCGAACTCCTTCCTCCACTCGTATGTTTTCTTTTTGCTGAAGATATCGTAAAAGCTGTGGCCTCCGCCACTGTAAGACTTCCTCACCCAGTAGTTGTACGCCATCCCCTCCATGCACGCCATTATCATTGACGCTGCATCTACGCGATTGTCCTTTTCCTTGCCTTTGCCAGTGAAATGGTCCATCTCCCGCATAAGGTCAGTGCAGGAGTCGTGGATAAAAACCTTACCCTCGCGAATAAAAGCCCCGAGAGTTCTTCTGATCCTTACCTCTTTCGACATCGCCCTCGATACCGGGATTTTGAAAAGGTTATACGGCACCGTGCATTTATGCGCGATTTCGTATTCCCTCTTCATCACATCAATCAACGTCGCCAGATGCGCCTGCTGCCCAAGCTCGATTCCAACACGGGTCGGATTGTACTGTACGCACTTCGCGAATATGAACTCGACCATCTTGTTGGCCTCACCCTTATATCCGTGTGCTTCCAGAATCCATATCTGATTCACCTCGTTTACCGCGGCGATCACAATTCCTGTCTCATCCGAATAATCTTCTTTTGTCGCTGCCGGATCAATTGCGATATAATATCGATACTTCCCGGGCGGAAGCTTTCCGGAGAACGTTGGATGCGGCGGCGGGAATATCTGATCTTCTTTTGTAACGGGATTGAGCATGTACTGGCAATTCCATGTGTATCTCGTCATCTTCCGCTTAATCTTTGCTAGCGTCTTTTTCGAATGCCACGACGAATACAGAACTTTTCCGTTCTCGACTGCTCTCCGAATGAAAATCTTATTCCTCGGGAATTGCCGTTCCCTGATAATTTTATTGTAGAGATCGTTATAGTGGTAAAAGGTTCCAAGAATCGTGGTGTCGCCGTCGTCGATGATCGGCTGCAAATAGGACCAGAACTCCTCGATCTTTTTCATCTGGTCCTGAGTGTTCACGTTCTTTGGATCAACGAGGTCGTCCAAGAAGAAGTGATCAAAATGCAGACCCGTGATGCTCGCTCCGACTCCGAACACCGTCACCTGTTCACCGTGCGACG
>Ga0172380_10009004_pt1 | contig 10738 bp, 7 predicted proteins | sample Leawe162metaG_FD_119747 | JGI IMG/M metagenome (GOLD analysis project Ga0172380, IMG submission 119747) | Leachate microbial communities from a municipal landfill in Southern Ontario, Canada - Leachate well 162 metaG | ecosystem: Engineered > Solid waste > Landfill > Unclassified | place...
GAGTTACCAGAGCTCAGTAAAGGTGTCCAGTTGAATGTCGTTTTTAGTCTCGCACAACAACTTATACGCTTCCGTCAGGAACGTTCGTAAGCTCACAGGCATGCTTTGCGCAGGAAGAAAGTAATTAAAAAACAAGAAAAAACTGACTTGCAATTAAACACACGTCCCTGCTCAAGCGCTGAGTTCTGGAGTTACATTGAAACAACAAATTAGAATTGAATTCGCCTCAAGCTAAAATCCACCAGGTCATGTGTTCAGATCCTTGCCCGGCAGATGCATAACTTATTTGATTTTGCGTCTTTTTCGAGTAGATTGACAAACTTGTTTTATTTTTAATCGCATAATGGCTGAGGATTGAATAATGAAAAAATTGTTTGGAACGGATGGAGTTCGCGGCAAAGCCAACTCCTATCCGATAACCTCTGAAGTTGCATTGCAGTTAGGCAAAGCCACGGCTCATATTTTTGGCGCCAGCGGCAAAGGTTCGCTTCGCGCCGTACTGGGAAAAGATACCCGGCTTTCCGGTTATATGCTGGAAACCGCGCTCACCAGCGGGTTGCTCAGCATGGGCATGGATGTTCTGGCCGTCGGTCCGATGCCGACTCCGGCAGTCGCGCACTTGACTAAATCCATGGGCGCGGCTTGCGGAATTATGATTACCGCATCGCACAATCCGGCTGAGGATAACGGCATTAAACTGTTCGGTGGCGACGGCTTCAAGTTGCGGGATGAAATCGAATTGCAGATTGAACGCCACGCGCTCAGCAAGGAAATCACGACTGAGCATATTGCCAATGAACAAATTGGCAAGGCTTTCCGTATTGATGACGCCCGCGGACGGTATATAGAATTTGCCAAGAGTTCAATCAAAAATCAAAGTCTGAAAGGGTTGAAAATTGTCCTGGACTGTGCAAATGGCGCCGCTTATTCCATCGCGCCGCTGATTTTTCGCGAACTTGGCGCGGAAGTAATTGAAACCGCAACAAATCCGAACGGCAGCAATATTAATCTCGGTTGCGGCGCGACTTATTCTGCGCACGCTTCAGAATTAGTGAAAAAACATAATGCGCATGTTGGAATTTCACTTGATGGCGATGCCGACCGGGTTATTTTTTGCGACGAACACGGCACGGAAGTCAATGGCGACCGCATTATCGGTATGGTCGCGTTGGATTATAAACACCAGAAAAAACTGGTAGATAATACGGTGGTCGTTACCAGCATGAGCAATCTCGGGTTGTCAAAGGCGATGAGCGCCGCCGGAATTACCACTTTGTACACTGATGTCGGCGACCGTTATGTGATTGAAAAAATGCGAGAATTCGGTTATAATGTCGGCGGTGAACAATCCGGGCATATCATATTTATGGATTACGCTACTACCGGGGATGGCATTATTACTGCATTGCATGTGCTGGAAATGATGATACGGAAAAATAAAACGTTGCAGCAATTGTCCGGATTTATGGACGTATTTCCCCAGAGTATTAAAAGTTTGAATGTAAAAAATAAACCGCCGGTGAATTCGGTTCCAGCGTTGGCCGCGGTAATCGCGGAATGCGAAAAAACGCTTGGCGATTCCGGCAGAACGATTGTTCGCTATTCCGGCACAGAAAATAAAATTCGCGTTCTGGTTGAAGCTGAAAAAAGCAAGGACATGGAATTCTGGAGCGAAAAAATCTGTGCGGTGGTCAAAAAGCAACTGAACTGATTCTGTAACAGTGACCGCAGGAGGGAAAACAATGAAAGTAAAAATTATTAGCGCAGGAGCTCCGGTTGCCATGCAACCATTGACCTGCAATCGCGATTTGCAGCAGATTCCAGTTGCCGGCATTGCGCTTGAAGAACGATTGCTCCGGATGTTTGAATCTGACAATCGCAACGGCAATAAATTACTCGAAATTCGCGCCGACTTGTGCCCTTCCGCAAAATTGCTTTCCACCATCATGGAAGCTCAGGAAAACTTACTCCTGAAATCTCCGGACGGCGTGGAAATGATGCGTTTAACGGTGAATGCAAACTCCGCATACCAGGAAATTCAACTCGATGACGCATCCATTATTATCCGCTATCCCTGGGATATTCTTGCGATAAATGAACAAATCGTTGCCGCAATCAGCGAAGATAATATTAAAGGAACCGTCCGGGAAAGAGTTTCCGTGGACGGAAAACTTCACCTGGGAGAAAAATCGGTTATTTTGCCCGGCGTATTTATTGAAGGCAACGTAATCATCGGTGAAAATTGTAAAATCGGGCCGAACTGTTATATTCGCGGCAACACCTATATTGGCGACAACTGCCATGTCGGACAGGCGGTGGAAATCAAGAACAGTCTGCTGATGAACAATGTCAGCGCCGGACATTTGAGCTATATTGGCGATTCCATCATCTGCTCATTTTCCAACCTTGGCGCTGGAACTATTTCCTCCAATCTGCGCCATGACGGCAAAAATCACCGGTCCATGGCTGGCGACGCTTTGCTTGATACCGGCAGAAGAAAACTTGGCGTTATCATCGGCGAACACGTTCACACCGGCATTAACACCAGTTTTTATCCGGCAAGAAAAGTTTGGCCGGGAGTAATGACCAAGCCCGGAGAAATTGTCTCGCGGGATAAAACCGCCTGACGTTATTGCAGGAAAATTCAAGGTAAAACTATGCAGCAGTTTTTGTTGAAAAATGTCAGTCAGGAAAGTATAATTTCCGCCTGTGTTGAATGTTTAAAAATTCCCGGAACCGTTCTGCTGGTGCCGACTGAAACCGTTTACGGATTGGTTTGTCGCTGGAATGATCCGCAAGGTGTGGCCAAAATTTATGAATTAAAAAGTCGCGAAGCCGGCAAGCCGCTGGCAATGTTCGCCGCTGACACTGCAATGCTTCGCGCCAATGGCGTAATTCTGGATGACGCCGCCGGCGTGTTGACAGAAAAATTTTGTCCGGGCCCGATTACGATTATTGCCAATAATACCAGCGGCACGAAGACCGGTTTCCGTATTCCCGATTATCCGTTCATTGCCGCGCTTTTAAAAGCGTTGAACTATCCACTGGCATCGACCAGCGCCAATCTTTCCGGAACCCCGAACGCCTTGACGGTTGCCGATGCGGTTCGCGATTTGTGCGGCAGTCCGGACATGGTAATTGACGCCGGAGCAATCCCGGCTGACCGGCAGGCATCCACAGTCGTTGACGCGTCTGCCAATGAAGTAAAAATTCTTCGCCCCGGCCCGATTAGCGCAACTGATATTATGCGGGTTTTATAAGTTGAAATTTCCATCCAAAATCCAGCATTTTTCAAGTTGAACTTGAAAAATGCTGGATTATTGTTTTTTTTAAATAAAAAGCTAAGGAAATATTTTATATTTTCCCGGCAGATACAGCAGTAATTAGTTCAAACGGCTGGAGAATATCCGGTCGTAACTATTAACCTAAAAAAAGCAGTCGAGTCAGTGTGCTATGGATGTGTTGTGATTTTAATCGCCGCTGTGGTCACCTCTGCACGTTCAAAATCGCAATGCAGACATGGCGCAACCGCCCCGGAGGGGTGAACACGCATTTTTGCCGGTTCAGGAAAAAGAACTTAGTTATTTTTAGATATGTTGGAATATGCTTATTTTAAACAAGATAAAACCAAAATCAAAGTCCAACGGCTTTTTTAGGGTTAATGGCCTTTTACGCGAGTAGTCATTGAATTAAAAATAGATGCATATATGTTATTTTAAGTGAATGAAAAGTTTGAACAAATATTTGCAGGAGGAAAAGAGAATGAAGAATCCAGCATCAGTACTGTTATCTTTTTGTATTGCGATTTCCGTGGCGCTTATTAACACAAATATCCAAGGTGATACGGTCAGTCCGGATTCCGGCATTAAACTGCAAAAAGGCGCGGATTATCAAATTGTTAAAGAGTATCAATATCCAGATTTCAAGATAATTCAATTCAACCTCGCCCGCCTGTCTCATTTTTCCTACATGTTGATCAGCGATGCTGAGTGCATGGTGGTTGATCCAGGCAGAGACGCTGCCATTTATCAGGAAATCGCTAAAAAAGCAAAGGTTAAAATAAAAGCCGTTTTCCTGACTCACGCCCATGCTGATTTTATCGCGGGGCATTTGGAACTTGCAGCTCTGGCTGGTTGTCCGGTCTATGTCAATCAGGCGAATGACGCGGTCTATTCTCATAAAGGTCTGAAGGATGGCGACATCTTGAATATCGGCAAAGTCACGGTGAAATTTATTGAAACTCCGGGACACACTCCCGACGGGATGTGCGCATTGGTTTATGACACAAAAAATTCTCAAGAACCGGAAGTTGTTTTCACCGGCGATACTTTGTTTGTGGGCAGTGTCGGACGGCCTGACTTGCTTGAAGGAAAGATGTCCGCCGTGGAATTGGCCGCAAAAATGTATGACTCGTGGTTTAAGAAATTAGCGTTGCTGGGTGACAATGTCGTGGTGTTACCCGCCCACGGAGCAGGTTCGCTTTGCGGTTCAAACCTCGGCAACAGCCCGTCCTCGACTATTGGCGCGGAAAAGAAAACCAACCCTTATCTGCAACACAAATCGAAAAACGAGTTTATCGCGGCCATACTTAACAGTCTGGATCATGCACCGCAATATTTTGGACATGACGCGGCATTGAACCGGCAGGGACCGCCGCTGGTCGACTGGAAAAAACTACCGGGCCAGGAGCTGACCGCAGCAGCAGTCAATCCCAATAATCCAAACACCTATATTGTTGATGTTCGGGAAGCAGAACAATATGCCGCCGGACATATCGAAAATGCTATCAATATTCCGGCTTCAGGAAAAATGGCAACCTGGGTGGGAATAGTTGTCCCGTGGGGTTCCAGACTGGTAATTACCGGTTCCCCGGAAGAAATAAAAGAAGCGGCGCACCGTCTGCAACGTATTGGTTACACCCCGGAATACATTACTTTGGAACAATGGCAGAAATCCGGCAAAAAACTTTTTACAACCGAAATAATACCGCCGAAAGAACTTTATGCACAATTCCAACAGGGAAAGAGCCCGATGATTATTGATGTTAGAAAACCATCGGAATGGAATACGGAACGAATCGGCGATGTAATAAATATGCCGCTTCAAACTCTGCATGACACCCAGGCAAAACTTAATCCTTCCGAACCGATGATAACCGTCTGTAACACCGGATATCGAGCCGGAATCGCGGCAGGATTACTGGCCCGTTCAGGCTTCAAAGATATAAAGATAATGAAAGGCGGAATGGAGGAATGGAGGCAGGGCGAATTGCCGACGGTCGGTTCGGGAGCCGGCTGTGCCGCACTTACAACCGCAGCCGCAAATACTCAGAGATTGAATTTACCGGAAGTAATTACCACGGACGGACTGAACCGCCTGATTAAGGATCAACCCGATTTTATTGAAATAATTGACATCCGCCCGGCTGGTCAATTCGCGGATTACAACATTCCGGCATCACGCAATATTGAACTGAAAACTTTGTTCGAAAACGGTGTTGCTACAAAAGACAAGACTTTAATAATCGTTGACCGGGATGGAACATTGGCGTTTATTGCCGCGGGCATCCTGGCAGAAAAAATGGATGGAAGAATCAAGGCACTTGAAGGCGGCATTGAAAATTACTGGCGGAAAACTTTTGCCGCAGACCGTCCAGCCGGATTGCCACAGCCACCTCCATCAATCCCGGCTGAAAAAAAGCCGCAGATAAAACAGAAACCAATTCAAGACGCGGGGTGCTGAAATGAAAAAACCAGTCCCGCTGATGAACCCGTACCTGGCAGGAGTATTCCTGGGCCTGACCTTGCTTGCCTCTTACTTGATTCTCGGAGTCGGGCTGGGCGCATCGGGAGGAATCGCCCGGCTGGGCGCATATCTGGAAGGATTAGCGGCAAATGCTCATACTATAAACTCAGATTATTTTGGCAAATGGGGCGAAAACCCGCTTTATTATTATCTGGTTTTTATGTTTGGCGGTATTTTTATCGGCGGCTTTTTTTCCGCCGTTCTGGGGCAGAGAGTAAAAGTTTCACTGATTAAAGGCAAAAGCGCCTCAAAATATCTGCGAGTTATTCTGGCGATTATTGGCGGCATTTTGTCCGGATTCGCCGCCAGACTCGCCAACGGGTGTACTTCCGGACAGGCGCTGTCCGGAGGCGCCATGCTGCTGTCGGGAAGCATGGTTTTTATGCTTTGCATGTTTATCGGCGGCTATGCGGCCGCGTGGTTTGTCAGGAGGCAGTGGAATGATTAACACCTTTTTTTCACAGGGAACGCTCAATTCCAGTATTGCCATGGCAACGGCGGCAATTATCGGCTTCTTTTTCGGATTGTTTCTCGAAAAAGCGGGCTTCGGAGATTCAAAACGTTTGTCCGGAATATTTTATTTCCGGGATATGACCGTGCTGAAAGTAATGTTTTCCGCGGTTATTACCACCGCAATCGGCTTCAGTCTGCTTGTCGGGTTTGAAGTTATACCGTTAAGTAATGTTTACATAATAAATACTTTCTACTTTGCCCAAATTGCCGGCGGCCTGCTTTTGGGAATAGGTTTTGTCGTTGGCGGTTGGTGTCCCGGCACCGCGGCGGTCGGAGTCAGCAGCGGCAGTATTGATGCTCTGCTGTTCCTGGGCGGCGCGGTTGGCGGAAGCATCCTCTATAATGAAATCTATCCTTTTATTGGCAGTGTGAAAGAAATCGGCAGTTGCGGTCCCCGCTTTGCCTACAATGACCTGGGGATGTCGCGTGCGTTATTTGTAAATATATTTACGGTCATCGCCGTGGGCTGTTTCTGGGGCGTTGAATTCATAGAAAAGAAACGTTTCAATAAAGGACAATATTTTAACAGCCCGTTTCTCAAAGCCTACAGCTTTCTGCTAATCGCCGGAGCCGCGACGCTCTTTATTTTTGATGCTCCATCCGCCACAACTTCGTCTGCGGTAAAACGTTTGGAACAGGCCGTACAAGAGACTGATCATATCGATGCTATAGAACTGGCCGACCGCCTGATAAGCGGCGATAAAAGTTTATTATTGATTGATGTCAGGTCCGCCGTGGAATTTAAAAAGTTTCACATAAAAGGCGCGTTAAATATTCCTCTTGAAAAGCTTCCGGAAGCTAAAAATATGTTTAAAGCTTATAAGAATGTGGTTCTCTACTCTGACGGAGCCGCCCATGCGGTTCAGGGGCAGATGTTGCTGGAACGCGAAGGCGTTGCTAATATTTTAGTTCTTAACGGCGGGTTGAACGCATTCATCGAAGTCTGCCTGAAGCCGGTATCTCTCAGAACCGCGCCGGTTGATAAAAGTAACGCTGAAAAAATATATCGCTACCGGAGTTTTTTCAGCAGTCCGGAAAACTGAGAAACTGTCCGCCATAAACCAAACTCAATTTTGGTATTTGGAACGTCTCTTCATCAATGTTTTTGCCATCGTTCAAACTGCGTATTTTTGAACTCAACCGGCCTCGCCGGGACTTCTAATGCAATAAATTAACCACTAATAAAGAGCGATGAAGGGAAACTTTCCGAAGCCACACCACTTTTCGTAGTTTTCTCGCTTGTAGCGCCAGGTTTAGCCTTAAACCGGCGAAGAAAGGTCTTGCGTAAGGCTACGCTAAGACTACTAAAAAATCTTCCTTTTTCGTGTTATTCGTGGTTAAATAATTTTTCTGCGCTGCTAGCCTATGTTCGTGAAATTCGTGGCTAACATCCCCTCTTCATTCCCCTCATGTCCTTCATGGTGAACTTTCTTGCTTTTCTTGTTTTTCTCGCTTTTCCTGCTTGTCTTGCTTTTATAGTTAAAAAGGCAAAATTGCCCGGATAAAATCTTATTCTGAGTTTGTCAAAAACGCAAAATGGTGTAAATTAAAATAATCTTTTTTAATTCGGCCTGACCGGGCGTAAACCATGGAGACAGGACAATATATGAGTGAACTTGAAAGCAGAGATTATCCGATCAGTATTGAAGATATTATGCATACTGCATATTTGCAGTATTCATTAAGTGTCAACGTAGGGCGGGCAATTCCGGATGTGCGCGACGGACTGAAACCGGTAAACCGGCGCATTCTTTTTGCAATGAAACAGTTGGGGCTGTCGAAGTCCCATTCTTATACCAAAAGCGCGAAAGTCGTCGGGGAAGTTATCGGTAAGTACCATCCGCACGGCGATTCTTCCATTTATGACGCAATGGTGCGACTGGCGCAGGATTTTGCGATGCGGGAACCGCTCGTTGACGGTCAGGGTAACTTCGGTAGTATCGACGGTGACGCCGCCGCGGCTTACCGTTATACAGAATGCCGCCTGGAACGTTTGGCTGAAGAGTTGCTGGTCGATATTGATAAAGACACCGTTGACATGATGAAGACTTTTGACGAGTCTTCGGATGAACCGGTTGTTCTGCCGGCGCGTTTTCCGCAGTTGCTGGTAAACGGAACCACTGGTATCGGCGTAGGTATGGCGACCAATATTCCTCCACACAACCTCCGAGAAGTCATTAATGCGACCATTTGTCTGATGGACAATCCTAGCGCCACGGTTGATGATTTAATGGAACATCTGCCCGGCCCTGACTATCCGACTGGAGCGACGATTCGCGGCATACACATGTTGCGTCAGCTCTATGCCACCGGCAAGGGCAGTGTAAGAATCCGTTCAAAGGCGGAAATAATCGAAACCAACGGCAAAGAACAGATTATTGTTACCGAAATTCCATATTCGGTCAATAAAGAAATGATGGTAAAAAAGATTGCCGACCTGGTAAATGAAAAAAGAATTACCGGCATTTCCGGTTTGCGCGATGAATCAAGCCGCCGCGCCGGTCTCCGGGTAGTGATTGACATTAAACGCGGAGCCATGGGCAGCGTAGTATTGAATCAGCTTTATGCTAATACTCAACTGGAAAGTTCTTTCGGTTACACGATGCTGGTGGTGGACAACAACCGCCCGCGGATTATGAATCTGTCGCAAGTGTTGCAAGCCTATATCGATCACCGCATGGAAGTGGTTACCCGCAGAACAATGTTTGATTTGCGGAAAGCCGAAGCCAGAGCTCACATTCTCGAAGGTTTGCTGATTGCGCTGGCGAATATTGACGAGGACGTCCAGATTATTCGCAGCGCCCGCACCCGTCAGGATGCCGCAGCCAACTTGATTACCCGTTTCAGCTTTTCCGAAGAACAGGTCAACGCTATTTTGGAAATGCGTTTGCATCAGTTGACCGGACTGGCCATTGAAGATGTTCAGCGCGAATATGAAGAACTGAAAAAAGTGATTGAATATTTGAAGAGCTTGCTGGAAAGCCGGGAAATGCGGCTTGGCGTTATCAAGGATGAACTGATTGAAGTCAGAGATAAATACGGCAATGACCGCCGGACGGAAATTACTTTTGACGACAGCGACTTGAATATTGCCGACCTGATTGCCCGCCATTCATGTGTAATTACCGTGTCCAGCACCGGATATATTAAACGGGTTCCGGCTGACACCTACCGCACACAGCATCGCGGCGGCAGAGGCATTATCGGCATGGAAACTAAAGATGAGGATTTTGTCGAACACTTGTTCAACGCGGACAGCCATGACTTAATCTTCTTCTTTACGGATAAAGGCTTTATGCACTGGCTGAATGTTTATGAAATACCGGAAGGTTCCAGAATATCAAAAGGCAAAGCTATTGTCAATATGATAAAAATTGAACCGGGCGAAAAGATTAAAGCCATGCTGACTGTCAAAAGAGCGGATTGTGAAGATGAAAATAAATTTATCATCATGGCCGCAAAGAGCGGATACATCAAAAAGACATCGCTCACGGCGTTTAAAAATCTGCGTCGCACCGGAATCAGAGCATTGACGATTGAAGAAAATGACGACTTGATTGCGGCGGATGTCTGTTCTGCCGGCAATGAGATAATTCTTTCCACCACTAAAGGTATGGCCTGCCGTTTTGAACAGGAACAGGTGCGCCCGATGGGACGTACAGCCCGCGGCGTGACCGGTATCAGATTCAAGATTGAAGGAGACAGCCTGGTCAGCATGGAAATAATCCGGGATATTGCCGATAACGATGTGGAAAATAAACTGGCAGAACTGGCGGAGGGAGAAATTCCAGAAGACGACGAAGTTCTCGAAAATGACGTAATTGACGAATCTGCAGATGAAGAAATTGCTGAAGATGATGCCGCTCAGGAAGCCGTTGACGGCCCGGAATTGCTCGTCGTTACTGACGGCGGTATGGGCAAACGCAGTTTTGTGAAAAATTACCGTAAGACTAAACGCGGCGCCAAAGGCGTGGTTAATATCAAATTGCGCGGTGATGAACAGGTTATCGGAACGGCACAAGTCACGCTCGGTGATGAACTTATTCTGACAACTGAACGCGGACAGCTGGTACGTATTCCGTGTGATGAAATCAGAACCATCGGACGCGCTTCAAAAGGCGTGAAAATTATGAATTTGAAAGCTGGCGACAAGATTACCGGCGTAGTCAAGATGGTTGAAGTTGATAGCGGCAAAGTTCCGGCGGCGGATGAGGATGTCCCGGTTGATGCAGATGCGGTTGATGCTGGAGCTAATATTCCGGTTGATGTGGCAGATAATGCGCCGACCATGGAAAGTCCTGATTCGGCGGAATAACAGGAACGGTTACAGCCATGTTCTTCTGCTTTAAAAATCGCAGCATGGAGTTGGCAAACGGTCCCCGGTTTATGGGGATCGTGAATGTAACTCCAGATTCTTTCA
>Ga0172380_10009005_pt1 | contig 10738 bp, 7 predicted proteins | sample Leawe162metaG_FD_119747 | JGI IMG/M metagenome (GOLD analysis project Ga0172380, IMG submission 119747) | Leachate microbial communities from a municipal landfill in Southern Ontario, Canada - Leachate well 162 metaG | ecosystem: Engineered > Solid waste > Landfill > Unclassified | place...
AGATAGCGTTTCGCGTGGCCTAGGGCTAGTTCCAGATTGTCCTTGAAGGTACTTGCAATATGCTCCTCGGTATATGCATAAAACGCCGGCTTGGTCAGAACTTGAGTTATGTTGTCATACGGCTTCAGGCGATCCGAGATGATTTTTTGACGTGTCGACGAGAAAAGGATGATTGGGTAGGTGTCGTCCAGAGATGCGATCAGTTGCGGCAATAGCGTCAGTGCTCGAAGGTATTCGACGGACTCCATATCTATGCTGTCTCCGCACTTCTGCAGCCAGTCTTCGATGCAGGATACGTCAGTTTCAATATCTTTCCGGCACAGCTTGCCACTGTCGAGAGCATTTCGACATTGCTTGGTTATCTCAATCAATACGGCTCGCTCGTCACGCACTTCTTCTTTTGAAAAGAGGCGCAAGTCTAGGAACAGAATCTCTGCATAGTCCGGAAAGTCACGATGTGTTGATAACCCAAATTGGTTTCGTAGCGGGCGTTCGCTACCAATGGGGCCGCGTTCAATAAACGTAGCTACACATTGCAATAAACATTGGATAAGCTGGCTGGAGTTTGTTTTGTGGCCAGTAATTATTGATTTAACATCGCAGCCAAGAAACGCCTTCAGAACCGGCATCCAATGGTGAAACTGGTCGTCGATCAAAACGTATTTGGCTCGAGGGCCAGAGAGCGGCTCGCTGTTTGGCGTACCGTGATACCAGCCAAAGGCGCGCGTCATTGCAGCAGCAGCGATTCGGTACCCATTCCTTGCGTCATGTGCATCGAGGAGGGTGCGCTTTGTGGCATCTGAACAAGATGCCGCCAGCGCAAGAGGACCGGCGACGTTGTTGATTGCGTGATGATCCCCCCGGTCATTGGCTGCGCCAACGGTCATCGACCAGTTTCGGAAGGCCATTAAGAGGGAGGTTTCATTCTTGCCTAATGAGGTGTTGGTCTTGCCGTCGCGTAGTGCCTGTAACCAATTTACAAACGCTTCCAGATCCTCAACTCTACGTGAGAAATAGGCAACTGCGCCGCAGGGGGGCTTATAGCGTGCGTAACTTGTCGCAGAGTCGTCACGGCAGTCGAGAATGGCGATCGATGGCAGTGGTCTGTCTTTCTTGGTTAGCGCAAACGACGCGGCGTGCGCCCAATCCAACGCCGATAGATGCGGCCCGAAGCCGTCAACGGGAATAACCGTTCCGGCTCCGTCGAAGTCGAACAAAACAACGGCCGCAGTATCTGCTAGTTGGTCAAGGAGTTCGTTTCCGTCACCCGCTGGCAGGCCGTCATCATTGATCGCCCAAAGCGTTTTGAATCCCTGCGAATCCTTTCTATACTCGACCAGTAAAAGATCATTGCCGGAAGCGTCTTCATACCTAATCTTGGAGTTGGCTGTCCCCCGTAAGCCGAGAATCGCAATGGTTGCCTGTATTACTGGATGCATCATCGTCTCACAATTCCTGATGTTTAACGCGTTGGCTTTCACGCCACAGACTTACCAGTGCTTCCATATCCTCGTCGGCAATAGGATGCTCCTGCGCCCTGTCGAGAATCGAATTGATTAATCGTGCAGGCAGTTTTCCCTTCAATTTATTGTCCCCCGTCAGTAAGCGCGCTGCCGACTGGCGGTTCAAGGTTTGGCTGTGCGGATCGCGACACCGCTCCAGCGCAGCGCCGGCCAGCCTCTGGTAGAGGCGTTGTACAACGGCATCCAGCACAGGCTTGATTCCCTTCAACGCCGGGTCGTCCCTGGCCACAGCAACGCGGTCGATCAAACCAGGCAAATCGTTCAGCGTCGGTACTCTGTCGTCGGAGTGTGCCTGCGGCGAAGGGGCTTGAATGGTGACGATGGCGGGCGATATGTCTCCCTGCGGGCGCGAGACAAGGCGCGGCCCCAAGATATCGATCACCTCACGCCGGCCGATTATTTGATGGTGCCCTGCAATCACAACCAGTCGCTCCACCAGATGCTCCAACTCGCGCACATTGCCTGGAAATGGCTGTAAATCCAGCAGCATCTGCGCCTCTGCGGAAAGAGATAGCCCCTCTGTCTTCTCCCTTCGAGAAAACTTGTCTATGAAACTGCGAGCGAGCGGCGCGATATCAGCCCGCCGTTCGCGCAGAGGCGGCATGGTGATCGGAACAGTGTTTATGCGATATAGCAGATCATCCCGAAATTCCCCCGACCTCACTAGGCTTGCCAGATCGCGAGATGTGGCGCAGACGAGTCTGATATCGACTGGAATTTCATTGGACTCACCAACGCGCACGATTTTGCGTTCCTGAAGCGCACGTAGAACCTTAGCCTGCACTTCCAGCGCCATGTCGCCGATCTCATCAAGAAACAGGGTGCCGCCGCTGGCCAGTTCGAACTTGCCTGGTCGCGCATCCACTTGTGTAGCGATGCGCTTGCCGATGCCGAACAGCTCGGATTCGACTAGTTCAGTCGGAAGTGATGCCACATTCACCGCGATGAATGGTCCATTGACACGGTTTGACAGACGATGGACATAGCGCGCTAACACTTCCTTACCGGTACCGCTTTCCCCCAGAATCAGGACTGAGACATCGGCACGAGCGTACGAAAACGCATTGCGAAAAGCAGCAAGTGTTACTGGCGCATCGGCACAGATAGATGCATCCAGCTCGAGCAAGTTTTGTTGCCCCTTAACCTCTACGCGGCCGTATCGCAGCAATGCAAGCTTCAAGTCATAGGGACTGAGTTTGTGCTTGGATAAATAGGGCGTGTCTGTCTCGCCGATTTCGTTCTGGCGCTTGCCCGTCAGCATGACGACTGGTAGATCGGGAAACTCATTCTTCAAATGTTGGCGGATCGTCATGCCAAAAAGTTCGTCGCCGGGTTGCCCGACAGGGCGCCCGCCTGCATCCACTTTCCCCGAATCGAATTGGACATCGAGCAGCACTAGCGCCCAATCGCCAGCAGCAACCACGTCGCGCACGACCGTGTAATCATTGATGAGCTGACTGCCTTCCTCTCGCTGGCCAGAGGAAAGTACTACATCAGCATATGGCTCCGCCTCCCCTCTGGCGCCGACTTTTCCACCCGCCAAACCGACACCCGCGAGAAACACAAACCGTTCAGTCGCGTCGCGCGCGAACTGGTCGTCCACCACTAGGATACGCGGCAGAATCACGGTAGCACGATCCCTTTCGGCAGGGCGTCGAGAGCGTCGCGCAGGGGTTCTGCCGCATCCAGCACCATGCGCCAGCGTGACTGCAACCCGGCATCCGAGAGTGCATCGTCCGGTTTGTCCCATTCGGCGAGCAGCGAAGATAGCGCCACCATCATGCGATCTGCGGCATTGAGCAGACACTGTGCTGCAGTATGGACATCGAAACACCTCAAATAAGCTGCATGCACGGCTTCGCGGATGATGTTGCGCAGGTCCTCCGGAAGGCCAGCCAGCGGCGCGCATTTATCCACAAGGCTTGCCGGGCTGAAGCCGAACTCGACCTCATCCGCGAGCGTAATTGCCTGCTCCACGTCGGAGGGAAACCTTCGAAGTTCGGGCCAGCCTACCTCGTGCCGAAGTGCGACAACAATCGCTGGCGTTTTGTTGAGAACTTGGTTTTCTAGCCAAGAATGCTTAAGGCGGCCTCGCTGGATAGATGCCGGCGAAGTTCCTCCTGCAAGCGTGTGGATCATTTTGCAGCCGAAGAGATAAGGATATTCCGCAATTCGATCCGGAGTGTGGCGGCGTCTTGCGGAAGTTCCGATCCCGCGCCCTTGATCTCGGTATATTCCCTTTCCGCCTCGCGCCGAACAAGCTCCTTGATCTCCCTAATCTTGCCCGTATCCTGGCTCGCCAGTTCGAGTAGATAAAGGGCGACAAGATTGTCCATCGGGCGTGGATAAAACAGCAGGAAATCGGGGGAGCCCTTATTGCAGCTTTCAATGAACGTGTTTGCAATTTCCTGCGTAAGGTAGTCAGCGACTTCGTCACACGGCTTCTTGAAATTCTGTACGAATTCTGGAATGTTCTGCTGCCCGAGTCCCACGCTTGACACAAATACAATCCAAGCGCCATCCTTAGCGCGCTTTTCCCAGTCGATATCGGTCTTCCTGGACTTGGTACCCGCATGTATGAATCCCAGCTTGGGAATATTCTTGTTCTCGAATTCATCAGGCGAATCGATTCTTTGTGCCGCGAAAAGCTGAACAAGCTGACCCAAGCCATTCAGATGTGGCTGACCGCCGTCCGTCGCGCTGTGGTCGTACCAGTAAAAATTCATAGTGTGCTCTCCACAAACTTACCGACGTAAAATTTCTCGCCGTAGTCGATTTCCAACTGATCGATCTTGATGGAGATTTCTTTGCCTTGGCAAATACAACTGAACAGACCGTTATTAGGAGTCCCCGGCTGGATCTTCAGACTATTCGAATCATCTTGGGAGATTAAGGCATTCTCTGATTCTTGGTATTGCGGGGGCAGTCTTCTCAGCAGTCGGACAAAAGGATCAGCGTGGTCTCCCCAATTTTCTTCCAGCGGGCGAGTTCCATTCCAAAACGTGTAGATTTCTCGTAACAAGACCTTGAACAGTTTCGAGATATTCTCGCTCGCGATCCATGGACGACCGTCCTGCCGAATGATAGTTATGCCTTTATCGTCACAAATAATCCGGAACGTCTTGCAGTCAGAATTAAAGGTTGCGGACACGACACCGCTGATAAACCGAAGCAAGTGACCTTGTGTAGCGAATGGGTTGATGCTGGCCGGGATGGCTATATCTTTAGCGCGGAAACTCTCAAGGCCATAAATGTCAGCGGCAGTCGGGAGCAACGCTGCAATTACATCCCCATCAATCGGCGCCAAGGCCTCATCTGGTTTGAAGGGCTGGAAGAGGCGCTGCTTGACAGCGTTCAAGGCGGCGACCGGGGCTTCCAGTAAAGTGGAATAGGTATCATCATAATCAATGAACGCCAGCATCGTGACCGCCAATTGATGAAAGGGGTTTGCCTTGTCGTTCTTGGCGTTGCACAAAATGGAAAGCTCGTAGGCAAGCGCTTCCTTGCTTGAGGCGAGGAATATCTCTTTTCCGCGGATCGTAGCAAGTATACGAGCCAAAACCCATTGTGCATCGGCAATCCGTCCCTCCGACTTATAGTGACCCGGTTGGTGCGAGATACGGGTTCTTGAACCATCCGGGTTTTCGATCACATGGTTCTGCGCGAAATACTGGGCGATACGTCCCTGAAGTGCAAATATGGCTTCCATCGGCTCGTAAAGGATGGCTCGAATCTCCTGAACTTCTGCTTGGGTCTTCCCAATGGAATCGCTCAGAACTTGCAGAGGCGTGGTCAGTTGTCGCAGCATCTGATCGCTCTTTTGCAACCTTGTGCTTTGTTCCTCGACAGTATTAAGGAGCTTGCCCGTCAGGACATGCAGCGTCTGATACTTAATTTCATACTGAATGCCCCGCAAGTCTGCAACAATCTTTTGCAGAAAGTCCTGATTTCCACACGGTTTCTCTCGATTCTCAGCCAATTCACACACACCGCATTCGAGGTCAATGGTCAGAAATACCCCATAGGCGTTTCTTAAACTACCCGGATTGAAATATGCCGCTCGTTGGTCTGAAACGCCGAGACACAAAACAATGCAACCTTTGGATTGTTCCCCTTTTCGCCCGCTATATTCCTCTTGCTTCATTGCCACGTATGGCTTGATACCTTGATTGAACAAAATCTCATGAGAGGAACACCCAGTTGGACTATTAACAGCCTCTTTGCCGTCCGCGGGAGGTAACACGAATATAGCGCTAGCTTCATCATGTTTGTAGAAAGCAGGAAAACCGAGAAATGTTTCAATCTCATTCGACATTTTTTCCGCGTTTGGATTGTTCACAAAGCCTCGCTCACTTTCCGCTCGCCAGCCGTGATTATTCCAGGTCCCAGGCGGCTCACGACCGTCCCAGCCGAAGTGATAATATTCATTCGGGCAGCATACTATGTCGTCGGCGCTCTTAGTCGTAGGAGTGTTACTTGTGATTTGCCTCGTGTCCTTGACTGCTGCTTCAACGAAGTCAGCCGACATGAATCGCAAGTCTCTGCTCCCGTTGCCAGTATGCTTGTAGCAATCTAGGCGAGGTGTAAATTGGCATCCAGATGTATTAGAAATACTTCTTGCCACTGTGAGGGCAACACGTGCAACAAGGTCCGCACCTATGAAGGCCTTATCGTCAGTATTGGTCAGATGACAAACCAGTGCCGACGGTATAGATATATTTGCCTTGCCGTTAGTGTGCGTAGTCGTCACACAATTGGTTTCGAACACGTTCACCGCTGAATCCGGGTTGCCAATGAGTGCCCTGACAAAGAAGGCTGCATATGCGTCCGACTCAGCCAGAACATTCCGAAAGACGTCGTCATCTAGCGTTCGCAGATCGTCCCACTTACGGCTGCATTGGAGCTCGATGGGATCGTCTTTATGGCTCCCAAGGAGTGTTCTTAGGGTCGTCCAGACTGCAGGCTCATGACTTTTTCCAGTTTTGCCGTCAGCCTCGGTCATGTACATCTTCCTAGGATGAAATGTTGTTCGACGAACAAGGCAGCGCTCCCCACTAAAATTTCTGCGACAGCCCTCCGATATGGATCGTCCGGATCGATCGATGGCGGCTGACGCCACATGAGGAGATGGGCCGCTTCCCCTCGGTTCGGAAATGCCGGATCGCACAGATACGCCTTATCTTCGGTGGCGAGCAACGTGGTGCCGGATAGTGATGGTAATACATCCGACTCAAAGTATTCGGCATAATCAAAAGGTTTGACATCGGTTATTCCAAGGTTTCTCAGCATCTTTGCCCGTGCGTGGTAAATCGGGCAGGCACGCTTGCGAATCACGCACCAGATTCGCCCGGCTGTAGACAGGTACCTATCGCGAAGACAGCGCAACAACTCGTGGCCCGACCCTTCGCCGAAATAATAGGTGAGATGTGAGGCAACGATCAAATCGGCATCCAAGTGCTGTTCAAGGATCGGAATCGTCATCTCTCCCTTACAAATCCCATCTCGCAATTCGATGAATGCCAAATGGACATCGAGGGCTATTCCCGGGCCTTTCCCTGCAGGGAGCGCGCTATTAACTTGGCGAAAAAGATGCGCCCTCAGCGCCGACTCGCCCCCCGGCAATAGGTTACGGTCACTTTCGACCAGAACGACCTGTTCGAGATCGTCAAGACAACCCCATTGTGCGAGCCGAAGAAGAACGGAGTGCGTAAAACCTCCTACTCCGGCCCCCAAGTCGACGATGCGGCGCGGGCGAAATTGTTTCGCCCATTCGGGGGGAGGCGACGCGGACCAAGGGATTGTCCGCTCAGGCAACGACTTTTCAAGCAGGTCGTCGATTCGTGCAACGAACTCGGCTTCAGGTGTGCGCCGAGAACTCGGATCGGGAGTCATGTCACTGCGCATGTCGTCGTGAAAAAAAGGGCGGCCTTCATTACTTGGTGAATTGCAACGTGTAACTCGCCGACAGTTCCGGTGCCTGCTTGACCAAACCAGCACTAACGAGTACGCCAGCCGTGTTCTCCCACCGCACTTGTGACATGCCGAGCAAGGGAACGCCCTGTTCGTCTGGTCGAATGAATGGCATCACGGCATCGTAGATTTGGTCCAGATCCTTCGGGTCGAACTCCTGAGTGTATTTTCTCAGGGTGGCGATTGCGTCCGTCTTGTTGGCCAGGGCATCCGTCCAGCCCGCGCGCACGGCGCGAATGAACCGGGCAACCTGTTCGGGCTTGTCCTTGAGAGTTTTTTCCGTGGTGAAGAAGACGTTCCCGTAGTAACTCAAACCCTGCGATGCTGCGGTAATAACATTGGTTTCGAAGCCCTTCCCTTTCAGCGTTATCGGCTGATTGGTCACGTAGCCCGGCAGTACGTCAATCATGTTGTTGACGAATGGCCCCATGTCGAACTGAATTGGTACCTCCTTGACGTTCTTCGATGTCATGCCGTTTTTGGCGAGGAGCGCCCGGTACAGCACGTCAGTATCTGCGCCTGTCTGGATGCCAACGCGCTTGCCCTTGAAGGCGGCGAAGGAGGTGATGCCGGAGTCCTTGCGTGTCACGAAGCCCACCGGCGTGTTCTGGAACTCGGCCGCAATAGCAACAATCGGCACGCCTTGGGCGCGCCCTAGCAGCAGGTTGCCAGCGCCGCCGATGCCGTAGTCGTTCGATCCTGTCGCGACCAGCTTGATAGGATCAAGACCGAATCCACCCGGCTCGATGGCGACGTCAAGGCCTTCCTTCGCGAAATACCCCTTTTCTTTTGCGACGAGTATTCCTACCTCCGCCATGTCGTACACCCAGGCCAACCGTAGGGTAACCTTCTCCATAACCGCCGCCGATTTGCCTGTGGGCGCTACCACCATTGGCGTGTCTTGGCTCTTGCCGCAGCCATAGAGTAGCGGGAGCACCAGCGCGGACAACACGAGGATAGATTTGGAAAGGGCAAGGCGCATTTGAATCTCCTATTAAACGTGACTGGGGGTTCGTGTAAGGTGCCAGTTTTCCAGAATCAGGATAGGTAGGCCGCTTCGTTCGAAACAGTCGAGTGTGTCGGACGGAGTCTCGACAATCGGTTCGCCGTTCTGGTTAAACGATGTGTTGAGCAGCATGGGCACACCTGCACGCCGATGCCAAGCTTCCAGCAGGAGGCGGTAGAACCCGCTGTGCCGATCGACGCTCTGATATCGCGCGCTGCCGTCGACATGAACCACCGCCGGAACCAAGCGACGCTTATCCTCGCGGATTATTCCGGCAAAACTCATGAACGGACTGGGCGTATCTATTTCAAAATAGTCCGCCACATACTCGAACAGAATGCTGGGCGCATAGGGACGGAATGGCTCGCGCCGCTTGTAGGAATTGACCCGGTCGTGCATTTCGGCGCTTCTCGGATCGGCGATGATGCTTGCCTGGCCCAGGGAACGCGGGCCGTATTCGGATCGCCCGCGCCTCAGGCCGATGACGTGACCATTGGCCAGGTCGTCTGCAATCCTTACGGCCAAGGCGTTGGGGCTGTCGATTCGAGACGCCGTAACACTGGGGTGTTGTCTTATGAAATTCGAAACGGCGTTATCGATGTCGATCTGACGATATTCGACGCCCAAGGCCGCAGAAACGATTGGCCGTGGCGGCGACTTCTCTATAATCGGAGAAGTCTCTGCATAGGCAAGCCACAAGGCATTGCCCAGCGCCTGCCCGGTATCAGCCGGCGCGGGCGGCACATAAAGGTGCAGGTCAGGACGCATGGCGGCGAGTTTCCCTAATGCCACGCAGTTCATGGCAACGCCGCCTCCAATCGCGACATTTGCGATACCGTGTCTTTCTGCCAGGGCAGATATGGCGCTGGTAAGGGCCATTTCCAATTGTCGCTGCACTATTGCAGCTACATCGCAAAGGAAAGCACGCCCCGGAGAAGCCTTGCCTGGTCGCATATCTGGAATTGAATATCCTGCCGCCCGGATTGCATCACCGATTTGCTTGATCGGTTCATAGTGCATATTGGGCACGGGTACGCTAGTCGAGAACGGCGGCACAAAGTCTATAAGCTGAACTTTGGCAAGGTGCTCAGGGTTGCCGTAAGGAGCGAGCGCCATCGTCTTCCCGGCATGCTGATATGTCGACCAGCCAAGAAAATGGGTCACGCTCCGGTAAATCTCCCCGATACCAATTTCTTCTGGTCCGCCGGCATCTTCGTGGACTTTCTCCATATGAATGCGGCCCCCGCGCCATTCGCAAAGATAGTAGTCGTGTCGCTGGAACGTACCGCGCCACCAGTCCTGAGAAACGTTGAATTCCTCCGCCGCTCCTTGCCGATTCCCGATACCATCGATAACCGCAACCAGCGCCTTTTTGAAACCACTACCAACAAATGCCAGCGCAGCATGACTTTCATGATGGTCGATCGTGAAGACCTTGCCTCTTAATGACCTATAGACATGCGATTTGGCAAAAATGCCCTCAAATGTTTCAGCGACATCGTCCAGTACGTCATCCGGATTCGACCAAGCGATATCGCAGCAGGTTGAATGTCCGACGGCATCAAGTTCTTCAAGTCCAATCTTGCCTTGTGCCAGGCACGCAACGCCACTTTCACGAAAGCCTTCGGAGTAGCGAACCCGCGTAAATCGCTCCTCGATCGCGGCGCAAGATATTTCACCGTGCTTTAGAAGCGCCGCTCCACCATCCGCCAACCGTCGAATCTTTACCGGATCGACTCGCTGTGGTGCGGCGCGACTGCTGTTAATTCCAATTATGTTCATGTCGTTCTAAGAAACGATCAAAGTCATCAGGGCCGTTGACGATGACGTAAAGCTCCGGTGTCCCGAACTCATCAGCAGGAAGCGCCAAAGCATTGTTACTTTGCTTTAGCCATGAAAAAAAACCAACCCAGAATTCTCCCACGAGCACGAGTGGCAGCTTCTTTTCTCCCTTAGCCCGCATTTCCGTCGCTAGAGCGAGTTCCGCAACGGTTCCGGTGCGACCCGGAAAAAATACACAAACGTCGGCATCACCCACCAGACGCGCCATTCTCTGCTCGGCATCAGAGAACTGCAGAACGCTATCCAAAAAAACATTGGGGGCAAGCACGTTGTCGAGCTTGCTCCATGAATAGCCGAGAGCCGCGCCACCGACGTCCTTGGCGCCCCTCGGGGCAGCTTCCATAATGCCGCTGTATGCTCCCGTCAGCACGTTGAAGCCCCGTCGTACCGCTATCCT
>Ga0172380_10009006_pt1 | contig 10737 bp, 9 predicted proteins | sample Leawe162metaG_FD_119747 | JGI IMG/M metagenome (GOLD analysis project Ga0172380, IMG submission 119747) | Leachate microbial communities from a municipal landfill in Southern Ontario, Canada - Leachate well 162 metaG | ecosystem: Engineered > Solid waste > Landfill > Unclassified | place...
CCAGGTTCTATTGGTTCAGATTGGTTATCAGGGAATCAACCTACTATGAGACCTATATCAGCCAGACTTTCTCGTTGGAATATTAATTATACAGGTCCAAGAGACAGTAATAATGTTTATAAAACTAGTTTGGGATATGCATCTAAAGGTGCCACAGAAAACCCAAAGAAAGAAGTTGGTATAGGTTTTGGTACAGATAGAGATTCTTATAACTACAACCCTTATATTTGGGGCATCGCTGTTGCACATCAAAGAATGTTGAACGACAGTATGTTTATGATGGGTATGGCACATGCTGGAACTAACCTGGCTGCTTATGGTGATGCCGGTGCTTCTATAGATGCGCCTAAACACGATGTATCTGATAAGAAAGCCGTAGAAGCTTCTGGCATGGATGCATATATAAACTATCCGACTGAGGGATATAAGTCATTCGGTAAAAAAGGCGATAAAGAGCGTGCTTGGGCTGGCAATACTTGGATTAATGGCATGGCTTAATTAGTATTTTTGATAATTCATGAAATTTTATCTAGCAAAAATTAAATTTTATTCTATAATATAGATAGGTGGCGCGATAAAATGCATAGAACTCATTGTGTAGTTTGTAAATGTGTGTGGGGCGAAGGCGATGATGCTCAAAGTCATGGTGTTTGCCCCATATGCTTTAAACAATGGGCTGATGATAAAAATAAGTTAGGTTGTTATGGTGAGTTTGGGATGCATAAGGATGGGCGTTGTGCAGAATGTTTCGTGGCATGCCTATGCGAAAAAGATTCATAAGGAGAATTAAATGGAATTAAATAAGATTTATCTTGGCGACTGTCGTAACATGCCAGAAATAGATGATAATTCAGTGCATTTGACGGTGGGATCACCTCCCTATGCCGTCAACAAGGGGTATGAGTCCTATATTAAATCCTTGGATGCCCATTATCAGTTATTATTCGATGCATATAAAGAGGTTGCAAGGGTGACTATTCCTGGTGGGAAGATATGTGTAAATATTGGCGATATAGTAGTTGGTTCCCAGTATAATGAGGGATTTGTAGAAGAACTAATGGTGTTACCTAAATTGGTAGACTATTTAAGAACGTTAGATACATATTTATATGCTCGAATTATTTGGGAAAAAGACGACCCTTGGCAAAATAGTTCACATGTTTCGTTCCATAGTAAAGTACAACATGCCAGTTTTAGAATCCTTCCAGCATGGGAATATGTGTTTGTATTTCGTAAAGGTAAATCTGAGAGAGTTGATAAATCTGCATCAGATGGTAGATTTATTGATAAAGATAGATGGAAAGAATTGGTACACGGAGTGTGGAAAATTAGGTCGGTGCAAGCCAATGATATACATGCTGCGATGTTCCCAGAACAACTTGTTAAAAACTGTGTAGAATTATATAGTTTTCCTGGAGATACTGTATTAGATAATTGGACTGGCAGTGGAACTACTGCAGCTGTTGCTAAAAAACTGGGTAGAAATTATCTTGGATATGAATTGGACATAACTTATCATGATATGGCTGTGTCTAGGGTGGATGCTATAACGGAAGAAATGATAACACCCTCGGTTATTTATAGAGATAAGACAGTAAATAGAGAATTACAGGAGAAGTTATTTTAATGATATACCCATGTGAATGCGTTGATATGAAATGGATGATGGATAATAAAAAGGTGTTTAAAAAATCTGATGGTAGATGGATGCTGACATGGATGGAATTTGATAAAGAAGGTCATAAAGGTATTAATATAGAACAGTTTGGTATGGTGATACATTATTGCATGTTTTGTGGATGCAAAATTAAGAATTAATGGAGGATTATGAATTATGAGTAAGACATTACAGTATTTAGGAAATGGTTTAAGGTATTTAGAAAGAGGCAAGTTTAAGTCCGCGATTAGATGCTTTGAAAGAGGTGTTGTGAGCGGGGATGGGACAAATCTTCAGAGAGATGTGGCGGCTTTTTTTATGGTAAACACCGCCAAGTATCGTAGAGAATGGAAAAAGCGCAGGTATGGCAATGCGAATTTGTTTGTGTACGACATAGAAAATAATTGGGGAAATGCTTGGTCTGATATAGATATAGCTGTAGTGCTGCTGACCCCCAATACAGAAAAGATGAATGAGTATCTATGTAAGTTTCTTGGTAGGAATTTAGAAGCCATAAAATTTCAAAGAAGGTATGCTTATGGACGTCCACTTAGTTCATGGACTGATGAAAGTGGAAAGCGATATACACGATATACTCAGACTAAAAATGTGCAGCATAGACTAGGTGCTTAAATAGTACCAACACTTTGTGGCGGCTAGATGTGTTTAGAGGATTCTCGTAGCACAGTTATTGTCCTAAAGATAGAATATTCGAAAATGCCGCTTGAATATTCACCGATAGACATATCTCCAGGGTGTTGTCTACATAGGTAGGTGCCTATAGTGGTATAGGTGCCTACCAAAACTTATATGAAGGTAAATATGAATACTCAAATAATGCTTTTTAATGAAACGAATCAATATAATGTTGAATTGAGTCCTATATTAAAATGGGCGGGTGGCAAAAGACTACTATCTGGATCTATTTTAGAACGTGCTCCCTCCACTTTTAATAGATATATAGAGCCTTTTTTGGGCGGGGGGGCGGTTTTATTTGCAATGCGTCCTTATAATTCAATAGTCAATGATATTAACACTGAGCTTATAAATATGTATAAAACAATACAATATCATGTAGATGATGTTATTAATAAATTAAATATACATAAACAACTACATAGTTTAGAATATTTTTATAAGATAAGGTCTATGGATAGGGATATTGATTTATATAATAATATGTCGTTAATAGACAGATCCGCAAGAATATTATATTTAAATAAGACTTGTTTCAATGGGTTATTTAGGGTAAATTCTAAAGGATTCTTTAATGTGCCTATTGGGGGTGCTAAAAATCCTGATATAGTTAATGAATCAGGATTAAGATCAGTAAGTACTTATTTTAACGAGTCTCAAACAACATTTTTAAATTTGGATTTTGAATCTGTAATACAATATGCCATGAAAGATGATTTTATTTATATGGATCCGCCATATGACCCATTAATAAGTCAGTCTTTTGTAACATATAGTAGTGATGGATTTGGAAGAAAAGATCAAATACGTCTTAAAAATGTATATGATAAATTAACTGATATAGGATGTAAGGTTATGATGAGTAATTCGTGTACAGATTTTATAACAGATTTGTATAAACAGTATCGAATAGACATTATAGATGCACATAGATTTATAAGTGGCCAGTCAAAAGGACGGGGTAAAATTAAAGAAGTATTGATTTTGAATTATTAGTAAAGGATGAATTATGCGCACAAGTAAAGCTGAGAAGGCTTGGAATAAAACTATAAACGATAATAATAATATAAAATATAATTTAGACAATCAAGGGTATTCCATAATTACCGCTGATCAAATAAAAGAAGCTACTAAAGATTTTAAAGCGTCCAGTGAAACTGAGATTAGATTATTAAATAATTATTGGAATTCGCCTAGAATTGTAGATGGAAAATCTTTCGGTGGGTTTCCTTTATCCAGAAATACTTGGATTATTGGAAATGTGGATATATTTGAAAAACTTTCGTACAATAAGGTGGCTATAACTATAGAACCTCCTATATTAAATATATCGTCTCTTGAGACATTACACATAGGAGGAATACATACGGAAACTCAAATGTTTTCCTATTTATTGGCTTGCGAGATATTTGATAGTATATTTAATGATATATTCAAACCTACATTAGGTGGTAAAATGAATAGTGGTAAGTTTATATTTAGTACGCCAATAATTGGATTTAATAAGAACGCTGAATTTTCTGTTAATGACGCTCAGCTGGAGATAGATCAATGTATAGAAGGAAAAGAACACGTTATTATATTTGAAGGTAAGTCCGCACCTAAGAAGATATTTAATATTAGGCAATTATATTATCCATTTAGATATATTTCTAAGCATACTACCAAACAGATATATGTTGGTTTTTGTGCACTATCAAAAAATAAAAATATTATTAATGTCTTTATTTATGAATTTAAAGATAAAAATAATATAAATTCACTTAGTCTTTATGGCATATATAATATTAAAGTGAATAAACCAGAACAAACATCCTATATGAATATAGGATTTTGAATTATACTTAAAGGAAAAGGAGAATTAATATGAGTAGGTATTACGAAGCGGATCAATCGGTAAAAGATGTTTTAATTGATTTAGTTTATAACGAGGGCAGATTTCCTAATCTAAGGGCTGCAAATATAAAAGTAGTTATGGATTGTAAACCAAAGGTAGACAAGTTGACAGAAGCTGTTACTTTTGCGTCAATCAAATTGGCAAATGAAGTTGAAAAGTATTTGACTAAAGATGGTCATAATCTTGATGGTATTGATTACATTTTATTTATTAATGATGTTGTGTGGGAGTTGGCGGATGCAGCTAACAAAAAAAGAATTATATCACATGAACTAAGACATACTTTTATAGACGAAAAAGGTAACTATAAAATAATAAAACATGATTTGGAAGATTTTTATGCTGAGGTAGAACTTAATAGAGATGACCCAATGTGGGCACAGTCTCTTGGAACTATCGCTCTGGCTAAGATTGAACAGATAAAAGAAGAGGCAAAGGCTAATAAATAAGGAGAAATTATATGGACCCACAAAAAGAAAAAATATTGGATGACTGGACCGCTATACGCAATGCTATTGTAAGGGCTGAATCTGGTGATCTTGTAGTAAAGTATATGAAAGAATCTGATTTTATTATGATGGAGGGCGAAGGTGGTGAAGCTGCATCAGCAGCTCAGGCGTTGAGAGACTCCAAGAAGGATAAGATAGTAGGCATCTACGTTGATATGGTATTAAAGTTCCCTGAATCTCTCGATAGAGAACTTACTCAAGAAGAAATTGATGATTTAAGAAGTGCTATTTCCGTATTAACATCTGAAAATTCTCAGGAGTAATTAAGTCGCCATAGCTCAGTAGGCAGAGCACCAACTCGGTAAGTTGGGGATCATCGGTTCGATTCCGATTGGCGGCTCCATATAAATATTGGCGGAGGAAAAGATGCCACGAAATCTCATTAGACAATTTGAACAAATTAGGGGCACCTATACATTTTTTGATGATATCTTGTACCAATATTCGGAGCAGGCTGGCCGGCATTATTACATTGGTACTTTAACAACTGAGTCTGGAGTAACAACTATTTCAGATAGCCTCACTTCATTTGAAGAAGATGAAGTAGGCAATTTTATAATAATAGACAGTGGGGAAGCTACAGGCATTTATCAAATAACCGCCTGTAGTGGAACTTATATTGCTGAAGTCTTTCCTGCGATATCAGGTACAGAGACTTCGATATCTTACAGAAGGCACTACTACCAGAACTTAGAAGACGACCTTAATTACTTAAGGAAATCAATTCAATTAGTTACTGGTGAAGATAATTGGTATGATGCCCCGATAACTAGTTTAAAAAGTTTAACTATAAGCGGCGGTGGCGGTACTACTAGTGGTACTATAGGATTGCCCAGCGATGGGTCTTGGGGCACTGGTATAGCTGGAATAACTGCTGATATGACTATAGCAGATGCTGTAGATAATATTGATGAAATTTTATCTGCCATAGCTCCTAGTCCAGCTGGGGTACTAACATCTCAAAACTTGGTTTTATCAAACACTACATTATACGAGGCTAAACTTGCTAATAATCTTAATAGTGACTGGTATATAGATAGTAAATCACCAGGCGATTCTATTAGTGATTACACAATAGATAATACCTTTAGAATTACATCACCAGATCAATCTACTAGATTCCAATGTGGTAGATCTGGTTCACCCGAAGGCGCATTATCGCTGAAAGCAAATGATATTACAATTGATTCATACAACCTATCGAGCGGCACCGGAAATTCATCTCTACTAACCATTACTGATGTATCAACTTATAATTCCATATGGGAAAAAGCCAACGCATACGCAGATATTACTCAAACTAGTGAAGGTTATATTGGATATACGTTTGACCATACTACGGCAGGATCAACTAATACTACTGGAATTAGATACGACGATACACATCCTGCAGCTTATTTTTCTTATGGACCCACAGTGTCAGGTCAAACTTTAGTAGCTAAATATCTGTCTGGGATATCCTATTATGGACAAAATTCTGTAATTAGGGCATCATTCACATCAGTTAATTCATTTAATAAATGTTATCATCCTACACACGTGGCTACACTTGTGATGTATCCCGCCGCTATGCCTAATAATAATCAGAATCCACCAAGTGTGCCTAATTATGATGACTCTTTTGTGGTCACAGACCTCGATTTGACATTAAACATACCTAATATTTCTTCCAACACTCCTTATTTAAGAGTATCATTATACAAACCTACTGGTATATCCACTTACTCAGATGTTAATTTAGATAAGGGGGTTTGTACTTATGGGACTGTTAGCACTAATACTTATGACGGTTTTTATGATGAAAATCAGCGACTTTTATTGGATACTAATACGCCTTGGGTATCAAGTACAACACTTACTAATGGCAATGCTCAAGTTAGAAATGGGGTATTACAATTTCCTAATAGCACTGATTACCCAGGATTTAGTGGTGATCAGGAGTATCAAAGATACATTTATAAAACATCTGCTTCAACAGGTTATTTGAATTTTGTAAATATTTTATATTCTAACATCAGTGCTTATGGTACGGGTGATTTGAATATTCTAATTCAACTTGATACAGATGGTTTGTTTTTTGATTTAGGTAAAGTTGTCGGCGATAATAACGGAGATGGTAGTGGTACAACTAGGGATAATTCTATAGGCGCTCGTGTTAGTGGGAGCGGTTCTATTGTGAATTGGTCTATAGGTACTAGAACTACTGCTGATAACGATAATAGATATCGTCTTATAATTATTTTTAAGAATTCAACTCGTACTATTACATCTATTACTGGAACTTAGAGGGCGTCTATATGTGGTCTAAAGAGGATAGAAGTTTTAAAACATTAATAAATAAAAGAACTACCGACAGTGATGGTAAGTTTTTCTTTAATGAGATTGGTGACTTTACTATCAATATTCATGCAGACGAAATATGGAGTCAGTCTATTGACCCAGATCCATCAGTAGCTATTTCTCAAGGTATAGTGCAGTATTATGAATTATTTACATTAACTTGGGATAATTCAGTTCCTAACAATCAATGCTATTTTGCTTTCAATTCGGTTAGATTGAAAGATTGGGTTTCTGATAAGTATGGTACATCTTATACCATTAAATTGTTTGATAATAATAACAATGAAATATTTCCAACAGATGCTTCTAACTGGTTTTTTGATTATCAAACCGGTGTCTTAACATTTAATGGGTCTACTTCTTCTTTAGCGAAACCATTTAAAATAACAGGATATAGATATATTGGTTTAAAAGGTGTTTCTGGAGGAACTGGGACTTCTGGTGAGAGTGGCACCAGTGGTACTTCGGGGTCTTCTGGTACATCGTCGTTGGGCGTAACATCAGGTTCAAGTGGAACTTCTGGGCATTCAGGTTCTAGTGGGACTAGTGGCACTAGTGGTACTAATGGCACTAGTGGCACCAATGGTACTAGTGGAACTAGTGGTACTGGTGGTACTAGTGGGGATGGTTTAACATGGCGGGCTATGTGGTCTTCTGGGGAAGATTACTATGTCTATGACACTGTCCATTGTGATGGTAATACATATATTTGTAAAGTAGATCACACTTCTACCTTTGATGTATCTCGTCCAGGTACTGGCACTAATTGGGGAACGTATTGGGATATTTTCACACAAGGATCCCCAGGTACATCAGGTTCTAGTGGAACTTCTGGAACTAGGGGTACTTCGGGCACATCTGGCACTAGTGGTTCCTCTGGAACATCTGGTACTTCTGGGACTAGTACTTTGGGTATTACTTCTGGAACTAGTGGATTTGGTACGTCTGGTTCTTCTGGCACAAGTGGTACTAGTGTTTTAGGCATTACTTCTGGAACTAGTGGTACTAAGGGAACTAGTGGTTCGTCTGGTACTTCTGGTACTTCTGGAACCAGTGCTTTAGGGGTGACTTCTGGTACTAGTGGATTTGGAACTTCGGGATCTAGTGGTACTTCTGGTACGAGTGTCCTGGGTATTACTTCAGGTACTAGTGGTACTAGTGGTACTAGGGGTACTTCGGGTTCTAGTGGTTCTAGTGGAGCTACTGGTCCTGGTGGAACAAGTGGTACTAGTGGTTCTAGTGGAATAGGGTTTGAGTACATACTTACACAAACACTAGATGCCAATAATTTTGATATCGAGGATCTACGGACTTTAACTTATAATGCGGAATATAATCATGGGTCTTCAAGCACATCTAAAACCATAGATCTACAGCTGTCTACATTTAATAGATTGACTATATCAGATAATTGTGATATAACATTTAGTAATCCTCCAGGAGTGGCTAATTATTATTTAAAATTAATATATACAGGTACACATGCAATAAATTTTACAAACGTTACTTGGATTAATAGTGAAACACCGACTTTTAATGACGATAACCCAGAGTTTTTTAAAATTTATTTTGATGGGTCTGTTTTTTATATTACTAAAATAGGTTTTGGTTCAGGTGGTTCAGGAGAGCCTGGTACTTCTGGTACAAGTGGTTCTAGTGGCACGTCTGCTTTAGGAGTAACATCTGGTTCTAGTGGATCTTCAGGATCATCTGGAACATCCGCTATAGGTGTAACATCAGGGACATCAGGATCAAGTGGTGTTTCTGGTACATCTGGATCAAGTGGTATTTCAGGCACTAGTGGCTCAAGCGGCACTTCAGGTACTTCTGGATCAAGCGGGTCTTCTGGTACTTCTACTTTGGGCATTACGTCAGGTTCAAGCGGTACTTCTGGCTATTCAGGGACTAGTGGTTCTAGTGGTACTTCGGGTATAAATGGTACATCTGGTACGTCTGGAATAAACGGGTCGTCAGGTTCTAGTGGTGGCGGTTTTACTTGGAGAGTTATTTGGTCGAGCGCTACTTTGTATTATCATTACGATGTAGTGCAGTGTGATGGTAACTCTTATTTTTGTAAAGTAAATCATACATCAGGTACAACATCAAGACCAGGGTCTGGGGATCAGTGGGGAACTTATTGGGATGTATTCACTCAAGGGGCTCCTGGTACATCTGGAACTTCAGGCACTTCTGGGACTAGTGGGTCGTCTGGATCTTCTGGAACTAGTGGTTCTTCTGGATCATCAGGTACTTCTTCTTTAGGCGTGACTTCCGGTTCGTCTGGAACATCTGGTACTTCTGGTTCTTCTGGAACATCAGGATCGAGCGGGACTTCAGGATCATCTGGAACATCTTCCATAGGAGTTACTTCTGGAACTTCGGGGTCTAGTGGTGTTTCTGGAACTTCGGGTTATTCTGGTACTTCGGGGTCAAGCGGTACTTCAGGATCATCTGGAACATCTGCTATAGGTGTAACATCTGGAACTTCTGGGGCTAGTGGTGTTGACGGAACTTCTGGTTCAAGTGGACTTTCAGGTACATCTGGCACATCCGGCTCATCTGGGACATCAACATTAGGAGTAACTTCAGGGTCATCTGGGACATCTGGAGCTAGTGGCGTCTCTGGTACGTCAGGTTCAAGTGGCACTTCTGGGTCTAGTGGTACATCTGGTTCTGCTGGCACATCTGGTTCGTCTGGTACGTCTGCTATAGGAGTAACATCTGGGTCATCTGGTTCGTCAGGTACATCTGGATCGTCTGGAACTTCTGCATTAGGTGTAACTTCTGGAACTAGTGGTTCTTCAGGCACCAATGGTACTTCTGGAACTTCTGGCTATTCTGGCACTTCTGGTTCAAGTGGGGTTTCTGGCACAAGTGGTTCTTCAGGTTCAAGTGGTACTTCTTCTTTGGGGGTTACTTCTGGGACTAGTGGTTTTGGAACTTCGGGTTCTAGTGGATCTTCTGGATCTAGTGGTACTTCTTCTTTAGGAGTTACATCAGGAACGTCTGGGTCATCAGGAACTTCAGGAACCAGTGGTTCTTCAGGAACTTCTGGGTCAAGCGGGTCATCTGGTACATCTGGTAGTTCTGGTACAGGATTTACACATGTTTTAACACAAGATATGGATGCCGATGGCTATTCTATTGTAGATATTGAGTCAATCTCTTTTAGATATGAATATTACCAAGGTAGTTCTGGTGCAAGTAAAACCATAGATCTTAGTTTATCTAATTTTAATTCTTTAACTATTAGTAGTGATTGTAGTCTAACATTAAGTAATCCTACAGGTGTTGGAAACTATTATTTAAAATTAATTTATGGAACAGCTTACTCTGTTACTTTTACAAATATAAATTGGATTAATGGTGACACACCTTCTTTTGCTGATTCTACCCCCGAATTTTTTAAGATTTATTTTGATGGAACTAACTACTACGGAAGTAAAATTGGTTATGGCAGTGGAGGTACTGGTGGAACTGGTACAGCTGGTTCAAGTGGTACATCTGGATCATCTGGTTCAAGTGGCGATATTAATACCGTAAGATTAACTCAAGCAGAATATGATGCTTTAGGAACTTACGCTGACGATACTATTTATATTATTACAGATGCTTTGGCAAATGCTACTTCAGGAACA
>Ga0172380_10009007_pt1 | contig 10736 bp, 7 predicted proteins | sample Leawe162metaG_FD_119747 | JGI IMG/M metagenome (GOLD analysis project Ga0172380, IMG submission 119747) | Leachate microbial communities from a municipal landfill in Southern Ontario, Canada - Leachate well 162 metaG | ecosystem: Engineered > Solid waste > Landfill > Unclassified | place...
CTGACTGTCGTATCGCGAGCATCTTTCCCACTTGGACGGCCAGACGATACTGAAATCTGGAGCGATCACGGACGCATAACGAAGTAGGCAGCCTCGGCAGCCTGTATACTGAAAAAAATACAAGGAACCAACAGGGAAAATGGCGAGCGCGGAACAGCTGAAGGCACTGCTCAAGTCGCACATCGACGGCGATGATGCCCATTTTTACTCGGTCGCCATGCAGTTGGCGGCGCACGAGGCGAAACTGGGCCACGGCAGGCTGGCTGAACAACTGCGCGCCATGCTTGACGACGCCAAGTCGCGTCGATCCGCGCGCAAGCCCATTCCTATCGGGCAGCCACGGGGAGAGCTGGCGAACCTGCTGGAGGCTTCATATCCGAACGCCCGCCTTGGGGACATGATTCTGGAACCGACGGTGGAAGGGCGCCTGAAACGAATCATCCGCGAGCAACGCCATTTCGGAAAGATTCGCGACCATGGGTTGCATCCCCGACGCAAACTCCTGCTCGTGGGCCCTCCCGGCACGGGGAAAACGCTCACCGCAACCGTTCTTGCAGGCGAGTTGGGGATTCCCCTGTTTCTGGTGCGGCTGGACGCGCTTATCACCAAGTTTATGGGAGAGACCGCCGCGAAACTCCGGCAGGTGTTCGACGCGGTGAAGGAAGTTCGCGGGATCTATTTCTTCGACGAATTCGATGCCATCGGGTCCCAGCGCGGTTTATCCAACGACGTCGGTGAAATCCGTCGCGTGCTTAACAGTTTCCTGCAAATGATCGAGCAGGACGACTCGACCAGTCTCATCATCGCGGCCACGAACCACCCGGAGATTCTCGATCACGCCCTGTTCCGTCGGTTCGATGACGTGATCGAGTACGGTCTACCCGGACTTCGGCAAATCGCCGCCGTGCTTAGGATTCGGTTGGTGGGCTTTTCCGGTTCCATCAAAGATTGGGAGAGCCTTGCCGCCAATGGGGAAGGACTCAGCTACGCCGAAATCACGCGGGCCGTAGAGGACGCCGTCAAAGACGCGATCATCCACGACCGGGCGCAGGTGACTCGGGAGGAAATGGTCGGCAATCTGGAGGAACGCAGATCATTCCGCCAACGAAACCAGACAACCTGCTGAAACGTGAGGCCGCAGCGTCATGCCAGAACAACAAACAAACCTGCGGCCGCATTTCCTACTTGCGGGTTCGGCGCAGCCGGAGCGTTTTACATCCACAGGATCCGGTAGCAGAGATACCCATATTCCCGCACCAGACCGACAGACCCACGGCCAAGCGCTCCTCGGCCAGGTGGCCGGGCTAAAAAACCAGGCGCAGCAGGCCGCCGAGGCCCAGCGGGATGCCGGCATGGATGCCGGATTTGGCATCCAGATAGAGTTTAGGAGTCCCCCGGACGTCGCACTGGCCTTCGAAAGCCTTTCAAGGGAACGACAACGAATAGAACTGCTCAACGTTCGTCATGACGCCGGAGTGACGATGGCGACCGTTTTCGTCCCCGACGGCAAACTCGACGTGTTCGAAAAACTCATCGAGGATTACCTCGCCGAAAATCGCGACGCCGCAGGCGGTCCGCGCAACAAGGCGCTGCTGAACTCAATACGGGAGGTACGTGCCGCCACCTTCGACGCATTGTGGACGGACGATCCGTCGGCGCTGCCTGCGGACGAAAATCAATCAGTCTGGTGGGAGATATGGCTGCCGACTAGGGAGAACGGTGACGAGACCCTGGCGCGATTCCGTACCGTGGCCATGGGCATTGGGTTCGAACTATCCTCCAAGGTAATCAGGTTTCCGGAGCGCATCGTCCTTCACATGCGCGGAGAGAAACGGCGGATCACGCAGTCCATGCTGCTGCTGAACCTTGTGGCCGAAATCCGTCGTGCGAAGGAAACCGCCGAGTTCTTTGACAGCCTAACCGCGCCAGAACAGAATGAATGGGTGCAGGATATGCTTGCCCGCACCACGTTCGCGGAAGGCGATATCCCTCACGCGTGCATTCTCGACACCGGCGTCAATCGCGGACACCCGTTGCTGGTCCAGTCTGCCGATGCCGAGGACATGCATACCATCGAACCGGCTTGGGGGACGCAGGACGACGACGGCCATGGCACCCAAATGGCCGGGCTCGCGCTCTACGGCGATCTCACCGAGCCGCTCGCATCGGACGCGCCGCTGACCGTCGCCCACCGGCTCGAATCGGTGAAGCTTCTCCAGCACGATCACGCCAATCAGGGGGAACCCTACGGCGAACTGACCATTGAGGCCGTAGGACGCCCCGAGGTTACGGCGCCCCATCGCAGAAGGGTGTTCGGTATGGCGGTCACGACCAAGGATGGCCGCGACCGCGGACGGCCCTCCGCATGGTCCGCCTCTCTGGACAGTCTTGCATGCGACGTCCTTGGCGAGGGGATGACGCCGCGCCTGATAGCCGTCTCTGCCGGCAACGTGGACGACATGGACGCGTGGCGCCACTATCCGGACAGCAACGCCACCGACGGCATTCATGACCCCGGACAGTCCTGGAACGCGTTAACGGTCGGAGCCTACACGGACAAGATCGACATTTCGGAGGCGGACGCCCAAGCTTATCAGCCGATTGCGCCGTCAGGCTCCCTCAGCCCTTTCAGCACCACCTCGTCGACCTGGCCCGCCAGCCCGTGGCCCTACAAACCAGACGTCGTGTTCGAGGGCGGCAACGCGGGAATCGACGACATCGGCCCGTCGATGATGCACAGTCTCGGGCTCTTGACGACGCACCACGAGCCGACGGCGCGGCTCCTGACCACCATCAACGCGACCAGCGCCGCCACGGCGCTCTGTGTCCGAATGGGGGCGCAGATATTCGCCCGTTACCCAAACATATGGCCGGAAACGGTACGGGCGCTCATCGTCCATTCGGCCGAGTGGACGCCCCAAATGCTGACCGACTTTCTGGACGCCCGAAAGCGCAAGGAGGACTACGCAAGGCTGATCCGCCATGTCGGGTACGGCGTACCAGACCTCGATTCCGCGCTCTGGAGCCTCTCCAATACGCTCACTCTTATAGCGCAGGACTCGCTACAACCCTTCCACCGCGAAGGATCCGCCGAACCCACGGCGTGGGACATGCACCTTCATCGCCTGCCATGGCCGAAGGACGCCCTAGCGGATTTGGGCGCGATCCCCGTGGAAATGCGGGTCACGCTATCGTATTTTATCGAGCCAAATCCAGGTGTCATCGAGCGCGGAGTCAAAGGCCGCTATCGCTACGAGTCCCACGGACTGCGTTTTGAGGTGAAGCGCCCGGAAGAGACGGAGCAGAACTTCCGCATGCGCATAAACCAGCGGGCGCGGGATGAAGAACAAGGGGCATATCAGGGCGGCGGAAGCGATCCGCGTTGGCGTTTGGGGCCCGATAGGCGCCACCTCGGATCCATCCATTCCGACACTTGGACCGGCACTGCCGCCGCGCTTGCCGAGCGCGGAGTGTTGGCCATTTACCCCGCGCTCGGCTGGTGGAAAACCGCCAAGAAGCTCGGCCGCTTCAACAATCTTGCGAGATACGCCCTCGTGGTGACCATTAAGGCTCCTGAGGCCACAGTCGATCTCTACAACATCGTCGAGCAGGCCATCGCGGCGACCGTCGCGACGACCATCGAGATCGAAATCTGATCCTATAGACCTATAGAGCCAGAAATCATGTTGTAAGGCGGAGCCTAAGACCGGTCGGACGAGCTTTCTTTTCGTTCCTCAGTGAATCGCCTCACCTGCTCAAGCCTTGCTGTCGCCGGACGTCCTCTTGGCGCGTATCCACTGCGGTTGTTTGCCCTGCAGTCGATTGCCGCCGGGCGATCCGCCCTTCCGATCGCATCACCCTCTTCTCTTCCTTGAAACCTTTGTCGAACGCCTGGTTGATTTTCGCCAAGAAGCGGATCTGGTCCTTTTCGATCGCCTTCTGTTCCTGTTCCTCTTTCGTTAGCGGCCGGCCAGCCGGTTTGTTCAGGTTGGCGGCTTCTCGTGCTTGAGCGCTTCGATTGGCTATGGCATAGGCCGTTTCCTTGCTTCCTGACTTCGACCAACGCCGCGCCATGTGATCGAGGACTTCGCCTGAGCTATATGCCGACTCCGCTTTCCAGGTGGTGGATGTCGCGTTCCTCTGGATCCCTTGTGCGGCGGCGGACGCATCGATGTGCATTACATAATCTTCGGTGTGCCGGCTGGCCGACACGTACTTGAGGCTTCGGGTAGCCCGGTCCTGCGTGCCGTCGATCGCCACGTCGACGGTGGCGCCTTGGGCACCATACACCGTCATGGCATAGCTGGGCGTAATCGGTAGGGCATCAGCGACCTTCGTGGCCGATCGGCCACCCATACGATACTGACTCATATCCACCGTCTTTAATCCCTTGCCGGCAACCTCAATCACCATCTTTCCGTCCTGGAAGGCGTGGATCACGCCGGCATCGCGATTGACCACGCCAAGCTCATCATTGCGCGCTCTGAATTGGATCTGATCACCCACATGGAATTTGAACGTGAACGCATCGCGCCCGTCTGTGCACTTCATTTCCAGACCTTCGCCCTGGAGGTCACCCTTTGTCTTTAGCGCCTTCTGGACGGCCGCATTGAGCTCTCGAACATCGGAATTGGTGCTCGCCAGCATGAGAGCCGATCTTCCACTGGCGCGGACTTTCAGGTAGTCGGCCGTCATCCGGCTGATCATCTGACTGCGGTCAGCGGCGATCGCGATTCGTCCATGGCCAAGTTCAACCGCTTGGCGGCCTTGCAGATGCTTTCCATCCGCCTCGCGCGCATCGAGGCGCAGGCCACCCTCTGGCTCACGTTCCAGCAGCGTATGGATCGCCCTGGCGGACCGACCGTCACGAAAGTCCGCGACAACCTCCTGCTGCCATTCCTGTTCTTGCCGGCGGATCGTGTCGATCCGACAGCTCCGGATCTCATCATCCGCAACCATGGTGGACAATGCACCGCCCCGCTCCACCGGTGCCAACTGCTTGCTATCGCCGGTGGCGATGACCTTGGCCCCCGCCCCGCTGGCAGCTGCCAGGATGCGTTGAAATTGCGAACTGCTGACCATCCCGGCCTCGTCGATCAGGACCAGGCTCTTTTCGTTGAGCCGGATCTCGCCAGAGTCGATCTTGTTCAGAAAACCGGCAATGGCGGTCGCTTTTTCTTTGGTCGCCTGCTCGAGGTTCTGCGCCGCAGCCCATGCAAGGGCAATCCCGTGGATCTCGTAGCCGGCCTGCCGATAGGCATCCATCACCGCGGACATGGTAAAGCTCTTGCCGGCCCCGGCCGAGCCCTCCACGATGCTTAGACGGCGATCGCCGAGGGTCGCCCACCGTACCGCTCGAGCTTGCTCATCACTGATGCCTACCTGGGCGGCGATCGCATTCTCAACGGTCTGCTGATTTAGCCGATGGGATCCGTCGATTTCCTTGGCGAGCTCCACCATCTCCGTTTCTTCGGTCAGGATCGCCCGTGTGGTGAACTTGGATTCACCACCCTGCTCCACCGTCAGTTGCAGCAGGAACGGTTCTGCTGCGCGTCGAGCGAGATCGATGGACATGACGCCTCCGCCGGCGGCGGCGATCTCTTTGGTGAGCGTAGACATGAACTGCGCTTCGGTGACAACACTTTCTCCACGGAAAACGCGATCAATTGCATTCTGAATGGTTTTGGCTATATCTGGTTGGGTGACTGCCACACCAAGGCCGACCAGGGCGTTGGCTTGATCCGCAGTCCACCCCATTGCCTGGCCTTCGGCTTTCCATTTTTCCAGGAGATCCACCCGACTGACTTGCTCCTTCGCGGCGCGGGTACCAATCACTGCTTTTGCGTGCTGGCCGCGGGAAAGTTCGCTGGTGTCGTCGACGCCCGCGGCGCCTTTGATTTGCGCAGTCCTTTTCGACCATGTTCGAGTCACCAGTTCCGGGACGCCATCGACCTCAAAGAGTCCGGATGCCGGATCGACGACGACCTTAAGTCCGGCTTCATTTAACAGTCGTGCGTATTCGGCGTGAAAAGTTCCAGCAATTGCGCCCTGCCACTGGAACAAATACTTCGCCTCAATGGTTCCAAAAGTACCGTCGGCACGCCGTTGTAGGTTGGGAACAACGCAGTGAGAATGTTTCTGCGGATCCATTTCGCGGCTGGTCCCGTGCCCAAACTTTCCAAAGACCAATCCAGGAAGTTTCTCGGTGATAATCCCGGCTTTTCCTCGTCGGGTGTACGCCGCATATTCCGAGGCAAGCTTCATTGCAGCCCTGACTGCTTTGTCGTGCGCCTCATCAATTGTTTGCCGCAGTTCTGGTGTTGCGATAGCCCAAATTGCTGAGATTGATTTGGGATCGCTGAACGTCAGATCGAGTCCTGACACATGGATTTTAGCCGATCCATTGACGAGAATTTCTCCCGTCTGTGGATCCAACCCCATCATCAAGGGACGCCAAGTATCGGCATCCACGACCGCCCCACCCTGGACACCAGGCAGAACATTTCCTTCGGTCACCCACCGCCCTGGAGGATCCATTTCGCCCAGATAATAATCATCATTACCGGCGGTTATGTAGTAATCGATAGCATCCGGATTGTTGCCGATCTTCTTCGCGGAGAGCATGACTATCCCTCCTCGGGCGAGCCCGATCCGCGCGCCTCAACCACTCCTACGCGCTCTGCCAACAACAGAATTGCCCTCTGCGTCGTGCTGTAGTTACCCTCAATTCTCTTGAGGGTGGATTCAAGTTTATCCAGGTGCTCAACCATCCCTTTCAGCGCGCCGGCGACCTCACCAATCCCTGCCGCAGTTTTGGAGGTAAGGGCTAAAGTCTTCACGTTGAGTGCCTTCAATGCTTGCAAGTAGGCATCCCCAGAAGCATCGAACTCACTGGCCAGCTGTGCCTTGATGTAGCGCCCCACACCCCGCCGTCCGCCCAGCTTTTCCTCGGCGACCGCCAAAATCTGTCGATCGATGCGAATTTGAATCTGAGGATTACCAAGCGATTGTTTTTTCACCATTGTACTATCCTTGAAATCAATTTGCACACAGCCAACAATCAGGCCTAAAGCCTGTTGCGGCCATGCCTTATAGAAGAATAGCAGGCGGCGAGCGGCGGCACAAGTTTTTCACAACAGGTGCGTGGCAGTCTGATAGGAAATAGCCACCCTGTGATCAACATCAACCACCGGCGAACTTCATGAGAAGCTACAACAGCTCGCCAGGGCTGAAGCCACCCTTTTTGACCAGCAAAATCCACAGATTGATGATGGCCACCAGGTAGAGCCATGGAGCAAAGATCCGACCTCGTCAAATGAATTGACGAGATCGTGACAAGATCGGCCGCCCAATTGGGCGAGCAGGAATGCATGGGCGCTGCAGGTGCCAGCTCGAGTCCACCGGCAAGCGAGGTGCGGGACGAGTGGCCAGCGCGATCGCGCTGGCTGCGCACCTGATGAATCGAAACCGCGGCCACCGCCCGCGCAGAGATCATCGCTGGCGCCGTTCAATCTCAAGAGCGCGTCGCAGGTAGTGAGCGCATGCCAGCATAAGGCGAAGCGCACCCGGGTTAGCCAACACCGTTATGGTGCCAGCGGATAGCCACCAGCGAGGGCGCGCACTGGCACCCAGGCCGTGCCAGCGCCATCGGTGTGATCGAGAGCCACGCGAGAACCGCGCGGCCCGTAAGGGGCGCGTCAGAACAAATGGAAGCGGTCCGCCATTGGCTCAATGCTGACACTTCCGAAGTGCTAGCCAACAGCGGGAGAACTGGCACGGCTTTGGTGCCAGTGCGAAAAATTCGCGCGGCCGGCTTCGCCGGCGGAAATGCTTAATTGCACATACCAAGATGGTACAAGCTGTTCATAACCAACAGGCAATATATCAACTGCCCAAGCGGGTACTAAAACAGGATCTGCGCAACCATCTTTAGATAGCATAGCGCAGGTTCTTAACAGGTACTAGCGCTGGTCGTTTCATTAGTGCCTGCGCTAGTAGCGTTTAACTCGCCTTTGTGATGTAATTCACGCCGAGTAATGAATACCTTTTTACTGCTAGCGCATTTCTTTGGTAACTGCCTGCGCAGGTATATACTGAGTGACAATGCCAACACAGAAGGAGTGATAGCGTGAAGCACTGGATTCAACTTAAACCCAAGGGGCGCCAGCTGTTTATCTACGGTCGCCACCCAACTAAGCCGCGCGCCATGCGGTACGTGGCGGCGGTGCCGCTCACATGCCCGCCCGGCGCCGTGGCTGATCAGATCAAGGTCGGCGTGCCCGACCTCCCCGAGTCCGAGCTGGCGGCGATCGTCGAGCGCGTCACAGGCTTCCTGTCCTTACGTGAGGCCGCGAACAGGAAGGCCTGCAGCGAGTTGAGTCTGCGGTCCCTGTCCAGCCGGATCAAGGAGGCAACTTGTGCGCTTCTGGCGGGCGAGCGGTTGCCGGACGACCAGTCCACCAAGGACCTCTATGAACAGATCAGCATCCTACGCGGGCACTTGCTGCGCCTGCAACGCGGCAAGCCGCTGACAGGTAGCAGCGCCCCGATCGAAGCGCCAAAGCAGGCAGCGGCACCCAAGACGGTGCGCGCGCGTACCGCCAACAAGGTGCCAGCAAAGGCAGCAGCAGCCGTGCCAGCGATGGCACCGCAACAAGCACCAGCGCAGGCAGCACAGCCAGTGCCTGCAGCGGCACAGATGACAGTATCACCGCAGGCCGCAGAGGAAGTGCCAGCGGTAGCACCTTCACAAGTACCAGCGCAGGCAGTAACCGAACCCCTGATGCTCGACGTCGGCCGCGCCCGTGTGCGGGCCGCTGTGCGCGGCATCGTATCCAGCAAATAAAGGAGAGCAGCATGCCGAAAATCATCTTTGGATCCCGCAAGGGCGGAACGGGCAAAACTACCTGCGCCCACACCTTGGCCGCAGGCCTTTCGCTGCTGCAGCAGCGCGCTGTCATGGTCACCGTCGATCATCGCCCGATCCGCGGCGCCCAAGAGCGGCCGTACGGGATCCTCGACGGACGAGAGGAAACCCGCTTGCTCGCACTGCTCGAACGAGAGCTGGCGCAGGACGAATGGCTGATCTTCGATCTTGGGGCAACTCGGACAGGCACCGGAGACACGGTTTTGGCGGATGGTGTGGATCTTTTCATCTGCCCGGTTTCACCCGACTTGGAAGCATTAGAGATCGGGGTTGATTACCTCAAACAGCATCCCCGTGTGATGGCATTGCCATCGATTTGGCCAACCAATGCGCGCGCCGCGCAAGTCGATAGCTACATCCTCGATACGCTGGAGCAGTATCACCCCGGCCGCGTGCTGGCGCCGATGCCGCAAGCGCACGCCACCAAAATGTTCTTGGAGAACCAGTGGGTCCCCGAGGCGTTCTCCACGCCGCTCCGGAACACCTGCCGCGCGCTGGCCAGGCAAGTGATCGACCAGATCGCCATCCTGGACACCAGCAATGCAAGCCAGGCCGGCGGCGCATGATTCGTGCCAAACCGGCCAATTAGGTATGCTGGTCAAGCGTTCTCAATAACTATCTGGAGGTCCCAAAATGTTGACACCCGTTTCGCTGGACGTGATTGATCACCCGCTAAACTCCGCCCCGATCGAGGACTGTACGGAGCTCGATTTCATCGATCCCCTGGTGTGCTCACGGCAGGACCTGGTTGCGCTCTACAACACCGTGAAAGACACCAAGGTGAAAGCGTTCCTGGTCGGCATCCTGGATGCCCGCGAATACTTCTCCCTGGCGGCGCCGGGCCCTCGGCTCAGTTTTTGACGGCGAGTGTGCTATCACTGATAGCCGCCCCTGTTTTTGGGAATGGGCCAGCAGCCGGCGATGCCGCGCTTCCTCGCGCGGCATCGCCGCCTGTTGATTTTCGCCCTGATCGGCCTGCGCTTAGCGACAATATCAAGCTATGACGAAGACCAAAACAGTAAAGAGTGATCGCGTCCAGATGATCATCCGGCTTGATCCAGCCTTGAGGCGCAAGCTAATGGCCGCTGCCGCCCAACTGACGGTCGACCGTGGAAGCCGGACATCCGTCAACAGTTTCGTTGTCGAAACGCTGACCAACGCCGCTGGTGCGCTCCAGCAAAAGCAAAGACAACAAAAGCAAAAGTGAAGGTCTACCGCGGACACGCCCGCGACGGCAAAAGCTCATCTCCAGGAACTGCGCCCCTGGACCCCCATTTCTTTAGGGTATGCGTGAATCAGCCTCGAGGTCCATAACTACCTTCTGTCCCGACTGGATGTTCTCCAGCGATTCCCGCAAAGCCGAGATGCACTTCTACACCAAGCGCCGCCGGTTTCATCGCAATACCCAGCAAACCATGGCGGTGCCTGACTCCGCAGCAATATTGAACCACCTTTTTGTCACCCTAAAAAAGTTGGACGCAGCTGCGAGACGCTGTATCCTGTTCGCATAGGACGGGATTTTTATGATCTACATCTTCTTCGATACCGAGTTCACGGATCTGGTGCAGGAGCCCTTTTTGATTTCCGCTGGCTTCGCCAGTGACGACGGGCGGGAGTTCTATGGCGAACTGGAGCCAAAATTCTGGGCTCCCTGGGCCAACCAGTTCGTGCAGGCGAACGTCGTGCCTCTGCTGGACCAGGTCACCCACCGCCCAGGTGGATTGCCTCCGTTCAGCCTGGGCGGGCTGGCAAAGACCATCCGGGGATGGATCGAGGCGCAACCGGGCGAGGTGGTGCTGGTGTCCGACGC
>Ga0172380_10009008_pt1 | contig 10735 bp, 11 predicted proteins | sample Leawe162metaG_FD_119747 | JGI IMG/M metagenome (GOLD analysis project Ga0172380, IMG submission 119747) | Leachate microbial communities from a municipal landfill in Southern Ontario, Canada - Leachate well 162 metaG | ecosystem: Engineered > Solid waste > Landfill > Unclassified | place...
ATGGCAGCGCGTACGGGATTCGAACCCGTGCACCAGCCTTGAGAGGGCTGTGTCCTAACCCCTAGACGAACGCGCCAACAAAGAACATTCACAATATCACTTGGCGGGTTGCTGGCAAGAGTGGAAAGTTGAAGCATGACGCTCTACATCAAACCCTGGTGCCCGTGGTGCATCGATGCTGTGAAATGGTTGAACAAGCGCGGCATCGAATTCAAGTCGGTGGACGTGCTCTCGGATTCCCGGGCATACGAGCACATGCGGAAAATTTCCCACCAGTCACTCACTCCCACGCTGGAGATGCCCGATGGCTCGGTGCTTGCGGATTTTGACATCCGGCAGATCGAGCGTTTTCTGGGGGAGAAGAAATGATTTCCGGAGTTTTGATGGTTGTCGGGGCGGGGGTGTTGTCCGCCGCACTGCGTTCGAGGACGGTCGACGGGAGGCTCCTGGTCACTTGGAATTACCCCTTTTCCTACGGATTGCATCAAATGCCGGACACGGTTCTCAACCGGGCCTCCGGGGAAAAATCCATCCTGGAAATGATCCGGTTGCACCGGGCATTTCTGGAGCGGGAGGCGGGATCGGGGCTGCGCCCGATGGATGAAACCTTGCTGCGGAGCGAGATTCAGGAGGATCTCCGCGGGCAACTCGCCCACAATCTCGCCTGCGGGATTTTGAAAAAGGCGGGCGACTCGACAATCTGCTACACGGTTCGCGGAATGTTTTTCTTGTGGTTTCAGTTCCTGAGGGATTTTGTTCGCTTCCAGTAAAGAACCCCGGAGCAAGCTCCGGGGCATTTCAGAATATGATTTCACGACACGAAGAAAAGCCGAAGCAAGCTTCGGGGTATCAGACCCAATGGGAATGAACATTGCCCGGGCGATCGATCACACGCTTCTCAAGGCCGACGCCACCCGATCGGACATCCTCCAACTTTGCGACGAGGCTCGGAAATTCGGGTTTTTCAGCGTCTGCGTCAACAGTTCGTGGGTTGCGGTTGCGGCGAACGCATTGAAGGGGTCGGATGTTCTGGTGGCCGCGGTGACGGGATTTCCGTTGGGGGCGATGGACAGCGGGGCAAAGGCATTTGAAACCCGCCGGGCGGTGGGTTGCGGCGCGGGTGAGATCGACACGGTCATCGCGGTCGGCCGCCTCAAGGCCGGGGAGGAGAGCCATGTGTTCGATGATCTTTGCGGGGTGGTCGAAGCCGCCGGTGCCGCGCGGGTCAAAGTGATTCTCGAAACGTGCCTGCTGACCCATGAGGAGAAGCTTTCCGCCTGCAGGATCGCATGCGGGGCCGGTGCCGCATTCGTCAAAACTTCCACCGGCTTCAGCACGGGGGGAGCCACCATCGAGGATGTCCGGCTCATGGCCGCGGCAGTGGCCGGCAAGGGGTTGGTGAAAGCCTCCGGTGGGATTCGCGACGCGGCCTCCGCGCTCGCCATGCTGGAAGCCGGGGCTTCCCGGCTCGGCACATCCAACGGAATTGCCATTGTGCGGGGATCGGCGGCGGCAGAGGGCTATTGAGCCTCCCACCCCGGGGAGGGAAGTTCTCAGGCGTTGGTGTCGGGGTCGAGAAATTGGAGCGCAGCGAGGCGGCGGTAGGCGCCATCTTCCCTCGAGTAGAGTTCGTCGTGGGTTCCGGTTTCGACGATGCGGCCCTGTTCGATGACGTAAATTCTGTCAACCCGCCGGATGGTTGAAAGCCGGTGCGCAATGATGATGGCCGTCCGGTTTTTCAGGAGGACGACGAGGGCTTTTTGAATGAGCTGCTCGCTTTCGGAATCCAGGGAGCTAGTCGCCTCGTCCAGGATCAGGATCGCGGGGTCTTTCAGGAGCGCGCGGGCAATTGCGATGCGCTGCCTTTGCCCGCCGGAAAGCTTGATCCCACGGTCTCCGACCACGGTTTTGTAGCCCTCCGGAAATCGTTCGATGAATTCGTGGCAGGCTGCCAGGCGCGATGCGGCAATCACTTCGCCGGAGGTGGCGCCGGGCTTGCCATACCGGATATTCTCCTCGACCGTCCCGCCAAGGAGAAGGACTTCCTGCGGGACGATGGCAAGATTGGCGCGCAGGGCGGCGAGAGAAAAATCCCGGGCCGGGCGTCCGTCCACCAGGATGCGGCCGGTATCCGGCTCATAGAATCGCAAAAGGAGGGAAACGATGGTGGATTTCCCGGCCCCGCTTGCGCCAACCAGCGCGATGCTCTCTCCGGCTGCCGCCTCGAGGGACAGGTTTTGCAAAACCGGAATCTCTTTTCGCGAGGGATAGCGGAACGAGACATCGTCGAACCGGAAGGTTCCTTGAAACCGGGGGGGAGGCGTCGCCGGCTCCGCGACTTGCGCGTCGATCTCCGGGCTCTCCTGGAGCAGTTCGCGAACGCGTTCGGTGGCGCCGAGGGTTTTTTGGACCTGGCTTGCAACCTCGGCGAAGGAAGCGACGGATCCGCCCACGAACGTCGTGTAGAGGACGAAGCGGGTCAGCTCGCCAAACGTGAGTTGTCCGGCCAGCATCAGGTGGGCGCCAAACCAGAAAACCACCACAATCGATCCGAAGACCCCGAAGATGATGAAGGAGATCATCGATGCCCTCAGGCGCGCGGTACGGAGAATGACCCGGAGGAAGGAATCCAGATGTTGCGAGTAGCGGGCGAGTTCGGAGCGCTCGTTTCCGAACGCCTTGACATTCGCGATCCCCTGGAGCGATTCGTCGATCACGGTTCCCGCCTCCGCGAGCCGGTCCTGGGCTTCCCTCGCATGGCGCCGGATGTAGCGCCCGTACAGGACGGCGATCGCCACGAGCACCGGGAAAGTGGAAACCATGACACCGCTGAGTTTCATGGATGTCCAGGCGACCATGAAGATGCCGCCCGCCAGGAGAAGACTCTGTCGAAGGGCCTGCTGGATGGTCATCGTGAGGGTGTCCTGCAAAAGCGTCAGATCATTTGTGAGACGGCTCGAAAGCTCGCCGATTCTCCGATTTGCGAAGAAGGTCATGGGCATGCCGATCAGGCGGGCAAATGTCTCGCGCCGGAGATCGGCGAGCGCGCTCTCCCCGCAGCGATAGAACCAGGATGTCGAAAAAAAGGAAAAAACCGCCTGTGCGGCGAGGGTGGAAAGAAGCAGGAGGGCTGTCTGGTTGATGGCCGATTCCGCGCCCTTCCTTGCTCCGTTCAAAGCCCCGTCCAGAAGCACGCCGGTCAGGTAGGGGAAACACAGTCCGAGGGAGGTCGAGGCGAGGAGAGCGACGATGGCCGCGCAGAGCGGGAGCCGGTAGGGCCGGATATACCGGAAGACGAAGGCCGCGTCGTCGGTCCTTTTTCGAAGGGAGGGGTGTTCTTGGGAGTCCTTCATGGCATCGTTGCGGAGGCAGTGGATACCGGATGGGCCTCCGGCACAAGCTGGCAGGAGGGGAGAGGAAGCAAATTCATATCGCCCGGGCGGCTTCCTCCAAGGCGTCGATTGTCGATTCCATGTCGTCGTCCGGCGTGATCTGCCCGGCGATTGCGCGGGCACGATCCTGCATTCCGCGATCCTGCAAAATGCGCCGCAACTTTCCGGCGAGCGAGCCGGAGGAGATCCCCTTGCGGGCCAGTGTGAGGGCCACGCCGAGCTTCCGGAGGCGCTCCGCATTATCGGGTTGGTCGTAGGCGAACGGAATCACAAGCGCGGGAACCCCGCTGCGCAGCGTCATGGCGCAACTGCCGATCCCCCCGTGGTGGACGACAGCGGCGGCATGTGGAAACACCGATTCCAGCGGGGCATAGGCGAGCCCCAGCATGGTTTCCGGAAGCCGTGGGGGAGGGGGATTTTTTCCGAGCAGAAGGATGGCGCGCCGTCCGAGCGCGTCCGCGGCGCGCGCGGCGAGACCGTAAAAATCATCCGCAATCTGAACCATGGACGATCCGAGGGTGAAGACGAGCGGCGGGGCCCCGGCCTCAAGAAATGCCCGGAGCGCGCCCCGGGACTCTTCCCCGGCTTCCTGTTCAAAGTAGGGAAACCCGGTTTGCCGGACCTGCGGGGGCCAATCGTTTTGGGGAGCAGCGAAAAAATCCGGAAAGAGGGCGAGTGTCAGAAGCGGGGAATGTTTCCCTTCAAAGACAGGGTTCTTTCCCGGAGAAAAACCGAGTTCCCGCCGGAAAGCGAAAAGTGGTTCCGCCCAGCGCGAGGTGAGACGGTTTCCAAATGCCAGCAGGAGCCGGTGAGGCAGTGTCCCCAAATGACGCAGGTGGTGGAATCCCGGCGCGGGCGCGAGCACGCACGGATCGAGAGCGGAGAGGAACGAACTCGGGGCCAGAACCGCGTTCACCCAGGGAATCCGGCATTTCGCGGCGACCAGCGGAGCCACATAGAGCAGTTCTCCGACGACCAGAAGATCCGTTTCCCGACAGGCCTCCGCAAGATCCGCATAGGTCTCGCGCACCGCGGGAAAAACCTCCTCGCGCAAAAGCCGTTCCGGGCCGCGTCCCGGATCGCTCAACCTGCGGACCTGACTGACAGCCGGTTCGAGGTCGGGACGGATCGGGAAGAACTTCAAGTCGAGCGACGTCACGTAGTCCCGGAACCCCTTCGAGGCGGCGATGACGACATCGTGCCCGCGTTTCTCCGCCGCGCGCGCCACGGAGAGAAGCGGATGCAGGTCACCGAGGGATCCGAGAGAGGCAAATGCGACACGCATGAAGTGGTGAATTCTCTGCTCAAGGTCAGGATCGTGGCGAGCGTTTTCCGTCGTCCGCCCGCGCCCCGGACACTGGGAAATTCCGGCGGGCCTTTCCCCGGAATTGCCAAATGGGCTCCGGACTCTCTAAGCTTCGCGCACATGCAGCAATATCAACGGCTCCTTCGTCTCGTTCTCGAGAAAGGAAAATCGAAATCCGATCGCACGGGTACGGGGACGTATTCGGTTTTCGGGGCGCAGGAACGGTTCGATCTGCGGGATGGGTTTCCATTGGTCACGACGAAAAAGTTGCACCTGCGTTCGATCATTCATGAATTGCTCTGGTTTCTCAAAGGCGAAACGAATGTCGCCTACCTGCGGGAAAACCGGGTGACGATTTGGGACGAGTGGGCGGATGAAGCGGGCAACCTCGGACGCGTCTATGGCGCGCAGTGGCGGGACTGGCGGAAACCGGACGGTTCCTCGCTCGACCAGATCAGCGCGGTGGTGGCGCAGATCCGATCGAACCCGGACAGCCGGCGGCTGGTTGTTTGCGCATGGAATCCGGGAGAACTCGCCCTCATGGCCCTCGCGCCCTGTCACGCGCTGTTTCAATTTTACGTGCAGGACGGGGAGTTGAGCTGTCAGCTTTACCAGCGGAGCGCGGATCTTTTTCTCGGTGTCCCCTTCAACATCGCATCGTATGCCCTGCTCACCATGATGGTTGCCCAGGTGACCGGATTGAAGCCCGGGGAGCTTGTCCATACGTTCGGCGATCTTCATCTCTACACCAACCATCTGGAGCAGGCGCGCGAGCAACTGGCCCGCGACTGCCGCCCGCTCCCGCGCATGATCCTGAACCCATCGGTGAAAGCGCTCGAGGATTTCCGCTACGAGGACTTCACGCTCGAAGGCTACGACCCGCATCCGGCGATCAAGGCACCGATTTCGGTTTAAAAACGAGTTTTCAGTATTAAGAATCAAGCAACCTCCGAAGCGATGCATTTCTTTCCGCTTTTCTCATGATTGCCATTGCTGCCATGTCGCCGGAGCGGGTGATCGGGGTCGGGGGGAAGATCCCGTGGCACATTTCCGCGGATCTGAAATTTTTCAAGCGCACGACGCTGGGCCATGTGATCGTGATGGGCAGGAAGACATTCGAGTCGCTGGGAAACCCACTCCCCGGACGGGAGAACTGGGTGCTTTCGCGGACGGCTTCCTTTGAGGGCGCGAGAGTTTTCCGGCATCCTTCGGAAATCATTCCTCCCGAAGACGGGCGTGAGGTGTTCGTGATCGGAGGCGCCGAACTTTACTCGGCCTTGCTTCCACGCTGCGATGAAATCCTGCTCACCCATGTGAACCGCCACGTCGAGGGCGACACGTGGTTCCCGGAGTTCGAGTCAGGCTTCACCGCTGGCGAACTGGTGGAAAAAGGAGAAGGCTACGAGATCCGCAGATACCGGCGCAAAGCGGGTTTGCCCGACATGCCGGCTGAACCAAGTCGCACCTCTCCTCGCGTCGCATGGTGCTCCTCCTCCAGTCAGTGTTCTTGATCTGTATCCTGAGTTCGCCCGAATTGTCGCCGAGTGCTCCGCGAGTTCTGGTTTTTGGTGTCCATATTTCCAAGTGAAAACTCGGTCGGATCGATGATCGTGCGGCGAATAGAACGGCTATTGCAGGGGCGGCTGCTGGGCAGGATGGAGGGTCTGGGCTTCCAGCTTCGTGCCGAAGCGAGGCTGACCACCCTGACCAGCGACGTGGTGAACTCGAGCGCCATCGAAGGCGAACGACTTGATGCCGGGCAGGTGAGATCCTCGATTGCCTGGAGGCTTGGCATGGATTTTGCCGGCACAGCTTCGGCGGATCGAAATGTGGAGGGCGTTGTTGAAATGATGCTGGATGCAACCCAGCAATACTCGGAACCTCTGGCGGAAGAACGGTTGTTTGCCTGGCATGGGGCCCTCTTCCCCACAGGCCGGAGTGGGATGCGACCGATCACCGTTGGTGCATGGCGACCGGCGGAGGCAGGAGCCATGCAGGCGGTCTCTGAGCACGTTCATTTTGAAGCGTCATCGGCTGATCGATTGAAACACGAAATGGCCATGTTTTTGAAATGGTTTGAAACGCGAAGCGCTATGGATCCGGCTCCGGTGAACGAAAGGCGACGCCTCGCCATCAACCGACTCCTCGACGGTTTCGAGGGGAAGCTTTCGACATCGAAATACGCCAAGCTCACCAAATGCTCCGCTGACACCGCATTGCGCGACATAAAAGATCTGATCGACCGGAGAATCCTTGTGCGGGAGGCAAGCGGAGGACGCAGCACGAGCTACCGACTGAACGGCCTGGAGGATTTGGGCAGGATCATCGAAGGGGATTCAATAAAAGGGCCATAGAGGTTGGGGGAGGCCCAGCGGCTCCTGCTCGAACTGTCCCTTGCTGCCCGGCCCATGAAAAAGACTCCTGGGCGTTTCAGTCAGGTCTTTTCCTCAGGACCCCGCTCGGGGATAGGTTTGTGAACCGTTTAAAGACGGAGGAAAAGTATTGGGAGGATGAGAACCCAAGGGCGAAGGCGACAGACGTGACGTCCGTTCCGGGCAGGGCAAGGCGGCGGGCGGCCTCGGCGACCCTCGCCCGCAGGGCGAATTCTGCCGGAGGGATGCCGGTTTTCTGTTTGAAGAGGGCTTGGAAGCGGGAAGAGGAAAGCATGGCAACCTTCGCGAGGCATTCCACGGTGAGCTTATCGGGCGATTCGAGGTGGGATTCGATCCATGCGAAGACGGGGGCAAACCGCTGCTCCTTTTCTGCGAGCGAGGCGGTCTCGTGAGCCGAGAGGATGGCCAACAGCAGTCCGATGAGGTGGTGGGTTATGGCAATGCGTGAAAGCGAACACGATCGCTGGTGGGCAAGGTCGGTGACCACATCCAAGTGCCCCTTTATTTCCGGGGTGCCGAGAAAATGGCGGCGGCGCAGTCGCCCCAACGCCATCCAGAGAGCCTTCGATTCGGGGATGGTGAGACCGAGGAGGGAACCGCCGGAATGGGACGGATCGCGGAGGGTCACCCAATAGAGGAGGCCTTTTTCTTCAGGTGCTCCGCCGGTCCCGTGTTTCTCGCCGGGGAAGGTCAGAAAAACATCCCCCCCGCGCAGGCTGAATCGCTGGCCGGCGACCTCGTAGGTCTGACGTCCGCGCACGAGGTAGCAAATCTCGATGGCCCCCGGATGCCGGTGGGTATCGAGCCCCGGCATGGCGCAGGTGTAATTATAGCGACCGAGCATGGGAACCGAAGGAATTCCCATTTGCCGAAGATTCATCACGATGCGCGTGCGCGCTTTGAGCGAGCGGTCCATGCGTAAAAAAACTACTGCGGTTCAAAGTTGAACGCAAAATTTCTCTGGCTGTGTTTCTATCATCTCATGTCCGCATCCCGCCCGATCCTTCAGCAGGAGCCGCCGCTCAAAGAGTTTACTGAGCACGTGCGCAGGAATGTCGCGATTACCTGGTATCGCACCAAGCTGCCGCCGGAAGCCGTCAAATCGCTGCACGCAAAGAGCGACTTCCGCGGAGGCCTGCAGGCGTTCGGGTATCTCGCGATTCTGATCGCCGCAGGTGGCGCGGCCTTATATTCGTTTCATCATTGGCAGTGGTGGGCGACGGTGGGCTGCGTCTTTTTTTATGGTATGGTTGCTGCATTTCTAATCAATGCGGTGCATGAGCTCGGGCACGGGACGGTTTTCAAGACGAAGTGGCTCAATTCGTTCTTCAGCCATGTGTTTGCTTTTTTGGGGTGGATCAACCACGAGAAATTCCAAGCGAGCCACATCCGCCACCATCGCTACACGCTGCATCCGCCGGATGATTTGGAAGTTGTGCTCCCGGTGAAGCTGATGCTCTGGCACGTGCTGAAGGTGGGTTTCTTCAACCCGGTGTATTTCTTTCGCGTCTCGCTTTGGGAAACGCTGCGGACGGCTTGCGGTAAATTTCGAGGCGAGTGGGAGCTGACACTTTATCCCGCATCCGATGGCCAGAGCCGGAAAGCCCCGGTGCGCTGGGCAAGGGTTATCCTGGCAGGGCATGCCGCAATCATTGCTGTGTCAGTGGCGACGGGCCAGTGGGGCATCCCGATCCTGACTTGCGGGTATCAGGTTTACGGGTCGTGGCTGTTTTTCCTCTGCAACAATACCCAGCACGTGGGACTGCAGGACAACGTGGATGATTTCCGCCTCTGCTGCCGCACGTTCACGCTCAACCCGGTGCTGCGCTTTCTTTACTGGCAGATGAACTACCATATCGAGCATCACATGTTTGCCGCCGTGCCGTGTTATAACTTGGACAGGCTCCACAGGCTGATCCGCCATGAACTCCCGCCTACGCCCAAGGGCCTCGTCGGTGTGTGGAAAGAAATCGATGCCATCCTGTGCCGGCAGGCGGTCGAACCTGACTACCAATACCAGGCACCCCTGCCCAACAACTCGTGAATACGCCGTCTACGGAGGTGGAAAACCCTGTTGGAAATTTCCGATGGAACGAAAACGTGGATCACGTTCCCCGGCGCGCCTCTTTTTATGTCGTCGGATGGATCACCGGCGGCCGCGTCACGAAACTAGAACGCCTCTGATCCGGGCTTTCCAAATTGAAAATATGAACTCCAAACAACGTGTTGATGCGGTAATCCGGGGGGAGGTCCCCGACCGGGTGCCGGTGTGCCTGCATAATTTTCTTCCGGCCGTCGAGGAGGCGGGAATGCGCCTTGAGGATTATCTGACCGACCCCGCATACGCGGCCAAGGCGCATTTGCAGGCCATCGAGAAATACGGGCACGACTGCGCCCTCATCGATCTCGACACGACGATGCTGGCCGAGGCCATGGGGGCTCGGAGAGATGCGACCCCCGGGGCTCCAGGCCATATTGCTGGGCCTGCGATTCGGGACATCTCGGAGATCGGGCGCTTGCGGGTGGTCGATCCTCAGAAAGACGGACGGATCCCCGTGCTGCTCGAAGCGGTGCGTATTATGGCCCGGGAGGCGGGCGATACGATCAGCATCCGTGCCAACGCGGACCAATGTGCGTTTTCTCTGGCCGGGCTCTTGCGCGGAATGGAGGACTTTTTGATGGATCTCACCGATGAGGAATCCGGGGAATCGGTGCATGCGTTGCTGGAGGTTTGCTACCGGAGCCACCTGGCCGTGCATCGGGCTCTGCACGAGGCCGGAGCGCATTTTACCTCTTTGGGAGACAGTTCCTCCGGCCCGGATGTTGTCTCTCCATCAATGTTTGCCCGGTTCGCCCGCCCATACCAAGAACGTTTGGTGAGGGATCTTTCTGCGGATGGCATCTTCACCGTGATTCATGTCTGCGGAAACACCTCGTCGATCGCGGAGCAGTTTGCAGAGTATCCGTGGTGTGGATTTGAACTGGATTACAAGACCGATGCCGTCCATGCAAAGATCGCGGCTGGGGCCGGGCACGTTCTTTTCGGAAATATTGATCCAAGTGGAGTCATAGGTCGCGGGACAGTCGCGCGGGTGCGCTCCACCGTGGAGGAGTTAATCAAAATCTGGAAGCCCGGTGGACGATTCATCCTAAACACCGGTTGCGCCATTCCGCCCGGAACTCCGCAGGAAAACATCGCCGCACTCGTGGCCTGCGCCCACGAGTTTGGAAACTATTAGCCCGACTTTCGCAACTGGGGGAGGTGATCGCGCAAGGTGCTGATAATCAGATCGGGCTTGTAAAGGTCTCCCCCACAGAGTCGGGACGGATTTTGTTTAGCCCGGATAAATCACAGAGGGGCAGCCCATCTCGCTAACCATTTGGCCGCCAGAGCCGTCGGCTTCCCTCACCAGATCACAGTGGGATATGCCTCGGTCAGCCGACGACTCTGGCGGCCAAAGCGTTACGCAATCTGAGCCACCCCTCTGTGATTTGTCCGGGTTAGTTGATCATGAGTTTTTGTAACTGCTCAGCAAAGAACCCGGCGGCCGGATGTGGAAAGGGGAGCAACTTTGCATTTTTCGCCGGATCGTGATATGCGGGAAGGCTCCTGCCGCGGGGAGTAGGCCGGCATTCCAGTGGTG
>Ga0172380_10009009_pt1 | contig 10735 bp, 17 predicted proteins | sample Leawe162metaG_FD_119747 | JGI IMG/M metagenome (GOLD analysis project Ga0172380, IMG submission 119747) | Leachate microbial communities from a municipal landfill in Southern Ontario, Canada - Leachate well 162 metaG | ecosystem: Engineered > Solid waste > Landfill > Unclassified | place...
AAAATAGGAAAAACACCCATCAACATTTCAGACCAAGTTAAGGTTGAAATCACAGAACAAGAAGTGATAGTCAGAGGGCCTATGGGAGAGCTCTCTTCTCCATTATTTCCTAATATTACTGTTGAGGTTATTGATAATAAAGTAAGAGTGGAGCGTAAAAAAAATGATCAACAAACCAAGTCTTATCATGGCTTAGTGAGAAGTTTAATCAGTAACAATATCGAAGGAGTTACTAAAGGTTATAAAATTACTTTAAAACTCATTGGTACAGGTTATCGGGTTAAGAAAAAAGGTCAAGGTCTTGAGATGACCTTGGGTTTTTCCCACCCAGTAGAGTTCTTGGCAGTACCTGGTATTAATTTTGAGATTGAGGGCGAAGATACCATTCATATTTCAAGTATTGATAAACAAAGTATTGGCCAAGTGGCTGCTAATATTAGAAAATTAAAACCACCTGAGCCTTACAAGGGTAAAGGTATCCGTTACATCGACGAGGTTGTTAAAATTAAACCAGGAAAAACAGCAGTTGATTAATGAATAAATATTACAAAAATGAATAAAGTTAAACAAATATCCATTAAACAAAAAAGACAGCAAGCTGTACGCAAAAGATTGCATGGTACAGCTGCTAGACCAAGATTATCTGTTTATAGATCCAATCGCTTTATTTATGTACAGTTAATTGATGATAATGCTGGTAAAAGCCTGATGGGCGAAACAGATGCTGCTAAAGATAGCAAGATTAAAGGCACTAAAACAGAAAAAGCTTCATTGGTAGCTAAAGAGATTGCCAAAAGAATGAAAACTAAAAAGATTCAAGAAATTGTTTTTGATCGTGGACCTTATCGCTATCATGGTCGCGTTAAAACAGTCGCAGACAGTCTTAGAGAAGAAGGTATTAAATTTTAAATTAATCTAGAACTATGGCACAAAAAGATTTTGACAAACAACCAGAATTCGAAGAAAAACTCATTAGAGTTTCTCGAGTTTCAAAAAAAACTAAAGGTGGAGATCAAGCTACTTTCGCTGCTTTGATGGTGATTGGCGATAAAAAAGGTAGAGTGGGAGTTGGTTTAGGTAAAGCTCAAGGTGTGGTCGAAGCTATCAGAAAAGGTGTTCGTCAAGCAAAAAAGAAAATGATTACTGTGCCTATTGATGGTTCAACTATTCCGTTTCGAGTTGAAGCTCGTTTTGGTGCTGGTCATGTGTTATTAAAGCCAGCCGTAGCAGGTTCAGGAGTCATTGCTGGAGGTCCAGTCAGAGCTGTGGTCGAAGCTGCTGGTATTAGAGATATATCTGCTAAAATATTAGGTAGCGATAATCAAGCTACCAGTGTTTATGCAACCATTGAAGCTTTTAAAGAAATTAGTCGTATTGTAAAAGTGAGACATATTTCTTTAAAACAAGATAAAGTAGCTGAAGATGTCATCACACCACAGCCACCAGTCGTAGTGCCAAATAAGCAAGTTAAAAAACAACCACCAAGTCTTAATCAAACTCAAGTTAAAACTGTTAAAAAAATAGTTAAACCAGTAGTTAAAAAATAATTATCATTTTATGAGTTTACTTAACCAATTAATCACCATCACAGATCGCAAGAAAAAAAGATTAGGCAGAGGCTATGGTTCTGGCAAAGGTGGTCATACTACCAATCGTGGCCAAAAAGGTCAAAAAACACGTTCTAATAATAATGTTCATGTTTGGTTTGAAGGTGGAGGTTTACCTTTGACCAAAAGATTACCGATGTTAAGAGGTAAAGGTAAGTTTAAGCAGATGTCTAATGTAGCTCAGATTACTTTTGATGAGATTAATCGTTTCGATTTTGATGTTATATCTTTAAAAACTTTAAAAGCCAATCGCATTATTGAAGGATCATTTCAACAAGCTAAGGTTATTAAGAGAGGCCAACTGAAAAAAAAGATTACAGTCAAAGGATTACAAGTTTCAGCTGGTGCTGCTCAGGAAATTAAAACTAAAGGTGGTTCAATAGAAGAATAAAAAGCCCTGTCTGTGCTAAAACAAATTCTCAATACAATTAAAAAAGTTTTTTCTAACGATAAAGTTAAAAAAAAGATTCTGTTTACAGGATTATGTTTTTTAATTTTTAGAGCTTTAGCTCATATTCCTGTTCCAGTAGTTGATATTCAAAAGGTGCAATCAATTTTTTATGGCAGTGAGTTTTTAAGTTTGCTAAATATTTTTTCCGGAGGTACATTAATTAGATTTTCCGTAGTTGCAGTTGGTATCAACTCTTATATTACTGCGCAAATTATTATGCAGTTAGCAGGAATGGTCATCCCTTCAATTAAAGAAATGCAAAAAGAAGGAGAATCTGGTAGAGCTAAGGTGAATCAGTACACGCGCTTTATTTCAGTGCCTTTAGCTGTAGTTCAAAGTATTTCAGTCATTGCATTATTGAAATCTCAAGATTTATTATTATCAACTGATATTTTATCTTTAACTGCGGTGATTTTTAGTCTAGTAGCAGGCTCCATGATTACTTTGTGGATTGGCGAGTTGATTAGTGAATATGGGATTGGTAATGGTATCTCTATGATTTTATTAGCTGGTATAGTCAGTCAAATACCTGCTTTTGTTAATCAAATTTCCTATGCAGTTTATCAAAATCAGCTTTTCATTTTATCGGCTTTTGTGATAGTTTTTATCGCAATTATTATGTTGGTAGTTTTCATGAATGAGGCCGTACGTAAGGTCGTGGTGCAATATGCACGCAGGATGCGGGGCAGTCGTTTACTAGGAGGACAAAAAACACACCTACCGATTAGGGTTAATGTGGCCGGTGTCATGCCAATTATTTTTGCTTTATCACTAATGTTAGTACCATCATTTGTTGGTCGCATTTTAACCTCACTGGACAATGAATCATGGGTAAAATTGGGTGAAAAAATTATTATTTGGTTTGATCAATCCTCTGTTTCTTACATGGTGATTTATTTTATTTTAGTTTTTGTGTTCACCTATTTTTCAGCTTTAGTTTTTTTTGATGCTGATGATTTATCATCCGAACTTAAAAAAAGTGGTGCTTATGTACCAGGTATTAGACCTGGTCAAGCCACTAAAAATTTTCTAGAGTTTGTGGTTTCTCGAGTCACTTTGGTAGGAGCCCTATTTTTAGGCTTTATCGCATTACTGCCATCTATTGCTCAAGCTTTAACCAATATCCAATCATTAGCTATTGGTGGAACTAGTGTTTTGATTGTAGTATCAGTCATTTTGGAAACATCAAAACAAATCGAAAGTCAGTTAGTTGGTCAGGATTACGAAAAGTATACTTAGACTGGCTAACCAGACTTGAATTTTACTTGATTATGGAGTAAATTAAACATCTGTTAAAAATTATTAATCAATTTTTTAATCATGAAATTTGTACTTATCGGCATTCAGGGCGCAGGCAAATCAACTCAAGGTAAACTGCTTTCTGACAAAGTCGGTGTTCCTTACCTTTCTTCTGGCCACATCTTCAGACAAATGGCCAAAAGCAAATCAAAATTAGGGAGATGGCTCAAAGAAACCTTAAATGCGGGAGTTTTAGTACCAGATGACAAAACTATCGAAATCGTGAGTGAATATTTACAAAAACCTGAATATCAAAATGGTTTTATTATTGATGGCTATCCCAGAACTTTAGCTCAAGCTAAAGCCTTTAGCGATGGTACTGAAAAAGCAATTTTCATTGATGTGTCAGACAAAGAAGCTTTATGGAGAATTTCAGGAAGAGATGATACGAGAGATGACGAAACACTCAAGGCTATTAGAAAAAGAATTGAACTTTTCCATCAAGCTACTGTTTCAGTTTTAGATTTTTATCAAAAAAATAATCAATTAATTACTGTTGACGGAGAGCAATCGGTTGATCAAGTTTTTCAAGAAATTGTCAGTAAATTAGAGTTAGATAAATAGTTTTAGATAAATAATGGTCCTTTAATATCTTTGCTCCTGCAAACATTGTATTATTTTGATATAATTAGCCTTTCGAAGTTTGATCTACATTAGTGTAGGCTCAGTAGATTAAACAAAGGAAATCATAACATTTATGGGAAAAGTACAACAACACAAAAGAGCGGCTAAAGAAAAGCGCCAAGATGGTGCGCCTGTTGAAAAAGCCAAATCTTTAGATCGATTTGATATTTATGGTGAAGTGGAAACATGTTTACCTAATACAATGTTTAGAATCAAGGTTACCGATTGTGAACTGGAAGAAATGAAGGGACAACTGTTATTGGGGACTTTGTCAGGAAAAATGAGATTATATCGGATTAGAGTTATGCCAGGAGATTTAGTTAAAGCTTATGTATCTAAATATGATTTGGGCAAATGTAAAATTACTTATCGATCAACCAATAATAATATTAAAAAAGAGTTTTAATTAAAAAAATCATGAAAGTAGCGCCATCAGTCAAAAAAAAGTGTCCTAAATGCAAAATTATTAAGCGTGAGGGAGTCGTTCGAGTTATTTGTGAGAATCCTAAACATAAACAAAGACAAGGATAAAAATATATATGCCAAGAATAGCAGGTAAAGATATTCCAGGTGAAAAAAAAGTTGCTTACTCTTTAACTTATATTTATGGTATTGGCTTAACTAGAGCCGAACAGATTGTTGAGCAAGCTAAGATTGACCCAGATAAAAGAGCTCGTGATCTTGATGGTCAGGAAATCAACCAACTCCAAAAGCTGTTGGAAGAATATATGACCGAGGGAGATTTGAGAAGAAATATCAGTGATAACATTAATCGTTTAAAAAGAATTAAAGCTTATCGAGGCTTAAGACACATTGCTGGCTTACCTTCTAGAGGACAGAGAACTAGATCTAATGCTCGTACTCGCAAAGGTAAGAGAAAAACAGTGGGTGCCATTAGTAAAGAGGTGGCTACCGCAGCTGAAGCCGCGACTGAGACTAAAACTAAAGAATAATATTACTTAGATTGAAATTAAAGCATAATGGCAAACTATAAACAAAAAAAACAAAATCAAAAGGTAGTGGCTCAAGCTAGAGTTTATGTCACTGCTACTTTTAATAATACTATCGTTAATATTACCGATTTAAAAGGTAATGTGATTGCTTGGTCTTCAACAGGGCAAGCAGGATTTAAGGGTTCTAGAAAATCCACTTCCTATGCAGCTAATGTGGCAGCTACGAATGCGATTAATGATGCTATCGAGATGGGTATGAAGGATGCTGAAGTTTTCATTAAAGGACCAGGCCCAGGACGTTCAGTAGCATTAAGAATTTTAAGAGCTAGGGGTGTTGAGATCTCTTTAATAGCAGATATGACACCAGTGCCTCATAATGGCACTAAACCCAGAAAACAAAGAAATTAATTTATCAATTTAATTTTACTAAATAATCAATACTAGATATTAGATACTAGAACAAAAATGGCTAGATATACCGGACCAAAACAACGATTACAGAGACGCATCGGTGAAGACTTAGGGCTTAAAACCAATGCTTTAAAAACAGCTAAAAGAATTAATGTAGTTCCTGGTTTACATGGACACAAAAGAGCTCGCAGACTTTCTGATTATGGAGTTCAACTCAAAGAAAAACAAAAAGCTAAATATATTTATGGGGTTTTAGAAAAACAACTTAAAAAGCTGTTTGTTTTAGCTGAACAAAGCTCTTTAGGTACAGGTACGGCCTTACTAGTATTTTTAGAAAGAAGATTAGATAATGTGGTTTATCGTTTGGGTTGGGCTCCTACCAGAGCTGCAGCTCGTCAATTGGTCTGTCATAATCACATTCAGATTAATAGCACTAAAATGAACGTGCCTTCTTACTTAGTTGAGATTGGTGATGTAATCCAACTTAAAAAAGATTCAATCACTATTCCAGCAGTTGCCTCTGTTTTTAATAATGAAAGCTATGTGACTCCAGTATGGTTAGAACGAAAACACAACATAGCCACAGTGGCTCGTTTTCCTGAAAGAGCTGAAGTTGCCGCTAATATTGATGAGCAACTCATTGTTGAATATTACAGTCGTTAAAAATTATAACTATTAATTTAATTTATAAAATATTTATTCTGATTTCATTTTTTGCAGCTTTGCTGCTTATAGATAAATCAGAATGGGGTTCTAAGGGGACTCCCCTTAGTGGAGCTTACTTTAACTATATAATATTAAGTAAGCGACAGAGGAGCAGGCTTTGATCTTGCAAAGCAAGACAAAACGCTGAGGAGTGAAACTCCTCAGAAATGAGTGTAAACGAATTTATTAATTATCCAGTACACAGATTCCTTGCTTTAAGCAAGGGAGGAGAAACAAGGAGCAATAACTATGAGTCTAGATCTTAAACAATATCCATACATGAATCCGAGTTTTGTCATTACAGAAGATAGACAATCGGCTAGTCATTCTATATTAACCATCAAACCTTTAGAAAATGGTTATGGTCATACTGTTGGTAATGCTTTACGCAGAGTTTTGTTAAGTTCTTTACCTGGAGCAGCGATCACTGCTATTAAAATTGAAGGTGTTGAACATCAATTTTCTACTATTAAAGGCATGAAGGAAGATGTGGTTGAGCTATTACTAAATTTAAAACAAGTGAGAGTCCAAGCAGATATTCATGATAAAGGTTTGGCTAGAATCGAAGTTGCTGGTCCAGCTGTGGTCACTGCTAAAGATATTAACTGCGAAGCTGGTTTTACTATTGTTAATCCTGATTTGCATTTGGCTACCTTAGCTAAAGATGCCAGTTTAATCATGGAATTAACTCTTGAATCTGGTATTGGCTATCGCATTGGCGAAACTACTACTGACAAAGAAATTGGAGAGTTAGAAGTTGATTCAATTTTTTCACCGATTTTAAATGTTTCTTACAAAGTTGAAGCTACTCGCGTGGGTCGTAGAACTGATTTTGATAGCTTAATTCTTGATATTAAAACCGATGGCACCATTACTCCTAAAGATGCTTTGGATCAAGCTGCACAAATTTTAGTGAAGCAATTCAATCAAGTATTTGACCCGGTGGTGATTGAAGAAGTTAAAGTAGAAGATGAGCTCAGCCCTAAAGAGGCAGAAATTTTAAGATTAACAGTTGAAGAATTAGATTTGCCTACTAGAATTGCCAATGCTTTGCGCAGAGGCGGTTATCACAATGTCAGAGATTTGATTGAAGCTGAAGAAGAAAATGTGGCTAAAGTTAAAAATATTGGTGAAAAAAGTGTGAAAGTGATTGCTAAAGCCTTAGAAAAAAAGGAAGTTTCATTTAAGAAATAATTAATATTTACAGCTATGAGACATCGAGTTAAAAGCAAACAACTAAACAGAACATCAGGTCAACGTCAAATTTTATTTGAGTCCTTATTACGATCATTGTTTTTACATGGTCATGTGACCACTACTCAAACTAAGGTCAAAGAGATCAAACGTTTGGCTGATAAGGCTATCAGCAAAGCTCAAGATAACTCACTGACTTCTAGAAGAGAGTTACATAAAGTTTTTGGTAAAAGCGATGTCGTCAATACTTTGGTAGACAAAATAGCTCCTGTTTTTACTGATCGCAAATCAGGTTTTACCTCGCTCAAAGAAGTTGGCAAACGTAGAGGCGACAATACCTCAATGTATCGCTTAGAATTAATCAATCAACCAGCTAACTTAGGTAGTTTTAGTAAAGAAACTAAAAAAGATAAAGAATAATCAACATGCAAAAAAAACACACTTTTATGTTACGTAAAGAAGATATAGCTCGAAACTGGCACGTAGTTGACGTGGAAGGAAAAGTGTTGGGTAGGGTAGCAACCGAGATTGCTCAACTAGTTATGGGTAAAAATAAACCTACTTACACTCCTCATACTGATAATGGAGATTATGTGGTGGTGATTAATGCTACTAAAGTTGATTTAACTAGAGATAAAGAAAACACCAAAACATATTCTTGGCATTCTGGTTTTCCAGGTGGTTTTAGACAAATGGTATTTAAAGAAATGATTAAGCAAAATCCAGAAAAAGTGATTGCTCATGCTGTCAAAAATATGTTGCCTAAAAATAAATTTAGAAATTTAAGACTTGCTAGAATTAAAACTTTTCCCACTGCCGAACATCCATATCAAGATAAATTAACCAAGTGATTTTATGAAACATAACCAGCAGATTACCCAAGCAGTTAAAGCAGCCAAGAGAGCTGATAGAAGTGAGGCTAAAACTACCACTATTACTAAAAAAGTAAAAGCTTTTAATTATCCCAAAGGAACTTATACTGAAGGGTTAGGTAGACGTAAAGTGGCTATTGCTAGAGTGAGAATTTATCCTCAAAAAGGTGAGTTTGTGGTAAATGATGAACTGGTTAAAGATTATTTTGCTGATATTCCTTTAGCAGCTGCTAAATATAATTTACCTTTTGTGTTGACTAAAACTGAGGGCGAGTTTGCGGTTACTGTTCATGTTACCGGATCTGGAAAATCTTCTCAGTTAGAAGCCATTGTTCATGGTTTAGCTAGAGCTTTAGAACAATACGACCCCAAATTGAGATCTTTCTTAAAAGAAGAAGGCTTATTGACTAGAGATTCTCGTATGAAAGAAACTCGTAAACCTGGTAGAGGTGGTAAGGCCCGTCGTAAGAGACAATCTCCAAAGAGGTAAATTTTTTATTTTTCAATTGGTTACTAAAAAAACAACCATGTTTTTTTTGCATGGTTGTTGCTTAATTTTGATTAAAAAGCCAGTAAATTACCAGACTCGTTTTCTTAATGGTTTGCCCACACGGAAGTTGACCACGCGGTGGGATTTGACAGTTTGTTTTCTGGATTCTTCCCCAAAAGGAACCACTAATTTATCATCAACTTTATTGATGTAAAAAGTGCCAAAACCAGAAATCACTACTTTGTCTCCTTTTTCTAGTGATCTGATCACTTCATCAAAAACTGTATCAACAGCTTCTTGAGCTGCTCTTCTAGGTAAATGTGCTTTTTTTGAAACCGAGTTGGTCAATTGTGATTTTGTCATAGTTTCCTTAGGTGAATATATTAATTTTAATGTCTGATCTTAAGTGTATTAGTTTGATGTATCAAGTCAAGTATGAGTTTTGACTATTTTAATTTAAATATAATTAAATTTTCGTAAGGCCACTAAACTAGCTCCAGCAAAATCAAAACCAACATCAATTAAAGTGGCGGTTCTCCCTGTAACAGTAGATTGATGTAACTCGTCTAACACTGCGTAAGACGCGCAGATGACTAATGTTAGGAACCAGATTTTTTCAAATTTATAATTTAATTTAGCAAAACCTCTAATTAATAAATAATATAAGACTAAATAAACAAAGATATGAGCTGTTTTTTTAAAGATAAAATCTGCTAAAGACAGAGTTAGGGATGGCAAGGCCTGTTGGGCTGAGAAAACATAAATTAAACCAGCCCAAGCTAGAGCTGGTAAAAAAGAAATTACAGAAGTAAAAAAATTAGTTTTCATAGAGTAATCTACTAGCAACCAAAATTAGTAGAGCTCCAATTATAACAGCAATGAGTTGATTTTTGTCTAGATAGCTAAATCGATTCCCTTGATAGCTGATGAGATAGTTAAAATTAGCAGGCTGCTGCGATGATTCAAGTGCCGCCATCATCTCGATTTTTGATTTTTGATCCAGTTCCTTTTTTAAGTTTAGTATTCGAGCCTGGAGTTCAAGGGCACTCAAATTATCGTTGTTTTGCATGATTATTAGAGTTAAGATAAACAATGTTCTTTAAGATTATTCTAGAAAAGATTACTGAATTAAACCTTAAAAAAGTCAACCATTTGTGGTATTTGACTTTTATTTGGATTGGAATAATATAAGGACTGTTTCTTGTATATTGATTACACATTATTTAATAAATTTATGGAGAAAATAAACTCTTCTTTTAATTGGAAAATCACCGGAGAAGCAGGCCACGGTGTCATGCTGGCTTCAATGCTAATGGCAAAAATTGCCAAAAGACATGGTATGCAGGCTTTTAATTATCTTGAATATCCCTCTTTAATTAGAGGTGGTCACCAAACTGGTCAGGTTTATGCTGATTTTGATAACGCTTCCTGTCAGAAAAAAATGTTAGATGTCATTATTATTTATACTCAAGATAGTTTTGATATCCATGCTCAAGAAATTTCTCAAGACACAGTGATTGTTTATAATTCTGATTTTGGACAGTTGCCAGAAGCTGTTACAGCAAAGTATAAAAACCAGCTTCACAGTTTTCCTATGGCTACTTGGGCTAAAGAAATTACAGGCACTGTTTTGGCCGCCAACACCATTTCCTTAGGTGTTTCCGCTCAAATTCTAGGTTTAGATTTAAAAATCTGTCAGCAGATTATTGCTGATGCTTTTGAAAATAATGAAAAATTAATTAAGATTAACCAAGAAGCTCTGGCTTATGGTTATCAAGAAAGTGGTAAAGAAATTACTCCGCTTAAAGCTATTCCTGTTAAAAAAGATGATCAAATTTTATTAAATGGTAATGAAGCTTTAGGCTTGGGAGCATTAGCCGGTGGTTTGCAATTTTATAGTGCTTACCCCATGACTCCTGCCACAGGTTTGTTAACCTTTTTAAATGATCATAAACATCAATTACCAATTGTAGTTAAACAAGTTGAAGATGAAATTGGAGCTATTAATGAAGCCATTGGAGCCTCAGTAGCTGGTGTGAGAGCTATGACTGGTAGTTCCGGAGGTGGTTTTGCTTTAATGGTTGAGTCTTTATCTTATGTAGGCGTGGCTGAAATACCTTTAGTTATAC